>MDTC01179132.1_pt1 | contig 17270 bp, 13 predicted proteins | sample 811181 | NCBI WGS metagenome assembly MDTC01 (sample SAMN05326644, study PRJNA326480) | marine metagenome | isolation source: seawater | place: Pacific Ocean: North | collected 2011 | reverse complement strand
TTTTATCACCTAATTTTGGAACAATACAATTAATTTTATAAGGTAAATCAATCTTAAACTGTGTCAATATTTCTTTAGAAACAGAATTAAATCTTTTTCTTAATTCGATAATTGCAATTTTTAGAATTTTTCTGTCGGATTCATTTAATTTCTTTTTTATTTCAATTGTATAAGAGCTATTAATTGAACCATATGAAATTTGCATGTAGTTTACATATGCAAAAATTTTATCAGAGAAAACGGTAAATACATCTGTGTTTGTTATTTTAGGATTAACAATTGTAGATTTACTTTGATAAGTATATAAAACACCAAGTTTTTCTTTAATTTTCTGAGCATTTTCAAATTCCATCTTTGCTGAAAAATCATTCATTTCTTTTTTGAACTGACGAACACACTCCTTGAAATTTCCTTTTATGAGTGCTTTTATTGATTTGATGTTCTTATCATAAAGATTGATTTCATTTTCTTGGTAAGTGTTTTTTAATAAGTGAATTAATTCGTGATTTAAAAAAGGATATAAGTCTTTAATTAATTGAATTAAAAATTTCACATTTTTGACACTTGTAAAAGGCCCAAAATATTCATCTGAATTTTCTTCTATTTTTCTAGTGTAAAAGATTCTTGGTTTAGGATGTTTTTTTATACAAATCCATGGGTAAGTTTTATCATCCTTTAATAAAACATTATATTTAGGCTTGTATTTTTTTATTAAATTATTTTCAAGGAGTAAAGCATCCATTTCAGTTTCAACAACAATGTTTTCAATTATAAAAATTTGTCTTACAAGAATATTAGTTTTAAAATTTTTATGATTTTTATTAAAGTAAGAAGAAACTCTTTTTTTGAGATTTTTTGCCTTTCCTATATATAGAATATTTTTTTTTCGGTTGAAGAATTTATAAACCCCTGGACACTCAGGTAAAGTTTTTAATTGTATTTCAAGAGCAGCAATTTTCATTAATCTAAACTAATTTTTAAATTATATAATGTATATAAAGAAAACACTTAAATTTAAAAATATAAATAAAATGAAAAACATAAAGAATACTTTCAGAAAAGTTTATAGAGGTTTGAGAAATAAAATTTCTGATAAAGAAATTCATCAGATGAGTCTTGATATTGCTAATAATTGTAATAAAATGAGCATATGGAATAAAAAAATGTTTCATTTATTTTTGACGATTCCTGAATTGAAAGAGGTTGAAACCAGTTATATAATTTCACTACTACAAGGAAGAGGCAAGAAAATAGCAGTACCGAAAGTATGTTCAAAAACTAGTTTAAAAAATTTTTTGCTTACTGATTTTACAATAATTGAGCAAAGTAAAATTGGAATTTTTCAGCCTAAAAATGGCATTCAAATTGATTCTAAAAAAATTGATGTTGTTTTTGTCCCGTTACTCGTTTATGATATAAATGGCAATCGGATAGGTTACGGCAAAGGGTATTACGATAATTTTTTAAAAAGCTGTAATAATGATTGTTTAAAGATAGGATTGTCATTTTTTCCACCAGAAGAAAAGTTAATACCTTCAAACAAAAGAGATATAAGAATTGATTATTGTGTCACTCCATCTAGGATTTATCAATTTTAAGAATTAATTATTTTTTTGTTAAAAATTAAAATGATAGCTATTCCAATACTTATTGAAGAATCGGCAAAGTTAAAAACATATTGAAAAAACGTATAGTCATTTCCACCTATCCATGGTATCCAACTTGGCCATTTCCATGACACAAGAGGGAATTGTAGCATATCCACCACATTTCCAAAAAGAAAAGGGGCATATCCTTTTTCAGGAAGAAATTGAGCTATTTGACCATAACTATGAGAAAAAATTACTCCGTAGAATAAGGAATCAATAATATTTCCTATTGCACCTGCTAAAATTAGGGATAAAGCGGTAGTTTTAAGATAATGAGCTTTATTTCGGATAGTTTCAATTAACCAGAAGGATAAAATAGATATTGCAATAAGCCTTAAAATAGTTAAAAACAGTTTCCCTGTTTCTTCAGAAATAAAAGGTATAAAATCATTGATTTTAGTTCCCCAGGCCATTCCTCTGTTTTCTATAAATAATAATTTAAAAAATCCCCAATCAATAATTGCTGGTTGACCATATAAAGTTAGAGGATAATTTAATTTAATATAAATTTTAGAGAATTGATCGATAAGTATTATAAATATAATTATATACAAATATTTACAACTTATTAATTTAGGAGATTTTATTTTCATGAATTTTTAATTCAAATTTATAGTATTATTGTGTATGATAAAAAACATTTCCTTTCTTACTAGTAACTTTTAAATTAGAAAATTTACTTTGGTGATTAGAGAAGATATTAATTTCAGCATATTCTGTAAAAATTTCACCATTACTTTTTTGAGATATCAAATTAAATACACCTTCCTTTTGTTTTAAATTAATATCTAGAAAATTTCCAGAGCATTTAACTTTTGCATCGGTAATTTCAATTTTTAAAGGAATATAATCGGGAATTTTGATTATAAATGATGAAGACATTAATTTATGAGCACTTAATTTATCATTTTTTTTTTCGAAAAGAGGATTCATAATTTCTTCTATAATAATTTCTTCATTGATTAATTTTGTGTTTAATAGTATTGAATTTTGATATTCTCCATTTGAGTTGAAAATTATTTCAAGTTTTTGGTTTGAGTTGTTATAAATATTGATTTGATTAGAAAATGGAATGTAAAAAGTTACTTTAGAAAACAAATTAGTATCCCAATCTTTTTTAATTTCTCTTTGTCCAAAAGAAAGTTGGAATAAAAAAACAAAAAGAGAAAGGATTAATTTAAAGTTTACTTTTGTATTTTTTTTGCTGCTATACTTAAAGTAGCATGTGGAACAAGTTTTAAACGTTCTTTTTGAATAAGGGTTCCAGTTACTCGACATATTCCATAGGTCTTATTTTTAATTCTTATAAGTGCATTTTTAAGATCTCTAATAAATTTTTCTTGTCTAATTGCTAATTGAGTATTAGCTTCTTTAGACATAGTTTCAGAGCCTTCTTCAAACGCTTTAAATGTTGGAGAAGTATCTTCAGTTCCATTATTTCGATCATTTTTGTATGAACTTTTTAAAAGATCAAGATCTTTTTTAGCTAAAAGGATCTTGGTTTCTATTATTTTTCTAAACTCTGAAAGTTCTTTTTGTGAATATCCTGATTTTTTTTTCATTTTTTTAAAATTAAAATCTCTGTTTTGATTTTTTCAAATGCTATATTATGACCATTATCAATATTTTCCTTAATAATAATTTTTTCACATAACGTTTCTGCTTTTATATGGTTTTCATGTTTTTTTATAATAGGATCAAGTATATTATTTTTTTTCAAATATATAATAATTTTGTCTGTAACTTTAAATCCGAGATCTTTTCTTAGATTTTGAATTCTATTTATCAATTCTCGAGCTATCCCTTCATAAGCTAAATTTTCAGTTATTTGAATGTCTAAAGCTAAAGTTATTCCATTTCCTTTAGCAACCAACCATCCATTAATATCTTTAGATTTAATTTCAATATCATTTTTTGAAATAGAAATTAATTTATTATTTAGTTTAAGAGTAATAGATTTGTCATTTTCAAGATCATATATTTGTTGAGCAGTTAATTTTGAAATTAAAGACTCAATTTTTTTAATGTCTTTACCAAATTTAGGTCCTAGGGATTTAAAATTAGGCTTGATTTCTTTAATCAGAAGTTCGCTTTCATCATCAATGAATTCAATTTTTTTTACATTAGTTTCTGAAAGAATTAATTCTTTAACTTTTAAAATAGATTTTTTTTCATTGGCATTTAAAATGGGAATAAGTATTTTGTTAAGTGGCTGTCTAACTTTTATTTGTTCTTTTTTTCTTAGGGACAATACTAAAGAAGAAATTATTCTAGCTTTTAACATACTTTCTTCTAGGTAGTGATTAATATATTCTGAGTTATACTTTGGGAATGAACTAAGATGAATCGATTCGTGATTTTCTATATTAGTAGCACTACACAGATCTAGATATAAATTATCTGAGTAAAATGGAGCTATTGGTGAACAAAGTTTACTTATTGTAATAAGACATTCGAAGAGAGTTTGATAAGCAGAAATTTTATCTTTACCATAAGCTCCTTTCCAAAATCTTCTTCTGGAAAGTCTAACATACCAATTACTTAAAAGTTCTTGGACAAAATTTGAGATTGCTCTTGAAGCTTTTGTGGGTTCAAAATCTTGATAAGCAGAATCAACAGTTTTGATCAATGAATGTAGTTCTGACAAAATCCATTGATCAGTTTCAACTCTATTTTTTAGAGGAATTGGAGCTTCTTTATAAATCCATCCATCAATGTTTGAGTAGAGGCTAAAAAAAGAATAAGTATTAAAAAGGGTGCCAAAGAATTTTCTTTTAACTTCTTCAATTCCTTTAAAATCAAATTTTAAATTATCCCATGGGTTAGAATTATTTACCATATACCATCTTGTTGCATCTGGGCCATATTTTTCAAGTGTTTCAAATGGGTCAATTACATTGCCCAACCTTTTTGACATTTTCTGTCCTTTTTTGTCAAGTACTAATCCATTAGAAATCACATTTTTATATGCAACAGAATCAAATAATAAAGTTGAAATTACATGAAGGGTATAAAACCAACCTCTTGTTTGATCAACTCCCTCACAAATAAAATCTGCGGGAAAATTAATTTTCCCGTCAATTTTTTCAATATTTTCAAAAGGATAGTGAAGTTGAGCAAAAGGCATTGATCCAGAATCAAACCAAACATCGATAAGATCAGATTCTCTATACATTGGTTTGCCATCAGAAGTGGTTAAAATTATTTCATCAACATTTTCTTTATGTAAATCTATTTTTTCATAATTAGAGTTTTGCATGTCTCCTATTTTGAATTTAGAGAATGGATTTTTTTTCATTAAACCAATTTCTAACGATTTATTTATTTCGATTATTAGTTCTTCAATTGAGCCAATAACCTTAGTCTCAGATTTATTTTTTGATCTCCAAATAGGAAGAGGGATCCCCCAGAATCTAGAACGAGATAAATTCCAATCATTTGCATTTAATAACCAATTTCCAAACCTTCCTTCTCCTGTATTTTTCGGTTTCCAATTTATTGAAGAATTTTGCCTTGATAACTTTTTATTATGAGAAGAAACTTTAATAAACCAAGAATCAAGAGGATAGTACAAAATTGGTTTATCAGTCCTCCAACAATTTGGATATGAGTGAATGTGTTTTTCTACATTAAACGCTTTGTTGTTTTCTTTTAATTTTATTGCTATTTCAACATCTACAGATTTTTCAGGGACTTTATTAGTTTCATAATATTCATTTTTAACATATTTTCCACCTAATGCCCCTAATTCTTTTCTGAATTTTCCTTCAAGATCAACTAATGGCACAGGAATATTATTTTCATCCTTAACCATAAGAGGAGGAACTTCAGGAACAGCCTCTTTTGCAGCTTTAGAATCATCAGCACCGAAAGTAGGAGCAGTATGAACTATACCTGTTCCTTCCTCTATATTAACAAAGTTTCCAGAAATAATTCTAAATGCATTTTCAGGAAAATGCAATGGCATTGGAGCATCTTCCCACAATTTTTCATATTTAATATCTATTAAATCTTTTCCTTTTATATGTTGACAAAATAAAAATGGAATTTTTTTGTCATTTGAATTATAAGTATTTAATTCTTTTAATGATTTAACTTTAAAAAATTTTTTATTAAAAATTTTATCAATTAATTTAGTTGCTATTACAACGCTAATAGGAGAAAAAGTATATTGATTAAATGTTTTAATTATACAGTAATTAATATTCTCATTTACAGATAAAGCAGTGTTAGATGGCAGAGTCCAGGGTGTCGTAGTCCAAGCTAGTAAGTATAAATTATTATACTTTTTTAATTTTTCTGGCAGACTAGAAAAAATAGTTTTAAACTGAGCAGTAACACTTGTATCACTAACGCTTTTGTAGGTACCGGGTTGATTAAGTTCATGAGAACTAAGACCAGTACCTGCCTTTGGAGAATAAGGTTGAATAGAATAACCCTTATAAAGCAAATCCTTGAGATGAAGTTGCTTGATTAGCCACCAAACAGTTTCTATATACTTTGAATTATAAGTAACATATGGAGAATCCATGTCAATCCAATAACCCATTTTGTTAGTTAATTCCTTCCAAGTTTTTGTGTATTTCATTACAGCTACTTTACAGGCAGAATTAAAATCTTTTACACTGATTTTTTCCCCAATAGCTTCTTTTGTAATTCCTAGTTCTTTTTCGACGCTAAGTTCTACTGGAAGTCCATGAGTATCCCAACCAGCTTTTCGTTTTACTTGAAACCCTTGTAGGGTTTTATACCTGCAGAAAATGTCCTTAATTGTTCTTCCCATCATATGATGAATACCTGGAATGCCATTTGCTGAAGGAGGCCCTTCGTAAAAGATGTAATTTTCAGAATTTTCACGAGAAATAACACTCTTTTTAAATATAGACTTTTCACTCCATATTTTTAAAATCTCTTTTGAGATTTTATTCAAATCCAATCCCTTATATTCTTTAAAAGACATTTAACATATAGTTAATCAAATTGCGAAATTAAGCAATTTATAAACAAATATTCATTTCATTTTTCAAGTTGTTATAATTATACTTAATATTTACAGTTTTAAAAATCGAATCGGATTCCTGCAATAAAATTTCTACCTGGAGATGAAATACCTGAGGAAAATTCTCGATAATTAGCATCAAAAATATTATTAATCCCTAAATTAATTATAAATGATTCATTAATCATGTAATTAGAAATAATTGAAAAAGTATTCCATGATGGGAAACCGTAATAATAATTAATTTTTTCCCCATTTAATATTGAAGATTTTATTAATGGAGTTGATTCAAGTCTATCTTCTCCTCCTTTGCTAAATTCATCAGGGCGTTTAGACTCACTAAATTTAATTTTAGTTTCCACTGAAAAATTCTTTTTGCTATAGTTAAAAATAATAGCACCAAAAAATGGAGAGATAGAAGGCATAGGACCATATTTTATATTTGAATCAGCTTTTGTTAAAGTAAAATTAGAAATGAATTTTAAGGTTTTATTTATAGAAATTTTAGTATCAAGTGACCCTCCATATATTACCCTATTACCCAAATTCTTATTTGCAATTGTTATAACCTCATTCCCATCGTATAAAATTGTATTTGGGTTTTTTGTTGATTTATCAGCGAAAATAGTATAATTGGATCTAACAATATGTCTAGATATTAATGAAATAAAAGTTCTAAAAGAGATGGTATTTTTTATTTTGGGCGAAAAATAATCTAACCCTAAATCAAAATTATAAGCATATTCAGGCTTCAGAAATGTATTGGGGACTGTAAGTATTCCATTATTTTCTCTAATTTTTCCAATATCGTCAATGTTAGGATTTCTAAATCCACTAGAAAAGATTGCATTAAATTTTAAATTATTATTAGCCCTATACGCTATCCCTAAACTAGTAGTTAATGCATCTGAATTAGATTTATAATTAGATAAAAATGCATTAATAGAAGCCAATTCTTGCCAATTAGCTTCTATTGATGACCAGGTAAAACGAAGACCATAATTTATAGTAGTTGATTTGTTTATGTCAAAATCAAAATTTATATATGAAGCGTAATTTTTATATGAGCTTCCACCACTTGGATATCTTGTGGGAATTAGTATTCTATTTTCAAATCCGATTATTTTATTATTAAGTAAAATCAATTTTTCAGAATATGCGGTTGAACTTAATTTGTTTTGAACTACCTCAAATCCATATGAAAAAGAAAGTCTAGGGGTTATTGATCCCTCAAAATCGCCATTTAAACTATAAACAACAAGAGATTCCTTTTGTATTGACTTATTTAAAGCATTAGACTTTCTATTTATTCTAGATTCTTTTATGAATTGTATTGCAGGGGATAGAGTCCCTTTTTTTATTAATTTCTTTCCAGGATAAAATTTTAATTGAGGTGAAAAAAATAATCTCTTTTGAGGGCCATAATACCATTCGGAATATTTTAATTTTCCAGAGGAGTTTTTTTCAGTGAGTTTATCATACCTGGAAATATTTGAAGAATTAGAAAATTGCAGATTAAGATTTAATTTAAATTGTTCTGGTAATAAGATTGCAAACTTTTGAAAAACATCATATTGACTATATCCCGTATTTTTCTGAATGTTTGGGTTCGGATTTTTAATTGGATTTATATAATAAACATTGCTGTTTGAGGGGTAATAATAATTATTTAGTCCCCAAGATTTAAACCCATGAAATCTTTTCTTCCCAGTTAAAATATCATTAAATTTGGAGGAGCTTATACTTGTAATACTAGCCCATTTTTTTGAACTGTATGTTGATGTAATATTGTTAATCAAAGACAAATCAGAAGATGAAAACTTGCTAGAAAATGTAGTTTTATTTTTTTTTTCAATATTTATTTCAGGGGTTTTTGTATAAAAATGAATTACTCCGCCAAGCGCATCAGACCCATAACCTACAGAAGAAGGCCCATATATTATTTCTACGCGATCTATATTGTGAGGATCAACAGTTATTGAATTATGAAGATGACCAGATCTATAAATTGCATTATTCATTCTAACACCATCAATTACCAAAAGCACTCTATTGGCTTCAAATCCTCTAATAACAGGGCTTCCACCACCACCTTGAGATTTTTGAACTCTAATTCCAGGACTTATATTTAATAATTCCGCGCCAGTAGATGACATATTAAATTCAATTTGATCAGCTGTTATTATTGAAACTTTTTTTGCAATTTTTTTCTTTGAAGATGACTTTCTTGCAACTGATAGAATAACTTCTTCTAACTCATTTTTTTCATATTGAAGTTCTACTAATAATCCATTGTTTATAATTTCGCTTTTTCTTAACGAAATTTCTTTATATCCTAACAATTGAAAAAAAATAATTTCATCTTTTTTAAAGTCACTAATATCTAATTCACCATTTTTATCTGACAATGAATAGATTTTTTGTTCATAATTAAATGCAATGACATTTGAAAGAGTGTTCCCATTTAAATCATCAATAACCATTATCTTTTGACTATATATAATATTAGATATAGAAAGAAAAGTTAGAATTAAATTAAATTTATGGATTATCAAATAATTCATTTAATATTCTAAGAGATTTTGGAGTTTTAAAACCATGATGGTGAATTTCAAAATATTTTATAAGGATTTCAAGTATTTTGTTTTTTGAGTTTCTGTTAATATCTATTGTTTCGCCTTGCTCAAAATTCATGCCTAAAATTTTTTTAAAAATTATGATAGTATCAGCATCATGTTCTAGGATAGAAGTTTTATGGTTAGAAAATGAGCCTTTTTCCAGATCAAAATAGATTCCATTAGAATTTATGTTAGGGAAAAATCCAAGGAATTTTATTAGTTTAATTAAAAAAATAATATGAAAGTTCTTTACCTTTTTTTTAGCATCAAGCCAATTTAAAGAGGTTTCGATAAATAAATATAGAGATGGAGTGTGAGCTTCCGTTTTTATAACTTCATTTAAAATCTCTGAAAGAAAAAGAATAATGGTATTTTTAACTATATCATTTTGAATAGTTGTATATGTATTAATAACTTTTACTTGTTTTATAAATTTTAATTTTTTTTTATTTGTGAAATTATAAATGATACTTAGTTGGGTAAGAGTTTGAAATTGAGATCTTTTAATGCCACTTTTTTTTCGTTTAAGTATGCCTTTTAGCATAAATGATTGTAAGCCATGTGCAAGGGTAAAGCATCTACTAATAATACTGTAATCACCATATTTAATATTTTTAATTACAATAGCTTTAGTTTCAATAAGCATATTATACTACTCCTTGAGCTAACATCGCATCCGCAACTTTAACGAAACCAGCAATATTAGCGCCTTTTACATAATTGATATAGTTTTTTTCTTTACCATAAGCAAGGCATGATTGATGAATTTCAAACATTATATTTTTTAATTTCTCATCAACTTCTTTTCTTGACCAATTATATCTAAGTGAATTTTGTGCCATTTCAAGACCTGATACTGCAACACCTCCAGCATTTGAAGCTTTACCTGGAGCAAAAGAAACCTTGTTATTTACAAAGAAAGTTATAGCTTCTGGAGTACATGGCATATTGGCTCCCTCTCCTAAACAAATACATCCGTTATTAAAAAGGGTTTTTGCATCATTTTCATTTAATTCATTTTGAGTAGCACAAGGTAGAGCAATATCACATTTAATTTTCCAAGGGTTTTGATCTTTATGAAATTCACTTTTAGGATATAGTTTTAAATAATCACTAATTCTTCCTCTTTTTACATTTTTAATTTTCATTACCGCACTAAGTTTTTCTGATGAAATCCCATTTTTATCATAAATAAATCCAGATGAATCTGAAAGAGTTAAAACTTTACCACCGAGTTTTATAGCTTTTTCTGCGGCATATTGAGCAACATTTCCAGAACCAGAAATAACAATTCTTTTACCTTTAATAGAATCACTTTTTTGATTTAATATGTTTTCAATAAAGTATACAACCCCATATCCTGTAGCTTCAGGTCTAATTAAGGATCCCCCCCAAGAAACTCCTTTTCCAGTTAGAACTCCTGTAAATTCATTTTTAAGTCTTTTATATTGACCAAATAAATATCCAATTTCTCTACTGCCAACTCCAATATCTCCAGCGGGGATATCTCTATTAGGGCCAATATGCCTATATAATTCAGTCATAAAACTTTGACAAAATCTCATTACCTCTGTGTCAGTTTTACCTTTTGGATCAAAATCAGACCCACCTTTTCCTCCTCCCATTGGCAAAGTGGTTAAACTGTTCTTGAATATTTGCTCAAATGCTAAAAACTTTAAAATGCTAAGGTTTACACTTGGGTGAAATCTTAAACCACCTTTATAAGGGCCTATAGCAGAATTCATTTCAACTCTATAGCCTCTATTTACTTTGATTTCTTCATTATCATCTATCCAAGCTACTCTAAAAGATATAACCCTTTCTGGTTCTACCATTCTTAATAGAACGTTTTGTCCATAATAGATGTTATTTTTAATAATGTACGGAATCACTGTTTCTGCAATTTCTGAAACAGCTTGCATAAATTCAGGCTCATTTTTATTTCTAGAATTTACTTCAGATAGAAAATTATCGATTATTTTTTTCATAATGAATAAAAGATTTATTTATAATAAAGTTAATTAAATAATAAATTAATTAGATCTTCAATTTTATTTAATTGTTTAATTTTTATAGAATTATATTTCGAAAAAGTTTTAATAGGATTAGCTATCACAATAGTATCGAATCCTAATTTTTCTGCTTCTTTGATCCTTTGTTCTATTTTTGGGACTGGCCTTAATTCTCCTGATAAACCAACTTCAGAGGTAAAACACATTTTTTTTGAAAGAGGGATATCATTATAACTGGATAAAATAGAAGCTATTACAGATAAATCAATTGAAGGATCTTCAATATTTAGACCTCCAGTAATATTTAAAAAAACATCTTTGGATCCAAAATTAAATCCGGCTTTTTTTTCTAGAATTGCCAATATCATGTTTAATCTCTTAGAATTAAATCCAGTAGCACTTCTTTGAGGAGTACCATAAACTGCCGAACTAACTAAAGATTGAATTTCAATCATTAAAGGTCTTAAGCCTTTCATTGTAGAGGCAATAGAATGGCCGCTAAGAGAAAGATTTGTATTAGAAAGGAGTAATTGACTTGGATTATTAACAACAATAAGACCATTATTTGTCATTTCATAAATCCCTATTTCATTAGTTGATCCGTATCGGTTTTTTTTTGCTCTTATAATTCTATATAAATGATTTCGATCTCCTTCAAATTGTATCACAGTATCAACCATATGCTCTAAAACTTTTGGTCCAGCAATTGAACCATCTTTTGTAATATGCCCAACTAAAATTACAGGGATATTAGTTTTTTTTGAAAAAGTAATTAATTCAGAGGAGCTTCCTCTAAGTTGAGAAACACTTCCTGCACTACTATTAATATTTTTGGAATATAATGTTTGAATTGAATCTATGATAATTAAGGAGGGATTAATTTCAACAATTTGTTTAAATATTTTTTCAGTTTCTATTTCGTTTAAGATAAAACAATCAGGGTTATTGTTATTAATTCTATCTGCTCTTAATTTAATTTGTTTATGACTTTCTTCTCCAGAGATATAAAGAACTTTTTTATTTAATTTGAGAGAAACTTGAAGAAGTAGAGTAGATTTTCCAATACCAGGTTCTCCTCCTATTAAAGTCACTGATCCAGGAATTAAGCCACCACCAAGAACTCTATCTAATTCAACATCATTAGTAGACAACCTGGATTCATTATTTATAACGATTTCATTAAGTTTTATTGATTTAGAGGGATTAATTGGAATTTTTTCTGAGAAAGAATCCCAAATTTTATTTTTGGAGGAGTCTAGTATTTCTTCTATTATAGTATTCCACTCTTTACAAGAATTGCACTGACCCTGCCATTGTGAAGATTCGTTTCCACAGTTTTGACAAAAAAAAGATTTTTTTGCTTTGGACATTGTCTTAAAAAACTTTAATTATTCTTATTAATTAAAGGTAATATAAAAAAGGAAAGGCTGCCAAGGATTAAAAGCATTAAAGACTGAGAAGTCCACATAATCCATCCGAATGCAAGACTAGATTCTTTACTTACTCCATAATTTATTAGAACTAGAGAAATAACATATGGGTAAATTCCTATTCCTCCATTAGATGCAAAAAAACTTAAAGATCCAATAACAAAGGCTAAGATTAGAGGCTCAATTGAAAGAGAAGTAGTTTCTGGAATAGACCATTTAATTAATATAAACATTCCTAGATACATAGACCAAATAAGTAAAGTTTGAATAAGGTATGTAATCTTCTTGTCCATCTTGAAAATAATCAAGAATCCTTCTTTAAATCCCTCTAGGAATTTAAGTAGTTTTATAATTGAGTTTTTTTTTGAAGTTTTTAAATAAGAAAATAATTTATAGCCTAGGATTAAAGAAAAAAATACAATAATAAAAAAAAGTAATGGATTCCATTTTTCAATATGAAGATGAGAATGGATCAGTTCAAAATTTAAAATCATAGCAACTAGTATTAATAATGATAAAAGAAAAAGATCAATTGCTCTTTCAATAACGATGGTGCCAAAACTCTTATTGAAAGGAATGGATTCGTATTTAGCTAAAACGGTTGCTCGAATTACATCTCCAAGTCTTGGTAAAGCATAATTTGATAAATATCCGATAAAAACTGCTAGTATAGAATTATGGGTTTTAGGAGAATATCCTAGTGGATTAAGCATTAATTTCCATCGAAAAGCTCTTATAATATGACTAATAAAACCAATAAATACAGATAAAATGACATAAATGTAATCTGCGTTTTTTAGATTTCTATAAATTTCATTTCTTTCATTAATTGTAGTATTAATATAGGAAAAATAGATAAAAAATAAACCAATAAGGATTGGAATTAAATTAGCCAGGATTTTTTTATAATTAATTTTCAAGCGTATTAAAGGATATTAGTTTTCTCATTTGGAAAGATTATGGTTGGCTTATGATTTTTAGCCTCTTCATAAGAAATCATGCAATAACTTACAATAATAATAATATCTCCTTTTAATATTTTTCTAGAGGCAGGTCCATTTACTGTTATTTCACCATTTTTTTTGCCTTCAATTATATAGGTTTCTATTCTTTCCCCATTATTAAGATTTAAAACATGGACTTTTTCGCCTACGACAAGTTTTGCGGCATTAATCAGATTTCTATCAAGAGAAATACTCCCAATATAATTAATGTCAGCCTCTGTGACAGTAACTCTATGAATTTTTGATTTTAGAACTTCAATTTGCATAGTTCAAATATATTCAATTTTAAAATTTTATGTTATCAATTAATCTTGTTTTTCCTAATCTAACGGCAATAAAAGCACGTAAATTTTTTTCTTTTTTTAAATTATCTACTGGGGTAAGGGTTTTTTCATTAAGTATTTTGAAATATTCGAGTTTGAATTCATTTTGGTCATTAAATATTTTTTTTACATAAACTAAAATTTCATTTTGAGACATTTTATTTTTGAAGAATTTCACTTTTTTTAATGTTTTATAAATAAGTGGAGCGAGATTGGTTTCCTCATTTGTTAATAATAAATTTCTTGAGCTTAAAGCCAGACCATTTTTATTACGAATAGTTTTACAGCTAATAATTTTAGTTTTAATTTTTTTTTGTAATATTAGAGCTTTAATTATTATCAGTTGTTGATAATCTTTTTCACCAAAATATGCGTTTGTTGGTTTAAAAACAGATAGTAATTTGTAAACTATAGTTGCAACACCGTTGAAATGTGACTTTCTATATTTCCCTTCCATAATCTTATCAAGATTATTAAAATCGAATTTTTTTGATATAATTTTGTTATTATATAAATCTTCTACATTCGGAGAATAGACTAGTATATTACTATTAAATCCTCTAATTTTTTTCAAATCTTCATCAATGTTTTTAGGGTATTTAATAAAATCTAATTTATCGTCAAATTGTGTGGGATTAATAAAAATTGTAACAATAACAATATCATTTTGTTTGATGGCTCTTATGATAAGTCCCAAATGACCCTCATGTAATGACCCCATAGTTGGGACTAATCCAATTCTATTAAATGAATTTGATTTAATATGAAGCGTTAATGCTTTATAAGTTGTAAATAAATTCAATGTAAAAATATTAAGATTCTAAATTACTGTTTTTTAAACTGAACCAAAGATTTTTTGTAATTTTGCATACCTAATTTATTATAATTTAAGTTAAAACATTATTATGTTTAAAAAAAAAGTTTTAATAATTTCTTCCGAAGTCATCCCTTATTTACCACAAACTGACAAATCAATTAATTCATTTAAGATTCCAAAACAGATTAATGAAGCTGGAGGTCAGACTAGAATATTTATGCCAAAGTATGGGATTATAAATGAGAGGAGACATCAATTGCATGAAGTAATTCGTCTGTCTGGGATGAATCTTGTTATTAACGATGAAGATATGCCTTTAGTAATTAAGGTAGCCTCTATACCTAAGGAAAGAATGCAAGTGTATTTTATTGATAATGAAGAGTATTTTAAAAGAAAAGGGCTTTTAAGGGACATTAAGGGAAAACTTTTTAAAGATAATGATGAAAGAATGATATTTTTCACAAAGGGAGTAATTGAAACTGTTAAAAAATTAAATTGGTCACCTGACATTATTCATTTGCATGGCTGGTTCACTTCACTTTTCCCTTTATACATGAAAACTTATTTTAGAGATGAGCCAATTTTTAATTCAAGTAAAATAGTTACTTCTATTTATCCAAAAGATTTTGAAAATAATTTGTCAAAAAAATTAAAAAGTAAAATAGAATTTGATGGAATCCCATCCGATTTGATAGCAAATTTATCATCTCCAACATATGAAAGTTTAATTGAGATAGCAGTAAAAAATTCAGATGGGGCGGTTATTTCTAGTGAAAATATTGGCAAAAAAATCGATGAAATTATTGAACTTTGTAATAAGCCAGTTTTAAAATTTGATGAGATAAAAAATAAAGAAAACTCTTACGTGAATTTTTATAATTCACATATTATATAGATATCATGAATTCAATTTTTTTTAACTTAAAGAGTATTACTCTGATAATTTTATTGACAGCATCTTTTTCATGTAATATTGAATTTAATTCAATTGGTTATGAATTGTTATCAAGTAAAGAAATAGTTTCAAAAAAATTTACAGCACCAGTTTTTTCTATTAATCAAGAGATCTCAGATGTACAGTCTAATCAACTTCCATATTTACATTTGGGGGAATATCAGCATTCTTTATTTGGCAGGTCATCAGCCCAAATAATTTCACAATTATCTATTTCTAATAATCCGGTATTTGGAGTAAATTCTCAATTAATTGAAGATTCGGAATCGGATGATGTATCAATAATACAAGAAAATGAAGAGATACTTGATGTATTTTTGGAGATACCTTTTTTTGTAAATAATGATGATTCAGATAATGATGGGGTTACTGATGAATTTGATGTTGATCCTCAGAATAGAGAAAGTGATTCTGATGGAGATGGGGTTTTAGATTATATTGAAACACAAAACTCAACAAATCCTTTAAATATAGATACTGATGGTGATGGAATTAATGATTTAGAAGACGAAAACAACTCAGTTGAATTTCCTAAAGAAAATAATGAATATCGAATTGACTCTATTTATGGGAATAAGTTTTCTCAATTTAAATTAAAAGTTAATGAGTTGACCTATTATCTGAATAGTTTTGATATAAATAATAATTTCGAAACAATGGCCGGTTATTTTTCAAGTCAAGATTTATATAAAGAAGGATTCGTAGGAGCTAAATTATATGATGATTTAACTACTTTAAATTTTGATGAATTAAGATTCTATTATAAAAAAGATGATTCAATTACTTTAGATATAGATGAGACAAAAGTCATAGAGACTAGACTTACTCCAAGAATTAGGATCCCTTTAGACAAGTCTTTTTTTCAAAATAAAATTTTAGATAAAGAAGGATCATTTGAGTTATCAAATCAATCTGATTTTTCGGAATATTTAAGGGGGATAATAATAACTGTCGAGGATTCTTCTGATAATTTATATATGCTTTTAAATTTTAATAGTGCAAGCATAAAAATAGATTATCAATTTGATAGATATAATGCTGCAGAAAATTTTATATATAAAGATGAAAAAACATTTTCTATTGGGACTTTAGGGATGTCATTTAATAATTTTAATAACACTAATTCAAAATTAATAAATTCTGATAATGGGACTAGAATCTTTTTAAAAGGTGGTCTAGGAATAAGGTCGAAGCTAAAACTTTTTCAAGATAGTCCTGAAAAAGGTCATATTCTTGATTCTATTAGAAATGAACAATGGTTGATAAATGAGGCAAATTTAGTTTTTTATGTTGATCAAGATGAAGTTAATAAATGGAAAAAAGAAGAAATATCTGACAGATTATTTGTTTATAATATTAACAACAAAAATGTATTAGCTGATTATTATTCTGATTCTTCAAAGAATACTGATTTAGTCAATAGAAATAGATACATACATGGGGGTATTTTAGAATATGACGAA
>MDTC01044872.1_pt1 | contig 17270 bp, 16 predicted proteins | sample 811181 | NCBI WGS metagenome assembly MDTC01 (sample SAMN05326644, study PRJNA326480) | marine metagenome | isolation source: seawater | place: Pacific Ocean: North | collected 2011 | reverse complement strand
TTTTCATATCCTCAAAACAGTATATTAAGTTAATATTAACTCGATGAATGTAATTCTAGTTTTTACTTTTGGAGTTTCTTTAAAAGATTGGCTTGAAACTGGTTTGTTGTCAAGAGAAGTGAAGTTATATGAAGAAGTAGCTGCAAATGGAAACATTACATTTACTTTTTTAACTTTTGGAGACAAAAGTGATACTCAATTAATTCAAAACACAAGTATTTCAGTAATTCCTGTTTATCAATTTATGAAAAAAAGTAAAAATAAATATATAAATTTTATTAAAAGCTTTGGAATTCCTTTTTTGATTAAAAATAAAATTCCAGAATCACACCTAATTAAAACAAATCAACTATTTGGAAGCTGGATTGCAATAATTTTAAAGAAAATGTTAAAAATTCCTTTATTTATCAGAACAGGTTTTAATCCTTATGAATTTAAAGTTCTTGAAAAAAAGGCTATTAAAATTAGGTTGTTTTATTTGTTATTAATAAAGCTAGCTTACGCTTTTTGTGATATTTTCACTGTTACATCAAATTCAGACAAAAAAAATATTCAAAATATATCAAAAAAATCAGAAAAACTGTTTCTACACAGAAACTTTGTAACAAATCTTAGCTTTAAAGACTATGAAGATAGATATGATTTCAAAATTTTTTCTGTCGGAAGGCTTATAGAGCAAAAAAACTATAAAAAATTAATTGAATTTTTTTCAAATAGTGTTTTTGAAGTGCATATTGCAGGTGATGGTCCAGATAGACAGGCTCTGCTTGACTTTGCTGAAAAGAAAAATTGTAATCTGAAATTGCTTGGACAAATTGACAACAAAGAATTACTAAAGCATTACACAAATTATAAATTCTTTTTTTCAACATCTAACTACGAAGGTAACCCTAAAGCACTCCTTGAAGCAATGGCAAGTGGCTGTATTGTTTTCACAACTAAAAATAAAAACTCTTTAGAAATTATTGAAAATAATAAAAATGGATTCTTTTTAGAAAGTAATAACATTATAAAAAAAGTCGAAAATTTATTACAAAATCCTGAATTGGCTGAAGAGATTATTGAAAATGGATATGAAACAATTCGAAAAAATTATCTCTTAGAAAAAATTATTGAAGACGAAATAAGAATTTATAATTCACTAATTATTTAGTATTTTTCTTTCATTCTTTTCTAATATTATTTTCAAATGATTGTCGTATAAAAAGTCCTCATGACTATGTGTAGAATTTATAATTGTTATATCTCTATCTTTTAATATATTAAATATTAATTCTCTAGAAGAGAGGTCTAAGTTTGATGTAGACTCATCAAGCAACAAAAGATCAACATCTGCTAAAAGACACCTTATAAATGCGACTTTTTGCATTTGTCCTGAAGAAAGACTTTTGTTGTTTACAATATATTCCAAATTTTCTTCATTTTTACCAAATAATTCAAACATATTCATAAATTCAATTAATTCTTCATCCGACTTTTTAAATTTGTTTCCGTATAAAAAATTGTCTCTAAGAGAACCATTTAATATTAAGGGTGTTACACCAACATACCCTACTTTTTCCGTAAAGGATGATATGTTACCCTCTTCTGGGTAGAAAACTTTAGAAATTAATCCTAACAAGGTGCTCTTACCAGATCCATTTGGTCCTGTGATTACAGTATGCTTATTTCTTTCTATCTCCAAATTTAAATTTTCAAAAATATAATCTTCAGCATTAAAGTATTTAAATTTTAAGTTTTCAATTTTTATTCCATAATTAGCTTCTTTTTTAACTTGATAATATTTGCTATCTATTATTAGTTTATTATTTTCAAGATTCATAAAAGAACTTAGATGAACATGTGAATTTATTATCATATTTAAAGACTTGTTAAAGGTTCCAATTGTTTGGACTAGTCTCAATGTTACGCCTAAAAATTCTAATGTTAAGGACTTTAAGATGTCAAAAACTACGATAAGAATTGAAACAGTAAATATAGTCAAAAAATTTGGAGTTAGAGAATTTAAAGTGCCATAAATCTGGTTTTTGAAATTTGCATTCTTAACTTTTTCTGTAGTTTGGCTAAAATTTTCAAGCTCATATTTAATTGTATCCAAAATTTTAATTAAGAATATATTTTGAACTACTCTTTCTATTTCTCTTGATGCTTTTCTTCCATTTACATATGCTTCATGCATGTATTTCCTACCTAACTTTAACAAAAGCCGTGTAGGAATAAACAGTACGGCAATACCAAATGCAAAAATTGAAATCGTGTTGAAGTCAGTAAAAATTAGAAAGGACGAATAAACAATTACTTGTATAGAGCTGTTTAATAAGCTTGTTAAGCCTTGGTAAAAGTAGCCTATATGCCCACTCAAAGTGCCAATGTAGTAATTTGCATCTGCAATCGAGTAGTTACCTTTGTTGTATACCTCTGATATTAAGTAAAGCTTAAGATTTTTTTCTACCTGTAACTTGAGAGAGACAATATTGGCTTGTTCAATATAAATAAATGCAAACCTTAATATTACAATTACTGGTAATAATTTATTGTTATTTAAAACATAGTTCAAAAAATCATATTCTGAGTTTTCGCCAGATAATATTTTTGCAAAATATAAGATAATTAAAATATCTGATAGCACTGTGAGGTTGGAGAGTATAACTGAAAAAACTACTCTTAACTTTTTTTTTGTTACGCCTGTAAGTCTTGAAATATAAATTGCTTCTTTAAGAGCTTTACGAAAATTTTCCATACCTATTCAATTAAATAATAATAAGTATATTTCGTTAAACTTAATAAATTAATTTAAGATTTTTAAAAAGACTTTGTTATGTCAACGCAAAAAAAATACTTTAATTTACAAATATAAAAATTAAGCTTAGGATACTTAATCATTTAATATGCCCAATATAATAAGACCGTAAGTAAATTACGTTAACTTATTTTTCTGAAAACTTGGCCATTTGAGTAATTTGAAAAAAATATAAAATTTTTATTTATATAACCATTCTCTGTCCAAGCTTTATATATCGAATTTCTATTTTCATCAACTGAAGAAAAGTCGTCAATCATAACAAAACCACCAACTGATACTCTTTCATTTAAATACTCAAATATTGGTATTGCTGATTCATAAATATCACAATCAATAAAAGCAAAAGATATTTTTTTAATTTTCTGCATCTCTTCTAAATTAAGAGTTTTATCAAAAAAGCCTTTAACCAACCTAACATTTTCTTTATTTTTAAAAGTTTTTTCAACTTTATGATATGAAGTATGAAAATTTTCTTTTATATAAAAATTGTGATTTTCAACTGGAAATCCCTCAAATGAATCAAGTCCATAAAAAGTTATGTCCTTTAACTTTAATTTTTTTGCACATTTCCAACTGTGGTATAAAGATTTACCTTTAAATACACCAAACTCAACATATTCTCCAGGTATATTGTCTTGTTTAACACAATACCAAATTTGAAATATTTGTTTGAATTTTAAAGAGTTGTGAATATTTGTTGCACTCAAAAAAGTAGAAATGTAACTTAGAAAATATGTTTTTATAAAAAGAGTAAAACTCATGTCAAAACTATATTACTTAAAAACTATAGTTTTAAAATTAATTAAAATGATAATGCTGTGAAAACCAAGAAAGAAATATGGATTCTTTTTTATTATATTATTTAGGGATTTTTTGTATTTACTACTTTACGGGTAGGGCTTTTTATTTAACAATTTCTAAAGACAAATTAAAAAATGATTCTGTTTTTGACATAAAAGTAGAAAACTTTTATTTGATATTAGGTTTAATAATATTTTCTCAGTTTTTATTTATTTTTAATTTTTTTAAAGGTCTAAATAATTTTAATTTAACATATTTTTTGATAGTAATAACTGTAGGTAACTTAAGATATTTAAAAATTCCAAAATTTTCTATCCATCAATTAATTAAATTGGCAGTAATTTTACTTTTTTTTGTATCTTTTTATGACCTCGGACTAAGTAAAGATAGTTACTTGTATCACTTGCAATCTCAAAATTGGATATTATCAGAAAAAATTGTTTTTGGACTATCCAATTTAAACCCATATCTTGGATATATGTCAATTAGTGAGTATTCCACTTCATTACTAATTAATATAAATTTGAACTTGGCACATACTTTTAATCTTGTTTTTTTAATTACTTTTTTTTGGATTATGTTTGAATTTATATTTTCTAAAATTAATTTTTATAAAAATCTTGCTTTTGGATTTGGGTTTATGGGAATTTTAGACAATTTTGGATTTGATGGAGGTAGGAATGGTTTTGTAGCTTTACAGGAGATCAACAAATTTGATTACTCTTTCTCTATAGTTAGTATATTTTTCATAATCTTTTCAATTTATCTATTGGTATTTAAAAAAAATATTCATAAAAGTGAACTAATGTTTCTGTCTCTATTTTTAATTTTTGCAATTCAAATGAGGGTGTTTGGAATAATACTCTTTCCTGTTCTTTTTTATATTCAGTTACGGTTTAAAACATTTTCATCTTCTACAAATTTTTCTTTTTTACTTCTAATATTTTGGTTAATAAAAAATTTTATAAATACTTCATGTTTTTTGTACCCAATCAAATTTTCGTGCTTAAACTCTAATTGGTTGTTTAAAAATCAGGCTGAATATATAAGTAGCATCGTCCTAGACAGCTTTAGAGATCCAGAAAATGGTATAAATAGCATAAACAATTACGATTGGATATTTAATGTATTTCTACCAAACAACAAGTTTGTTTTAACAAATTTTTTTATCAGCATAATTATATTTAGAGTAATTTTTTCAAGGTTTACTAGACATTCAAAAATTTTGAATAAAAAGTACAACTCTTATTTTTTGGTAATAGCTACTTTCTTAATATTTTTATGGATATTAATGTTTCCACAATATAGATTTTCTACATTCTTTCTCATGGCATCTTTTCTATTAATTAATTTTGATTTAATTTCAGCGCAAAGCGACATTAATTTAAAATTAAATTTATTAATTTCAGTAATAGCTTTGGCACTAGTTATAAACCTAAATGACTACAAAAGTTTTATCGAAAATCCTAGAAAAAATATTGAAACAATTTTACCAATAATTGAATATGAAAATAGAAGTTATTATGGAGTAAAACCTCTGAGCGAAAATTCTAAAGGTATTTTATGTTTTCTAAAGAAAGATTGTTATACAGGAGATTATAGGTTGAATCTAGATATTAATAAATATGGGTATAAAACTATTGCAACATTGGACAAAAATTATTATAAAAATTTATTTAATTCTATAAGTAAATAAATAAATAAATCTAGACTAAATTTGTGAATATTGCAGTTTGTTTTTCAGGTCAGCTTCGTTCTTTAGATTTTACATACAAAAATATTTCTAAATTTTTAAATGAGAATTTTGAAAACTATAAAATTTTTGCTCATATTCCTGAAAATAAAGATATTAATCAAAAATTTACAGACTATTTCACAAATTCAATTTATATAATTGAAAAAGACCCAAAAATTAAGGAAACTAAACTAAAAAATAAACAATTTGAATCAGTGAAAAATAAAAATAGATTTAATAGTTTAAAAAAAGCAAAAATTGCGCACATGCAACAGCTTTATGGAATATTTAAAAGTAATCAATTAAAAAAGGATTATGAAAAAAATAATTGTGTTACTTTTGATTGGGTTTTGAGGTGTAGGTCTGATATTAAATTTTACGATAGCAGCTTAGATTTATCTAAAATGGAAAATCGATATTTATACACACCCCATTTCCATAAATGGGGCGGTATTAATGATAGGTTTGTAATAAGTTCATCAAAAAATATGGATATATTTTCTAATTTATTTAATCATATAAAGAAAAATGAAGTCGATGGATTTAATGCTGAAAGTATATTTAGTACTTATCTTGAAAATGAAAATATTGAAATTAAAGAATTAAATAGTGTAAAGTTTAATAGAATTCGTTCAAATGGTTCAGAGCTGAAAGACTTTTAATTTAGCTTATTTATATTTAAAAAGAATTTTGATATATCTCAAATGATTTTCTTGCTTTCTCTGGAATTTGATAATTTTTCTTAAGTAAATTCAAAGTATTTCTATATCCAATAATTTCATTTTCCAAATCAAGAACTATATCATGTTTGTTCCTTAATTGACAAACGCTTGCTTTATTATAAATTACTGATTCTGGAAATTGTTCGTGAACATTATATGACGCCCATATATCATCCATCCTCCCAACGTTTGGATACATCATATAATATGGCAATATCTCTCTGCTTAAAAAAGTATTTTGACTATTAAAAGGGCTTAATTGTTTACTTCCATATGGTTCTACAACATCAAACTTCACCTCTGGCATTACAGACAGTCTACATATTGCATCAATATCTGGATCTCCATCCCACAAATCTGCCTGCACTAATACTCTTCTTTTTGAGATACCGATTGACTTTACATTATTCTTTGTTGGGACCATTTCAATTGGATAGCCCCTATGCCATAGGTTTTTATTATTAGTTATACTTAATGGGTCAAAATAACCATTTTCTGATTCAAATAATTCAAGGTCTATTTCTTTATTTACAAAAAGCTCTTTTCCCCAGAATTCATATGGAATATTATCATCGTCTACTGTTGCAACTATTTCAGCGCCTTGTTGATAAGCGTACAAAAAACCCATATTTCTTCTTTGAATACAGTTCCAACCAATTGAATCAGATAATTCTTTATTTAAATCTTCTTGATCTTCCGGAGACAAATATAAACAATTAATATTTTTGTATTCTTCTTTTGGCGTTTTTTTATCTCCTACAACAATGAGCTTCCAATCAGGTTTTTCTGAATATTTTATAGTCGCTTCAGTAGGAGGTTGTATTGTTGTTGTAACAATGAACTTACTCATAAAGAAATTATAACTATTGTAATTTCTTTTTATGAGTTATTTTTTGTGTTGATAAATATGTTGTTGTGACCAACTCCTATTAAATAACTTAAGTTTCCTTCATTCATTATTTCTTGAAATGCTCTTGAAGGTCCTGGGTGGCCTTTGAATACCGGAAATGTAAATTTATCATCTTCAAAATCTTCAAATAGTGAAGAGTCGTCAAGAACAAGTAACCCCCCTTTAGCTAGATTACTTACAACATTTACTATGTCTGCTTTTACAACATCGTATTCGTGACTTCCATCTATATAAACCAAATCCCATTTTTTTGAATTAATGAAATTAATAGCTTTTTGATCCGTTGACAATGCTTTCAAGATATTCGGTTTTTCTAAATTAAAATGTTTGAAATGTTCATTTATATCAACTACATAATCAATTTTTAAGTAATTAGAAACTGAATCGTCTGAATCATTTAGCGGTGTAATGCCAAAAATCTCGCTTTTTATTTTTTCTTTAATACAAATTAAATTAAATAAAGAGAGTGTTTGTCCTCTATATACTCCTATTTCTAGGATTGATTTTGGTTTATAGGTTTTTATTAGAAATTCCCACATTGCATGGAAAGCATCTTCACCATATCCCCTTTTTTCTGAACGAAAGTAAAACCGGTGTTTTTTAATATATGATTTTGATTTTATATAAAAATAGTTATGAAAATATTCATAAATTTTATTTCTATTCATTAATTTGAGCTCTTCGATTTCTAATGTTTTAAAAGTAACCAATTTTGTAATATTTTTTATTACATAGTAATTATTAATGAAGTATTTATAAATTTTTTTTAACATATCAAACAAAAATAATTATAAATTATTGTTTGTTATTATCCATTAAATGAGGATAAAGTATTTTTCAATCGTTATACCGACATACAATTCATCTAGGTTCTTAAATGAACTACTATCAAGCACTCTTCGCTTAAAATATCTAAATGAAATTGTCATCACCGATGACTCATCAAGTGAGAAAGAAGCTGAAGAAATAAAGCACATAATTAAAAATAAAAAATTTAAAAATTTGAATATAGTTCTGAATATTAACTCAAAAAATTTAGGAGGGTTTAAAAATAAATATCTAGGAATTGAGTTAGCAAACAATGATTTAATTTATCAGGTTGATAGCGACAATATAATTACAAATAAAACTATAAGATTTCTAAATAAACAAAAAAACTTGAATTTAGTTCAAAATAAAGAACTTTATCTGCCATCTAAAATTAAATTATTTCGTAAATTTAAAAATCTAGAAAGTATTCTCTTCTTTAGAAGTAACGATGTTCTTTTTACAAATTCAAATAAAAAATTAAATTTAAATCAAGTAAAAAGTGAGCTTATCCAAGAAGAGAATGATAAAAAAAAGCGAAGCTTTAAAGACAGAACTCTTAAATCTATCTTAAATATAGGAAATCCTATATTTTTAAAAAAAGATTACTTAGCATTCTGTAAAGAAGGGTTTAATTTAGGTATCGATATTTCAGCTGGCGACGCAATAGCTTTATCTTACTTTTACTTAAAAAATGGTGGAAAAATAATTTTTAATAAAAATATTAGGCATTATCACAGGATGAGAAGTGACAGCTATTGGTATGAAGGTGGAGACAAGTCAAAGGTGGCTGATTTGTATTTTCTAGATAAAATCTTGGATTTTGAAATTAAGAAAATACAAGTACCACAAAAAATTTATTTCATAACATACGGAACAAAAAATTTTCGTATCGCAAAATCTCATATTGTCAATTTAGCTAAGGCTTCAGGTATATTTGAAAAAACAATTGGATTTGGTAAGTCAGATCTTTCAAGTAGTTTTAAAAATAAATATTCAGATATATTAAAAATGAAAAGAGGAGCAGGATATTGGATCTGGAAACAAGAAATTATAAGTAGTGTTTTGAATGATATAAAACAAAATGATATTGTTGTCTATAGTGATTCAGGTTCATCATTTAACTATTATGCTAAAAATAGGTTTTTTGATTATATAGATATGTTAAATGACTCTGATTATGGAAATTTTAGAATAGAATGTGAGTCAATTCATAAAGAAAAAGATTGGACCACTAAAGAATTATTTGACTACTTTAATATAGATTCTAATTCAGATCACTTTAACACAACTCAGCTAGAGGCTACACATATAATTTTTAAAAAGAATGATCATACAGATAACTATTTAAACGAATACAAAAAATTGCTTAATGAAGATCCTTATTTAATTACAGATTCTTACAACTCTCAAACGCAAATTGATAGCTTTAAAGAAAACAGGCATGATCAGAGTATATTTAGTTTATTGAGCAAAACCATGGGAGGAGTAGCAATAAAAAATGAAACGCACTTCCAAGGTAATGCAAAAGAACAATATGAATATCCATTTTTAGCTGTGCGTAAGCATGGTCACGGTATTAAAGACACTACAAAATTTTTAATTAATTTTAAAGATATAAAAAATCAGCCCGTATTTTTTAATTAGTAATGCTTTTTACAAAAATTTACATAAAATTATTTAAATTTATCATAAATAAGATATCTATTTCCAAAAAAACAATTTATCTTGGAACAAAATATGGTGGTTGGCACTTTCTCAATAATGCTAATTTAGAAAATAGTTTAATGGTATCTGCGGGTGTAGGAGAAGATATTTCTTTTGATATAGAGATGATTAATAAATATAAAATTAATGCAGTTTTAATAGACCCAACTCCTAGAGCTATTGAGCATATAGAGAAGATAATTGAAGCATTGGGTAAAAGTAACACAGAAGAATTTTTAGAAGGTGGTAACCAACCTATTGAAGCATATAATTTAAAAAACATTAGCGAAGATGATTTCACTTTTATTAAAAAAGCACTTTTTAATAAAAGTAATGAAATTATAAAATTTTATGCGCCTCCTAATCCAAATCACGTTAGTCACAGTATTTCTAACTGGCAGAATAATTTCAGTAAAAATAGTAACTACATAGAAGTGGCTACTTTAAGAATGTGTGATGTGACAAATTTAATTAATAACCAAGATATAAATATTCTTAAACTAGATGTTGAAGGTGCAGAGATACAAGTTATTCCTGATTTGATAAAATCAAATATCTTTCCAAATCAAATACTTGTTGAGTTTGATGAGCTATATAAATCTTCACTTATAGCCTATTTAAAAACAACATATATTTTTATAATTCTTTTTTTAAAAAGTTATAAAACAATTGATATAGATAATTTTCCAAATTTTTTATTTGTAAAAAAGGAATTAATTTGATTTTCTTAGCTCATAAGATACCATTTTTGAACAGATTTGTTCAAGATTGTATTTAGGTGTCCAACCAATTTCATTTATAATTTTTGAATTATCACCCCTAATTCCATGGAGGTCTATCTCTCTAAACAATGATGGTTCTGATACGATAAATGCTTTACCTGTCTCTTTATCAATAAATAATAATTTTTTTTGTTCTTCTATAATTTCATAGTTTATATTTAATAAATTAAGGCAGGTTTTTATGAAATCTTTTAAAGTAACAAGTTTATTTGATGAAATTATGAACTCATCATTTTTTGAACTGTTCATAATTTTATAAATAGCATTTACATATTCTTCAGCATAACCTATGTCTCTCTGAATTAATATGTTTCCAACAGTCAAAATTCTTCTTTTTTTTTCTAAATACGCAATTAAAAATTCTACGATAGTTTTTGAAAAAAAATTGGGTCTTCTAAACTCCGACTCATGACTAAACATTATTCCTATGTTTCCCAGTAAATCTTTTTCATCGATAAGTCTTTTTAATTTTTTATGTGTGTTGTGTTTTGTCTTTGAGTAGATTGTAAGTGGTTTTGGGGGAGTTTTTTCATCAACCTTTTTATTTTCGTAACCTTCATAAATTGTTGCTGAAGAGGGGAAAAACATTTTTGTTTCTTTTGAATAATAAATTAATGAATTGATAAGGTTTTCTGAAATTATTTCATTATCTTTTGTCAAGGCCTTATGTGTTGTGCCCTTTACAACACTACTTTGTGATGCGAGGTGGGCAAAAAAATAAGGTCTGTATTTTTCGAATAAATAGTCTGTATTTACTTTAGATGTAATATCGAGTACCTCAAAGGTTATGTCTTTATAGATATCTAATTCGTGCAATCTATAGTCGTATTGTTTATCTCTGTATTTAGGTAACGGTCTTTGAACACCAATAACATCTAATCCATTTTTAATAGCAAGATTTGCTAGAAAAGCTCCATCTTGACCATTAATGCCTGTTATAAGGATTTTTTCTTTAATTGTATTCCTTTTCTAAATAGCTTATAGCTTCTTTAAATCCCGAAAAATTAAATAAGTGTCCTTGCCAAACCTCTAAAACTTTTATTTCATCAAGATTTAAAAATTCTTCAATATTTTTTAAATCACCCTGTCCGAAATCAACACCCTCCCCATTTGTGCCATAAGCATCAGAAAGATGTATATGTTTAATATTATTTTTTAATTCTTTATACCAAAGATACCAATCATCACCATAAGAATTTGCTGACATGATTAAGTGTGCAATGTCTAAGCATATTTGAATATTATATTTTTTTATAAATTTAATATCGTCTTTCGAAGAAAATACTTCTGTATTAAAAGATCCGCCAAAATACCATGCTTGTTTCGGTAGCCATTGTGGTAGAAAAACAATACCAAAATCTTTATGTAATCTATCAATATATTCTTTTAGTTCGTAGTAAAAACTTTCTTTATTTTCAAATGAATTTTGACTTATGCTTGAAACTAACAGACTGTCCTCCTGGTTAAACTCTGAAATAAATTTTGCTGTTTTCTCTATTAATATTTGTGATTCTTTTTTAATGTTCTTATTGGTAGAAAATGGATTAAATACTGTATTTTTATCAAGGTAGTCTGGTAGATGATAGGTATACAGTGCATCTGCATCATTATTTAAAAAAACTGATTGTACTTCGTAATTTTTAATATCTTTAAAAGATAAATGAAATTCGTAGTTATTAATAGGTATTTCCTTAAAAATTTTGTTCATATCATGGAATCTAATTGGGATTGAGATGTTTTTATTATTTACAAAATTAATTTCATCATCGCTAATAATTTTATTTTTTTTAAAATGATACGAACTTATAGGGTTTGCTTCTTTTATATTTGAAGATATTTTTTTATTCTTTAATTTTTCAAATTCTGAAAAAGTTAGACCCTTTCTTGGAGCTTTAATTTCAACATCTTCTTTGGAGATTGACTCACCAATTTTTAAATCTCTTTTTGCATAAATAGAAGTTCCTAAGTTTTGTAAATTTATTATTTCACCTTGATTAACATTTTTTTTCTTATTTCCTTTTATTTTTTCTAAATTATTTAATATAAGCGTTATAGATTTAAATTCCTCAATAGTTGAACTTGAGGAATCATCAATTCCATCACCATTTTTATCTTCTGTTATATGCCTTTCAATATATTCCGCTCCAAAAGCTGCTGCCAAATATACTATTTGGTAATCTTTATCATGACTTGAATAGCCAACTCTAATATTGCTAATTTTTGACAACTCACTAAGGACTTTAAGGTTTTGATTTCCTATTTCTGTTGGATAATTTGATGTGCATAAAAGAATTACAGGATTATTTAGAAAGCTATACGAATTTAAATTATTTTTAATATCTTGTAAATTATGACCTCCGGTAGAAATAAGTATTTCTTTACCTGATTTTGAGACACTTTTTATTAAATCGTAATTAGAAAATTCTGCTGATGGTATTTTATAGAAATCATATTCATTATCATATTTTTCTATCTCCAAATAATCATTAACTGTGAAAAAGCTAATTCCAACATTTAAATTTTTGTTTTGTGCATATTCTCTTAAATATTTTAAATCATGCAGAGAGAGGTTTGATCTAATTAATTCATCGTAAATAATTTCATCGCCAATTTCGTCAGTAGAACCGTAAAATTTTTCTAGATTCCTATACTGAAATTTGATTCCCCAACAATTTGAGCTAGATGCAGAATCTATTAGCCTCTTTCCAATTTCTATACTGCCTTTATGATTAATTCCTATTTCAGCAATTATTTTTATTTTCATGTTCCATTTAGTCTAGTTTTAATTAAATTTTGAATCATACTATTTAATTATTGAATTAATTAGTATGATGTGATATCTCATCTTCCCACTGTGAATTAAAAATTTCACTTATGCTTTGAACTAATTTTAATTGACTAACTGTATCAACATCAATAGACTCAATTTCGTTCTGAACTACAATATTCGATTTATCACTTACTCTATTTTTATATATATAAAATGTCTTTAATTTTGTACAGTAAACAGAGCCATTTTCTTCGTACCTAGGCACTGTATTTTGTTTCATTGGTCTTGATGAATACATTGGCTTATAAATATCTTTTGCTACATTTATCCATTCAAAATTATTAGTTTCTCTAACGGTCAAAATAGATTCTGTATTTTTTTTTATTAATTCAATAAATTTATTTAAAGTTTCTTTACTTCTTAATGGACTTGTTGGTTGGAGTAAAAATATATTGTCTTCTTCATCTAAGCGATACTGATTAATAACATCCTCCATAACAGATTCGGTAGGTGCATTGTCTGTTGAGAGATTGTTACTTCTTTTCCTTGTATCTACTTCCCATTTTTCTGCAACTTTTAGATAATCTTCACTATCACTTGAAACACATATAATATCTTTTTCATCTGCTAAATATTTAGCATGCACTATAGACCATACAAATAATGGCAATTTTCCAACTAATTGTATATTTTTATCCTCTATACCTTTACTACCTGCTCTTGCAGGAATAATAAAAATGTTCTTCATTATAGTTTTAACTTTCTTATGGTAAGTTTTAAAATATTTTTAAAGTTATCAATATTTATATAGTAATTAAAAAATTGTTTAGTTTTAAAGTATACATTTGATTTACTAAAGATAATTTTTTTAAAAAGATTGTCGCCAGAAATGTTTCTATTAATATTTTCAGCAATTAATTTTTTTAAACCTAATACTTCATTATTAATATCGTGACCAGGCTTTCTAATGTTATGTTCTGAAATGTTGTCTGAGTAAACTTTCATAAAATTTTTTTTACCCTCATTCCACTTATATTTTGTTGTATAAAATGAAAATCCACATATATATAAACTTTCAAAATCGTAATTTAAAATTTCTTGAATAGCTAATGCTCCAGTTGTAGGATAAATCCCAAATAAATTACATCTTTCAGAAAAACTTGGCTGAGAAATGTGTAAATAATCTACAGAAATACCTAGTTCATCATAAATTTCTTTTGTATTTCTTGTTTTAATACTTCGTGCACTATAAGGGTTAATATTATATTTATCTCTTGGATGAACAACAATTTTTAGTCCATTTATGTTGACTTTTTCTAACATATTTTTATAAACCTTCAAAGACTGTTCTGATAATGTTAAAAACGCTATATCTGTTCTTGATCCGTAATCTGCATAATATTCTTTGCTAATTCCTAATTCATTAATACGAACTACTAAATCAAATGAGTCTATAAAGTTTCCCATACTTTGTCCTTTGAGATGAGGAGATGGTCCAACAATTACAGTTTTTTTATTTGAAATTAAATTTGCTAACATTGTTTTGCTCATTATCTAATTTAATTTATATATTAGAAGCTGACCTACATGGTTTGGAACAACAAAATAGTCTTTGGAACGCTTGAGTTCATTTCCATATTTTGTAACCCCATCTGTAAACCAACCCCCGAAATCATCTAGAATAATTAAGCATCCACTATTTGCGTTATTAGATATAAATTCTAGGCTTTCTTTTGCTGAAATATATGTATCAACATCAATATGAGCAAAAGAAATTGGTTTTTGTAACTCAATTGAGTCCATTGATTGTGGAAAAATTCCTTCAACTACATTGAGATTTGAGTTTGTAATTTTTGCAACTTTTTGAACATCACTTGATACAGCATCGCTATATTCAGTATTTTTAAAAAAACTATCTTTTTCAGAGCTATTAACTACTCCTGTAAAAGTATCACACGAGAAATAGTCAATATTTTTATTTTTGTTTGAAAGAGCAACAAGCCCAGAAACTCCCCCTTTCCAACTTCCAACTTCAACAAAAGAAGTGTCATCTAATAAATATTTTTTTGACATTTCATAAATTGTATAAAGTCTGGATTTAGGGTTTAGAGTAAATTCAGAAATTAAGTCATAATGTGCTTTAAATTCATTATCCGATCTCCATGGTAAGTAAAAATATTCAAAAATTTCTATACCGTAGTCCGGTCTTTTTTCTCGATACCTTAACTTAACCTGAAACATTTTAAAAAGAAAAGATGTAAGTCTTTCAAGAGTTTTTCGAGCTTTAATAACTTTTTTCAAATTAAACATTTTTTTAAATTACCTTAATTAGCCTAATCCTTAACATAAAGAGTTAAATGATTTTAAATATAAATTTATATTTTTAAACTTTCGCAATAGCAATTATAGTATCTGTTGCATCGATTTGTTTTAAGGCCTCGGTATACTCGGCTGAGAGTTCAGATGTTTCTAGATTTGCTAATTTGGATTTATGACCACCAGGTGTCTTATTTTTTAACCAACCAAAATGATTGGCAATATTATATCTCTGAACACCAAATATTTCTATATCTCTAAAACCTGAAATGGATAAAAATTTAGTAAGAGACTTTTTTGTATGTAAGATTAAATGTTGTGACCATAATGTAAATTCTTTAAATTCCTTTATTTCTAGGTTCTTAAGCAAAAAATCATTCGCATGTGGTACTTCTATGATTAAATTACCTCCAATATTTAAATATTTTTTTAAGCTCACCAAAACTTCTAACTGATTTGGTAAATGTTCTAAGGTATGAAATAAAAAAATACTGTCGAACTTAGTTTTAAGTTTACTTATGCTGTCTGTGCATTTTATCCCATTTTTTTCTAACAAGCTAATATAGTTTTCCTGAATTTCCACACCGTATACACTATTTGCATGTTCTTTAGCTAATCTTAAAAAACTACCCTTGCCACAACCAAAATCGCATACCTTTTTATTATTAATATAATCTTTAAAATCAGTTAATCTTCTTTCAGAATCTTGTTTGTCTTCATAATTTTCGTATTCATTAAAATCTAAATTTCTGGAATCATTTTTATAACTGCCGCTTTGGTACTCGTTATGACCAACGAAGAAATCTTTAATAAAAATTACTCCAGAATTAGTATCGATGTAGACATTGAGATCTGGATTATCCCTAGTATGTTTAGAAAATAATTTAACAGTATCTAAATTTATAGAGCCAGACTCAATTAAGTCATTTAAAACATTTGATTTCATTTAGTGGCCAGAGGCAGAATCGAACTGCCAACCCATTGTTTTTTAGATATGGGCTAACCATTTGACCTTTATTTCATTTTACTTTACTTAATATAAGTATGAGCTCGTTTTTTTAAGAGCGAATATAAAACAGTAAGCGTACAATAGATCAGGTTTCACTAACCAGCGATTCCCAATTAATTCCCTCTTTTTAAGAGTGTCAACATTCTTAAAAAGTTCAATAGTATCAATGAATGCTCTTGCTGACACATAGGTTACAATTAATTTAAACATGATATCCTAAAAATATCTTAACCTATACTTCCATTGTCTATTTCATTTTTGTATTGTTAGGTTTAGTAGTTGAATGCTTCCTTGAACAAAACATATTTAAATTTCAAAAAAATTCTCGTGCTAGTTATCATAGTTTTATGAATCAATCAAAAGATGAAATATTAAAGCTTGTAGAAAATTATAGTTCTGAAAAATTAGAAGAGAATAGATTCATACCAGGAATTTCCAAAGTTCCTGTCTCAGGAAAAGTAATAAATTCAAAAGATATCAATTTTCTTGTTGATTCATGTTTAGACATGTGGTTTACGTCGGGTCATTACACCGAAAAATTTGAAAAATCAATAAGTAAATTTCTTGGAATAAGGCATACATTGATGGTAAACAGCGGTTCTTCAGCAAATTTATTAGCAATAAGTGCATTAAAAATTTTATATAGTCTGAACGATGGAGATGAAATTATAACTTCAGCTGTTGGTTTTCCAACAACAATAAATCCAATAATACAAAATAATCTAACACCAGTTTTGGTTGATGTAGATCCTAGGACTTTAAATATAGACTATAAAAAAATTGAGGAAAAAATAAACGATAAAACAAAAGGAATAGTTATTGCTCACACATTAGGCATTCCCTTTGATCTTAAAAAGATAAAAGATATTTGTGATAAGTACAACCTCTTTTTAATGGAGGATAATTGT
>MDTC01036465.1_pt1 | contig 17272 bp, 17 predicted proteins | sample 811181 | NCBI WGS metagenome assembly MDTC01 (sample SAMN05326644, study PRJNA326480) | marine metagenome | isolation source: seawater | place: Pacific Ocean: North | collected 2011 | reverse complement strand
CTGTTTTAGAAATTCCTTCGCCATACATTATATCAAACTCTGCTTGCTGAAATGGAGGAGCAACCTTATTTTTTACAATTTTTACTCTAGTTCTGTTACCTAACACTTTATCAGCATTTTTAATTGCACTAGACCTTCTTATATCTAACCTCACAGAAGAATAGAATTTTAGTGCGTTACCACCAGTAGTTGTTTCAGGATTTCCAAACATCACACCTATTTTTTCTCTTAGTTGGTTGATAAAAATACAACATGTATTAGCCTTACTAATTGTACCAGTTAATTTTCTTAAAGCTTTAGACATTAACCTTGCTTGAAGACCCATTTGATTATCTCCCATTTCACCTTCAATTTCTGCTTTAGGGGTTAAAGCTGCAACAGAATCAATTACTATAATATCTATAGCACCAGATCTAATTAAGTTATCGGCAATTTCAAGTGCTTGCTCTCCATTATCAGGCTGAGAGATTAATAAGTTTTCAATATCTACCCCTAAGTTCTGAGCATAAAATTGATCGAATGCATGTTCAGCATCAATGATAGCTGCAATACCACCAGCTTTTTGTGCTTCGGCAATAGCATGAATTGCCAAAGTAGTTTTTCCAGATGATTCAGGTCCATATACTTCAATGACTCTTCCCTTTGGAAAACCTCCAACTCCAAGAGCTCTATTTAAAGAAATAGATCCTGTTTTTATAACCTCAATTTTCTCTGTAGGCTCATCACCTAGTCTCATTACAGATCCTTTACCAAAAGATTTATCTAACCTATCTAAAGTAACCTTAAGAGCTTTTAATTTTTCTTCTTTAATATCTTCCATTATTTAAATTTTTAAAATCAAAACTATTTTTTGTAAACGTAAAGTAAATACGTACTAATTTAGTGCCTCAATAATTTGATTATAATGATCTGTAGTTTTAACCTTTTCAAACATCTTTACAATCTTACCGTTTTCTATGACGAACGTTTTTCTAATTATTCCTTCGTACTCTTTGCCCATAAATTTCTTAAGCCCCCAACAATTGAATGCCTTTATTATTGATTTATCAGTGTCTGCTATTAAAGCAAAAGGTAAGTCATATTTATCGATAAACTTTAAATGCTTTGAAGAAGTATCAGCACTCACACCAACAACTTCAAAATCATCATTTTTTAGTGCTTCATAATTATCTCTAAGATTACAAGCCTCTTTAGTGCACCCTGGAGTGTCGTCTTTTGGATAAAAGTAAAGAATTAATTTTTTGCTGGAAAAATCCTCTAAACTGATATTATTTCCGTTTTGGTCGATCCCATTGAAACTAGGTGCCGTGCTACCTTCTTTTATTTCACTCATGATTGTTTGTAAATTTTTCAACAAATTAGCAAATAAGCTTAGATAATAACAATAATTGTATAACTTAATTTTCAACACTTTTAATAGTTCTAATTAACTTAATATGAATTTTAATAAAATAACAGAGACTACTTCAAATTATAACAATTTAGAAAAATTATCAAGTCATGATATTTTACAGAAAATTAATGATGAAGACAAAAAAGTAGCTTTTGCCGTAAGAGAAGTTATCGATGATATAAATAGTCTTGTTAAAAAAATAGTAACAAAACTTAAATTAAATGGAAGGCTATTTTACATAGGGGCAGGTACAAGTGGTAGATTAGGTATTGTTGATGCAAGCGAATGCCCACCAACATTCGGTGTTGATCATGATTTAGTAATTGGACTAATTGCAGGAGGTGATAGCGCAATAAGAAAGGCTGTTGAATTTGCCGAAGACGATAGCCTACAAGGATGGGAAGATTTAAAAAAATACAAAATAAGTAAAAATGATGTGGTTGTTGGAATTGCTGCTTCCGGCACTACACCCTATGTACTTGGAGCTCTTGAAAAATGTAACGAAAAAGGAATATTAACAGCATGTATAACCTGTAATCCTGGAAGTCCACTTGATTTAGTAGCTAAGCATTCAATAGTTCCTGTTGTAGGACCAGAATTTGTTACTGGAAGCACAAGGATGAAATCTGGAACAGCTCAAAAGTTAGTTCTAAATATGATTTCTACGACTGTTATGATAGGTCTAGGAAGAGTTAAGGGTAATCGCATGGTAGACATGCAGCTTACAAATAATAAACTTGTTAGTAGAGGTGAAAAAATGTTAACTACCACACTTGGTATATCAGTTCAAGAAGCATCGCTACTGTTACAAAAATATGGCAGTGTAAGAAAAGCTATTAAAAATTATAAAAAATAATTTAAATATAAGTTTCTACCAACCTACTTTTAAGAAGAAGGTCCATTAGGGTTTTTAATGCATTTTGGTCTTCATTTTTCATTTTCACTTTAACCTTACCCTCTTTATTTGTGGCTTCAAAAGTTAATTTTTGAATTTCACTTAAAAACAATCTCAAATTGTACCCTTGGAAAATTTGGTTAATAACCCCATTAGCAATATTAACATTATTAAAAAATATAGAACCATAAACTGGCTTTCTAAATGAATTTTGATCAATATCTCCATATACATTTAATTTGCCGTTGTTTTTAATTCTGTTAACTATATTTTCGCTTGTTGAGATATGAAGAACGTTTTCCTTAATTAATAAATATATTCCTGAGCTAAAACCAAATACAGAATCGCTTTTAACAAAAATTGAATTTTGATTAAATAGATTTTGCATTTTATTTTGATTTTTAACACCAATATTTAAAAGTATTGTAGGTATACTTTTTTCATTGTTAAACTCTTCAATATTATCGAATTCATCAAATTCATCGTCATCCCAATAATCTTCATCTTCATCGTTCTTGTAAACGTCATTAGCCTGAGTATCTTTTAAAGAATTTGGGAAATCAATTAAAGAAAATGCAATTTGGCCATCAACTGTGCTATTAAGTTCATGTAAATTCGTATTGAAACTATTTAAAACATTGTCTAAATCACTTAATAGCCCAATACTCCTTAGGTTTAATGATTGATCATTTAAACTTTCTGTGTTTATGTTCATTAGTCCAAACATAACCAAGCTATCATTATCAGTTAAAAGATATTTATACTTATCCTCCACTCCACTATCATTATATAATTTAAAATTGATGGAATCATTAGAACCCGATTTTAAAGAAATTGAAAAATCTCCAATATTAAAATTTACTGCCATACTAACCGAGGATCCATAGTTTTTAAGTTGGTCAAAATTTGGTATCTGCATTTTTACAATAGGATTATTTATGCGATTTAAAAATTTGAATAAATTTTCTGTTGATAGATAAATACTAAAGTCATCTTCTTGAGGCAAATAATTATTTAAATCTATATTTTCATATGTTGTAATTTTAGTACTCAAATAGGAATTTACTTTTTCTTTAGCAAACTGGTTCGAAGGAGAGAAACCAGCTACAAATGACTTTTCATTAAACCCAATAAAGACATTAAATTCTTCAATGTAGCAGGTCGTAGGATTTGAACCTGAAAAGGAATTTACAGCAAAATAATCCTTTAAAAAGTTTTGAAATGCATTAAAGTCTGTAACATCACCAGCCAAGAATACACCTGCATTTAATTTTTCAGTTTCGGGAATTACAAAAATTTTATGTCTTTTTTTAACATCAAAACCCATAGATTCACTATTAAAAGAAGAAATAAACGTATTATACATTAATCTCTGATCTATTGAAAGTTGTTTATTATTGGATAATTCCATTTTGTTTATCCAACTAAAAATATCCAATGATGTTACCATTAGAAGCTCTTTTTCGGAACTAATTATGTTGTCAGAAAAAGATTTGTTTTGTTTATCACAGGAAAGAAATAGCAGAAAAATTAACGAAGAAAAAAAAGAAAACCTCATAAAAATTAATTTCTTATTGCACTAATACCGGGTAGTTCCCTACCTTCTAAATATTCAAGCATTGCACCACCTCCAGTTGAAACGTGACTTACTTTATCAGCCAAATTAAATAAATTTATAGCAGCAACACTATCTCCGCCACCGACCAAAGAATAGGCTTTATTTTCTGTAGCTTTAACAACAGCGTGTGCAATTGATATAGTTCCCTTTTGAAAGTTACTCATTTCAAAAACACCCATTGGTCCGTTCCATAATATAAGTGCCGAATTATGAATAACTTCTTTAAATAAATCTATTGATTTTGGGCCAATATCAAGTCCCATTTCATTTTCAGGAATACTACTTACAGACCTGCAAGAAATTTCGCCATCATTGGTAAAATCTGTATTACAAACTGCATCTAAAGGTAAATGTATTTTAACATTGTTTTTTTTTGCAAGCTCTAAAATATCAATAGCCAGATTTAAATAATCATCCTCCACCAAAGATTTACCAATACTTCCCTTTTGTGCTTTAATAAATGTGTAAGCCATACCACCACCAATAATCATATGATCAACTTTTTCAATAAGTTTAGAAATAATTGTAATTTTTGAAGATACTTTTGCTCCACCAACAATTGCTGTTAAAGGCTTTTTATCGCTTTGCAATACCTTTTCCACACTCTTAATTTCATTTTCAATCAAATATCCAAACATTTTATCTTTCTTAAAACAAGAGGCAATCATACATGTTGAAGCATGGGCTCTATGTGCTGTACCAAAGGCATCATTTATATAAACATCTCCATGTTTTGATAATTTTTGTGCAAAATCATTATCTCCTTTTTTTTCTTCTTTGTAAAATCTTAAATTTTCTAGAAGAACAACATCGCCAGGGTTAAGATTTGATGTGGTTTTAAATGATTTTTCAGCAATACAATCCTCAAGAAAAATAACCTCTTTTTTAATTAGCTTCTCTATTGTAGGTACCAATTGTTTTAATGAAAATTTTGGATTAGGTTTATCTTTTGGTCGTCCCATATGAGACATTAAAATAACACTACCTCCCCCGTCTAATATTCTGTTAATTGTAGGTAAAGCCATTTTGATTCTTGTATCATCCGTTACTTTACCATCGTCATTTACTGGCACGTTGAAATCAACTCTTACTAGTGCTCTTTTGTCAAAAAATTTGTAGGTGGTTATGTCCATGAATTAGAATTATAAAAAAAATTGCTCTAAAATACCTTATTCAAAAAGATTTCATACATTGAAATGTATTTAATTAAAAAAAAATGAAATTAATATCTTGGAATCTAAATGGAATAAGAGCAGTAGAAAAAAAAGGATTAGTAAATATTTTAAATGAAATTGATGCTGATATTATTGGGTTTCAAGAGACAAAAGCTCAGGATGATCAAGTATTAAAAGCTCTATCTGAACTAAAAGGCTATCATATTGTTGTAAATAGTGCAATTAAAAAAGGATATAGTGGCACAGCTATTCTTTCTAAAGAAAAACCAGTTTCAATACAGAAAGGAATGGATATAATAGAACATGATCAAGAAGGTAGATTAATATGCGCCGAATTTGAAAGTTTTTACTTCATAACAACATATGTACCAAATAGTGGTAGCGGTCTTCACAGGTTAGATTATAGAACTAAATGGGATAAAGATCTATTGGACTTTTTAAATGAAAAGAATAGAATAAAACCCGTATTTCTTTGTGGAGATCTAAATGTTGCCCACAAGGAAATTGACCTTAAGAACCCAAAGTCAAACTACAATAAAACTCCTGGATACACTCAAAAAGAAATTGATGGTATGGATACCCTGTTACACTCTGGTTACATTGATACATTTAGATATTTTTATCCAAGCGAAGTAAAATATTCTTGGTGGAGTTACAGATTTAACTCAAGGGCGAAAAATATTGGTTGGAGATTAGATTATTTCTTAGCATCTAAAAATGCAATAGATATCGTTGAAGATGCATATATTCTAAATGATGTACTTGGATCTGATCACTGCCCTGTGGGAGTTAATTTAAAAAAGTAATCATATGAAATAGTTCTAGAAATTTGTCTAGTTTTTATTTATCAAATCTTTTTAATCCATCCATCTACTTTAATTTTTTTAATTTCTTTAAAAGCACCATTTTTATTATCGTAGGTGTTAAGAGAAACCCAATAAAGTGAGGTTCCGTTATATACAATTTTACAATTAATATGTCCCATATCTAACATCTGATTACAAAGTCCTAGGGCATTGTCTTTTTCTCGAAATGTTCCAACTATTATCAAATATTTGCCGATAACTTGTCTGTAGGAAATGATTTCTGGTGACAGAATCAGATTTTTTTCTATTGATTTGGTTTTGGATTTTTTCTCACTTTGAACCACTAAATTTTTAACAATTTTTTCAGATTTATAAGTTGTGTCCTTTACTTTATCAAAATTAACTGAAATAGATTGCTTCTCATTATCGGTGTTTTTGCTGTAAGTTATAAATGACAAAGCTGCAAAAACAAGTGACAGCGTCGAGTAAAAAGCCAGCTTTTTTTTGTTATATTTAATTACATCACTCACAAATAATTACTTTATAATTTCCATAGTTAAATATACGTTTTTTAATGGCCTATTTTTATCATTTGTAATTTGAGATGCTATAATATCAACTACATTCATACCTTTAATTACTTCTCCAAAGACCGTATATTTATTATCCAAATGAGGATTACCACCAATAGCTTTATATACTTTTCGATTACCATTAGGAATTTTAATGTTGTACCTAGCTTCTATTTTGTCCATATAATTATCTGAAATAGGGCCTTTTTGAACAATGTAAAAATTATAAGGGCTGGATGCAAGATCGTGCTTGCTAGGATCATTATAATACTGCTCTTGTACGGCCATAGCCAATGCTCCTCTTTTATGAATATATTTCTCACTTATTTCAGGCGGTATTTTATAATTACCAATTTTTGCCATTTTATGAAACATTATATTTTTATCGCTATTACCACCTTGAATCATGAAGTTATTAATTACCCTATAAAATAAAGTAGAGTCAAAAAAACCTTTTTCAATTAACATTATAAAGTTCGCCCTGTGCAAAGGGGTATTTTCATATAGTTTAATATAGATATTTCCAAAAGTAGTTGATATTTTAATCTTGTTATAGTTGTTATTTCTAGCATACTCGCTAAGTTTTTTTTTCACATTTAAATTGGTTATTAGTTTGCTAGTATTACTTTTTTTAATTGTTTTCTTATTTGTTGATTTTTTAACAGCACTATTTTTTTTGTAATTCAACTTACTATTTTCAGGTGGTTCCGAAATACAACTATTAATTATAAGTGGTATGAAAAATAACAGAAAAATTTTATTCATGAAATAAGGGAAATTAACAGTACAGAATCAACAAAAAACACAATACTTGAGATAATATAACAAGAAAAAACATAGATTAAATTAGGACCCTTTGAAACTATATTAATAATGGGCAGCAATAAAAAAATTAAATAGAAATAGAAAATTGAATATGTTGATTGATAATTAAATATTCTTACTTTTTCACCATTAACATTAAATGAAATATAGATTTTTTCTTTAAACAAAGGACTAAATTCACAGTAGAATTTTTTTGGATTAGCGTAACTTAATTTATTGACATCCTTTACATCAATCGCGAATTCTCCCAATTTTTGCTTATCACCATCGTTACTTTCAAGATAAACTACCATTGTACTATTAGTAGTATTCATGTAATCATAGCTATAATTAATTTGTTTTTCCGAGGGATTTAAAACCAAAAAATCTAAAAAAATAAGTAGTGCAAATCCAATATTTAACCAACTAAATAAAGGAATTATCCATCCTCTATTAGAGTTTTGAATTTCATTGTAAGAAATTGAAGCAATATTCTCCTCCTTAATTTTTTTATACTTAGCGTAATTTTTAGCCCATTCCATTCTTTTTTTAAGCTCCTCTTGTTTGGTATTTACCTTCGAAACAGAGGATTTGAATACAGGAACTTTTCTAACATTTTCCTCAATTAAATTAGCATATGCCTCGTTTACACTTATAAACATATCATGTGCTTTTTGGGACTTATTAAGATCAGGATGATATTTCATAGCTAACCTTCTATATGCAGATTTTATTTCTGATTTAGAGGCCGAGGGTTTTAGTTTTAATATTTCGTAATACTTTTTTTTCATTAATATGAAATAAACTTAATCATTTTTGTAGATGAAAGAAATATAAGTTAATCTATATTTTTATATTTGAAAAAAATCATAAATTTTTAAAAATGTCACACAATTTATTAGAGGGTAAGAGAGGAATAATATTTGGAGCACTTAATGATATGTCTATCGCTTGGAAAGTTGCTGAAAGAGCTTACGAAGAGGGTGCATCTTTTGTATTAACGAATGCACCTATTGCAATGCGGATGGGAGCAATTAATGAATTAGCTCAAAAGACAAAATCTGAAGTCATTCCCGCTGATGCTACATCAATTGATGATTTAAAAAATTTGTTTGAAAAATCTCAAGAAATTCTCGGAGGTAAAATAGACTTTATTCTTCATTCTATCGGTATGTCTCCAAATGTTCGAAAGAAAAAACATTATACGGGCTTAAACTACGAATGGTATAAGCAAACACTTGATGTTTCTGCAATGTCTTTACATAAAACTTTACAAGTCGCCAAAGAAATGGATGCAATTAATGAGTGGGGTTCAGTTGTGGCATTGACTTACATAGCTGCCCAAAGAATATTTCCTGATTACAATGATATGGCCGACGCAAAATCACTTCTAGAATCTATAACAAGAAGCTTTGGATATCACTACGGTACAGCAAAAAAAGTAAGAGTTAATACAATATCCCAATCCCCAACAGTTACTACAGCTGGAAGTGGAGTATCTGGCTTTGATAAGTTTATTAGTTTTAGCGAAAACATGAGTCCGCTTGGAAACGCTGGAGCTGTTGACTGCGCAAACTTTTGTGTGACAATGTTTAGTGATTTAACAAAGTTTGTGACAATGCAAAACTTATTCCACGACGGTGGATTTTCTTCAACTGGTGTAACTTCTGCAGTTATGGACAGATTTGAAGAAAAATGATTCAAAAAATTTACAACGCATTTCTAGAATGCAACCAAAAAATTACCACTGATACTAGAAATATATCTAGTAGATGCATCTTTTTTGCTTTAAAAGGACCAAATTTTAATGGCAATAGGTTTGCAAGCGAAGCATTAGCAAAAGGTGCAAGCTATGTGGTTGTCGACGAAGAAAATGACTGCGAAAAGAATAAAACATTTGTAGTAAATAATGTATTACAAACACTTCAAGATCTTGCATCATTTCATCGTAAAAAATTCAAAATACCGTTTATTGGAATCACTGGAACTAATGGAAAAACAACAACAAAAGAACTAATAGGCAAGGTCTTATCTTCAAAGTATAATTTATTAATCACTACTGGAAATTTAAATAACCATATTGGAGTTCCACTCACCTTACTCAAACTAAACAAAGAAAATGAAATTGCAGTAATTGAAATGGGTGCAAGTAAAAAAGGAGATATTAAAGAACTTTGTGAAATTGCGCTTCCAACTCATGGAATAATAACAAATATTGGAAAAGCTCATTTAAAAGGTTTTGGAAGTGCTCAGATAATCAAAGAAACAAAACTCGAACTATATGAGAATATATTTAGACGAAATGGAGAAATTATCGTAAATAAAGATGATAAAGAATTATTATCACAGATTCCTGAATATATTAAAAAACATACTTATGGGATTAAAGATGCTGATGCATGTGGTCATATAATAAACCAAAAACCAACAATTGATATTCAGATAAATTTCAATAATTCAAAATATCAAAATATTTCTACAAATCTACTAGGATCATATAATTTAATGAATATCCTCGCTTCGGCAACAGTAGGTAAAATATTTGGTTTAGATACTATGAATATTTTAAAATCCATTGAAAACTATGAGCCTTCTAATAATAGATCTCAATTAATAGAAACAGGAAAAAACACCATTATTGCGGATTGCTACAATGCAAATCCTACTTCAACTTTAGCATCAATTAGAAGTTTATTGGAAACTAATAATAAAAATAAAATTGCGATTTTGGGAGACATGTTAGAACTTGGTAAATACAGCGAAAAAGAACACCAAAGTATAGTTGATTTTACGGAGAAAAATAAAATTAATTGCTTTCTTGTAGGAGGTGAATTTTATACAACTAAAACCAATCACAAAAAATTTCATACCACAAAAGAACTTATAACATATCTTAAACAAATAGAATTAAAAAAACATCTTTTTTTGCTAAAAGGTTCAAGAGGTATTAAATTAGAAGAAATTATTAATTGTAATATTTTATAATGGGAATTGGTGAAATTTTTATATTTCTATTTATTGCTTCTATACTTGCTGGAGGTGTAATATTAGGTTACAGGCTTTATAAATGGAATATGAAAGACCATCAGAGAAAGAAGGAGAGAAATCAGAAAATAAGAGAAAACAAAAAGTAAATATCATGTTTGGAAATAAAAGTATGCAAGAAATGATGGCAAAAATGCAAGAAATGCAGGGAGCTGTTGAAGATTCAAAGAAAAGACTTGATAATATATGTGTCAAAGGTGAAGCTTTTGGTGGAAAAGTGAGATTTGTTATGAACGGAAATAGGAAAATACAAGATTTATTTATAGACCAAGACATATATCAAACAACAGAAATAAATGAAATGATTGAATCATTAATCAATGCTTTCAATGAAGCCATAGATAATGCAGACCACGTCAACGAAAGTGAATTAAAAAGTACAGCATTAAATATAATCCCTTCAATGGGTAAATAAATTTACTCTATTATTTTTCCTTAACAGATTTTTTAAAACTAAATTGGTTAGGACTAACCATTTCTGTTTTTACAGCATACATTACAATACCTGCAGTGTTGTTGACATTTAATTTTTTCATTATATTTTTTCGATGTGTATTTACTGTATGATTACTCAAATATATTATTGCTGCAATCTGAGAGTTTGTATAGCCTTCTGCTATAAATTTTATAATTTGTAATTCTCTATGGCTTAATGAAGCTGTTTTAGTATTTAAAGAGTTAAAAGATATTTTTTCAGGATTTACATTTTCCAGTCTCATTAGTTTTAATATATCATTACAAAAAAACTTCTCACCTCTTATAGTTGAAAAATAAGCATTTTTTATTTCAGTTATTGAACATTCTTTTTTGACATGACTTTCAATACCTGCCTGTACAGCTTGAACAACTGTCTGTGCATTTGTATATGGTGTTATTGCCATTATACGTAGTTTAGGAAACGATGATTTTAGATCAATTATTTGGTCTAATGAAAACCCCTTTGCTGTGTAATCAACTATTAACAGGGAAATATTATTTTTTATTAATTTATTTTTAAGGCTAATAAAATTCTCACAGAATAATATATTTCCTTTTATATGACTCCGTAAAACAGATTTCAATCCATTAAGGATTAACTCTGAACTGTCTGCTATAATAATTGAATCACTCAACACTCCTTATTAAGAATGATTATAAATAATAGCAAATATATCATTATAGAATTAAATTTACATATTTTGATTAGAGTTCTGTTATTAACAAAATAATGTATAATAGAGATTTTAAAAAATCATACAAAAAGTTATTTTACACAAGCTTTGGAAAATATATGAGAAAGAACATATCTCAATACAATGTTAAAAACAAGTGGTTAAACTATAAAACTAATGTTAAACCAATTTATTTAAGGCTAAACACAAGCCATATATCAGCCTCCATAAATATTGATATACAATGTAAAGATGTTGAAATTCAAAATTTATATTACAAGCAGTTTAAAGAACTTAAAATTGTTTTTGAAAATATATTAGGTAAGGATTGGGATTGGAATTTTACATACAAAAATGAGTACTCTATAAATTGCTCAAGAATTACAAAAAGTATTACAAATGTGAATATCTACGATAAAAATACTTGGCCTACAATATTTATATTCTTCGAAAAAAACTTACTAAAGTTTGATCTATTTTGGAAAGATTTTAATGAAATTTTCAAGCAGCTTGAAGATTAATTTAAATACTGATCTATCATATCGTTGATTTCTTCATTTTGTATTGGTTCACCTGATTGACTGTAGGTTGCAGGTTGAGGAGCAAAAGGTGAGATAATATCTCCTTTTTTATCTATAAGTATAAACCTTGGAATTCCTCTAATAACATAATCCGTTGCAAATGAAGATTTCCAAGCATTATCAGCTATTAATTGTATTCCTTTTAACCCTTCTTCCTCTACCATTTTTTTCCATTTGGACTCATCTTTAGGGTTGTCTATGGAAATACTAACAAAAGCTATGTCTTTGTCGCGGTAATGCTCTTCTAATTCTTTTAAAAATGGTATTTGTGCTCTACAAGGACCACACCAAGTTGCCCAAACATCAATATAGACTAATTTTCCTTGGAGATCTTTAAGAGATACCATTTCACCGCCAATACTTTTATATTTAAAACCAGGAGAAGGATTGCCCTTAGAAAGAGATTTAATCTGATTGAATGATTGAGTGAAATTAGAAAGTTTGTTTTTATCATCTACAAGCTTCTTTAAAGCCTCATAATAAGGAGTTATATCTTTATCGTTATAAAAAGAAACACCCATTGATATTAAACTTATTATCCTTTTTCGCTGATTTTGATTGAGATGATTTTCAAATAGTTCAAAACAATTTTGATTATTTGCAACTAAACCTAATACGAAGTAAGTATTGATAAAACTTTTGTAGTAATTATTTTCATTGTAAAAGATAGTGTCTTTAAAATCTACTTTATCAATGGCTTGATTTATAAATTCTTGAGTCACAATGCTAGATGTTTTATCAAAATAAGCATCAGCAGACTTGTTCAATATATTAGTTAATCTATTGTACTCAAATCTCATTTTTTGCTGATTTTCAAATTGTAAATTTTCTACAGTACTATTAGCTAAAAGTTTTAAAACTCCTTTAAAATATTCTTCTTCATGAGTAAAATATTCACTTTCAGACATTGATTTAATTTCTTTATAGGTAAGACTATTGTTTTCATTATATAAAAAATATTTGGCTAAAAAATTATTTGGCCTCTCTCCTATTCCTTTATAAACAATAGTTTCATCAAACGCTTTGGTATCTAATGTCAAGAAAATATCATAACCTGGTTGTAAATAAAGTGCTGTTGACTCATTGAAATCACTCAAAGAAAAGTCACCTGACTTTATATCTAGAGTATCACTAAAATAACCATTATCATCTAACATAATTACTTTATAGTATTCTTTTCCTCTTACACTTATTTTTTTGCTGTTTGGATTTAGTATTTTTCCAGAAAATTTAACAACTTGCCCATTAATAAAATAAGAACAAAATAACAGAGTAATTAACGCAATTGATTTATTGTAAAATTGAGAATTAGATATTTGATTCATAGAAAATTTATTAAATTATTTGATTTGTAAATCTAGTAATTAGTGATTGACAAAAAATAATTATGATCAAAAAAGGTGAAATTATTAAAATAACTGTTCAAGGTTATGCTTTTGGTGGAAAAGGAATTGGCAGGATTGAAGATGAAAATAAAATAATCTTTGTTAGAAATGGAATTCCTGGACAAGTTCTATTGGTAAAAATCACCAAAAAAAAATCTTCTTTTTATGAAGCAGAAATAATTGAAATTATAAAAAAATCACCATTTCAAATAGATCATAATTATCAAGCTATTTCAGGTGCACCATTTATTGATTTAAGCATAGATGAACAAAAAAAAATGAAAGAAAAAGTATGTTTTGAAGTATTTGAAAAAATAGGAAATTTAGAAAATCCAAAGCAATATTACGATAAGTGGATCTCATCTCCTAAAACACATCACTACAGAAATAAAATGGAATATTCGTTCTCTAGCATTGAATACGATTTAGCTATAAAAAAGGTAATAGATAATTCATTTGCTTTAGGATTTAAAAGGAAGGGAACTTGGTGGATGGTAGAAAACTTAAATAAAGATTCGGGTTTATTCGATAAAGAACTTGAAGATAATTTATCTAAAATAAGACACTTTTTACAAAAAACAGGGTTAGAAGCATGGCACCCACCTAAAAAACAAGGTTATTTTCGGCACCTAGTAGTTAGAAAAAGCTATTACAACAACCAGCTTTTATTCAATATCGTAACCTCTTCAAAAAGTCATAATAATTTTAAGGTTGATGAATTTGGGATATATCTTTCTAAACTTTTAAAAGAGAGATTTGCAGGGCTGATTCATACTATTAATGATGATGTAGCAGACAGAGAAAAGTTAGATAAAGGATCTTCTAAACTTATTGTAGGTCAATCAATAATTGAGGAAAAAATCAATAATTTGAAATTTGAGATAAGTATGCAAAGCTTCTTTCAAACAAACCCAAAATGTGCAGAACTACTCTATTCGAAGGTTATAAATTATGTAGAAGAATCCACATTTAAAGACGATAGTTGTATACTCGATTTGTTCTGTGGTACAGGAACAATTACTCAACTAATATCTTCAAATATCAATAAAAAAGTTATCGGTGTGGACATAGTAAAAAGTGCAATCACAGATGCAAAAGCAAATGTTAAAAAAAATAATTTTAAAAACGTTGAATTCATTTGTGCAGATGTAGGAAAATTTCTTCTTGAGCACCCTAAATATCAAAATAAAATCCACACAATAGTAATAGATCCTCCTAGAGCAGGTATAACCCCAAAATCACTTAGAAAAGTAATTCGATTAAATGCAAAAAAAATTATATATGTAAGCTGTAACCCTTCAACACAAGCAAGAGACTTAGCTACTTTAACCGAAATGGGATATAAACTAGAAAAGTTTTCATTGGTTGATCAGTTTCCACATACAGCACATATTGAAAGCATTATGCTTTTTAGCAGATCATTTGTAAAAACCGTCCATAATTGACCTAAATAGCTCATCACTATCTTCAAGTTCTAAACCTTGTTTTACATTGTAAATTATCCTTTTTTTATTTTTAGACTGCTTGTCTTTAGAAGCTGCTTTTACTAATGTATGTTTTAATTTATTAAAAGACATTAAATTAAGAATTTTAGCTGTTATTTTATCTCCAGCATTTTCTAAAGTATTTTTAATGGGTCTTTTTTTTATTGAAGTTATAATTTCCTCAATATCATTTATGAATTCTTGAGCTGCTCCATCAGCATGAATCTGAGATATTACTAAATGAATTCCCGCAGGATTTTGTAATCTACCAATATACCACCCTATATCGTTTAACTTATCTGCTAATTGGTATATATTCATAGTATCGCTTTTAAAGGCAATTAAACTCATTTGCGGATTTCCAATTAATGATAAATCATCATGATTTTCTATATAGTCTTTAATTAAATTGGTTGCATCCATTGTTTTTTTAGTCAATTGCAGATACCCATCTTCACCTATGTGATTTAAAGCAGCCCATGATGATGCTACAATTCCACCAGGTTTAGTACCCATAAATGAGGTTGAGGCATATATCCCACCCTCCCAATTAGAGAAAACACTAAACTGATTTTTTCTTAATTCTTCACTTCTATAATAGATAATAGAAGAACCTTTAGGTGCATACGCATATTTGTGTAAATCAACAGAAATTGACGATACACCCTCAAGAGAGAAATCGAAGTCTGGTATTTGATAGCCTAATTTTTTTAAATAACTAAGTAAAAAACCACCAATACAAGCATCTACATGTAATAACAGTTTGTGCTTTAATGCCATTTTTGATAGTTCATCAATTGGGTCTATCATACCATATGGATAAGCCGGTGCGGAGCCAACTAATAAAATTGTATTTTCATTAATAGCATTTTCAAATGAATCTAAATCAATGGATAGCTGATTATTAGCTTGAATAACAACTGGTTTAATCTTTAAAAATCGCATTGCCTTTAAAAAAGCAGGATGAGCAGTTGAAGATAAAACAACTTCAGGATTTTCAATTTTTCTATATTTATGTGACCACTCTCTTGCAGAGAGTAAAGCTAAAAATATGCTTTCCGTTCCTCCACTAGTTAAATTTCCGTATATGAAATTTTTATTGGAAAACAATTGACTAACCTGCTTTACAAGTGTATTTTCCATTGCAAGCAAACTTTTGAATAATTGTGGGTCAAATGCATTTTCATGCATAAATAAATTATATGCTTTGGAAATTACTTTAGCGTACTTGTAACCGGGGTAATAAACAGCACCAAAAGTCTTACCATTTTTCCAATCAATATCTTTACACTTGAGCTTCTCAAGAGAACTGAACAATTCCTTTTCAGAATATCCAACATTAGGTATTTTATCTTCAATCATTAATATAAAAGATGTTTTTTAGAGGAATTTTTCCACCCTGCCCTAGACTCATAATCTACAAAAAAGATTTTTAAATCTGCCCTGGACTCATAATCTACAAAAAAGATTTTTTTATTTGCTCTTGATTCATAATCTACAAAGAACCATTTACCCTCGTTTTTTCCTACTCTACTTTCATATTTAACCTTGTATACAAGAAGATCTGCTCTACTTTCATAATCTACTACAAAAACTTTTATATCTGCTCTACTTTCATAATCTACAGAAAATATTTTCTGTGCGTAGACAATATTTATATTAAAAATTATAAGTAGTATGGTAATTAACTTATTCAATGAAAAAATTTAATTCTAAAAATAAAAAAAACTCAAATTACACAATACCCAAATAAGGATATTAAACTAAAATTCAATACCTTCTTCAGTTTCAATTTTATCTTTACTATTAAAATTATTCAATTTCACAGAAATTGATAGTGCAGCAATCAACCATTTAGGAGTAGCCAATCTATATGAATATAAAGTTGGCGTATCTACCCATGATTCTCGTCTTTGACTAGCAAATAAATTTCTAATTTGTAAGGTAGATGCTACTTTTCCTTCATGAAAGTCTTTTTTTACAGCTAAATCAAACGAAATATAACCTTTGTCAATTCCTTGAACATTTACAACATCTGCCACATAATTTGAAACAAACTGAATCTTAAAGTCATTAGCAAGTATAAAACTATTAGACCACCTTGCTGTGTAGGTAAAAGTTTCTTGGTTAAGGCTAGAGCCAAAGATTTCACCTTTTATTTTATAATAAAAAAAGTTTGTTCCTATTTCAGAGATCCATAATTCTTTAACAGAGCTATTAAAAGAAGATTCAATACCAATTGCGCTTGAAACACCAGCGTTAACAGGCCTTTTAATTATGACGTTGATATCGTAAACTTCTTGAATCCTAGTTCTAATGTTATTCACATTTCTAAAGTATAGCTCAGTGGAGAAACTACCAAT
>MDTC01152536.1_pt1 | contig 17277 bp, 12 predicted proteins | sample 811181 | NCBI WGS metagenome assembly MDTC01 (sample SAMN05326644, study PRJNA326480) | marine metagenome | isolation source: seawater | place: Pacific Ocean: North | collected 2011 | reverse complement strand
GGAGGGATGTCACGAAGTGACAGGGTGGTGAGTTTGTTGAGGTGGATGATTGCAAGTGAAGACGCAAAAAACCCACTGCAAGCTCGGAAGCAACCGAGCTCTACAAGGATATGGCTTGCTATATCCGCTTACAAGGAGGGGATGATTTGGTGGAATCAGGGGAGTTTGCGGAGACACAAGTGCAACATCCGCCGGAACAGGTCCCTAGTCTTCGCTGTCGTAGACCGTCGCGTAAATCCACATCGCGCCGTCACGGGCATCACCATCGAGGTCAATACCGTAATCATGCCACTCTTCGGGGATAAAGAGATCAGGACCTTGCTCCCAGGGACCAAAGCCATCTCCTTCCCAGGCAGCAAAGAAGACAGACCAATCTTCGGGATTGACGGAGATAATCCACTCGGATTCGGAATCACCAGCAAAGAAGACGTCAGTCTCATCTGCCATGTTGGGTGCTTCATCTTCGACGAAGAATGGACCTTCCCAATCGGAGTACCCATCGCCAACCCAAGCGCTGTAATAAATGGAACCATCTTCAGCATTGTAAGAGTAGAGCCATTGTGTGCCCAGACGTGCACCAACAGAGAAGTACGCTTCTTCGTCATCGATCAGCCAGTTGGGTGGCACTGCGAGTGAGGCGAAGTCATACCAATCACTCCAACCATCTCCTTCCCAAATACACCAAGTCAACAATCCAGCGACTGGATCGTATGCATGACACCAATCATTGCCGTCACGAGAAGCAACTGTGATTGTTGTCGCTTCGGGATCAAAATCTCCAGGGATCGGGGGCATCATGTCGCCACCTTCCCACGGTCCCCAATGATCTCCAAGGAATTGACAGTAGTAGATATCAGCCATCGCAGTTCTCCTTCTTTGCATCCATACGTCCATGGCATACGGTGTCCAATCATAGGAACCAATACGCTCCCATGGGAGCAATCGTAAAACACCTCACTGCATGTGTGTCTTGTGAGGCGACGAGTCAGGGATTCTATGTCACTATTGTTGATACCCATCCACATATCACAACAAAATGTTGAGAACAAGCAGACAAGCTGGAAGATTCGACACCATCGAAGAAATAAAAAGGACTCTCACAGATTGCGTTTGTCTTCGACGATCTTGTACAGGAGGGTTTGTGCATCGATGATGTGTTTGGGCATGATGACAAAGGAGAGACGTAGAGGCGAAACAAACAAACGGACAGGGAGTTGATCCAGACCTTCTGCAAGAAGCGCGTAACAACGTCGTATCAACGCAGCATCTCGCCCCACATCGGAGCCAACAACGTGAACAGCCGCAACATCCATCACATCAACTTCCGTGTCGAGCTCATGAGCGAGGGTTTTCTGGAATGATTCGAGATTGGGGCACCGTTCACGCTGGAACAAAAGCTCTGCGTAGACGCTGGAGATATCGGAAAAAGAAGGACTGAGTTGGTGCTCTTCAAGTAAGGAGAAGAGTTGTTCTCGCTGGCCTTTGAGGAGTGTGCAATCGAGCATTGTGAGCGCAGGCATACAACTAATCGCGAGGAATGTCTTGCGTTCGTCTGCCTTGCGATCCTTTCGAATCAGCGTCCCTCCAACGCTGCCCTTCGTCGACTTGACGTAGAGCGCGATATTGTGGCGACGAGCGAACTCGACAGATTCTGCATGTAGGACCTTTGCACCACATCGCGCGAGCTCTTCCATCTCGCGAAAGGAGATCTCGGAGAGGCGTTCAGCATCGAGATTGACACGAGGATCGGCGTCATAGACTCCATCGACGTCGGTGTAGATCTCACACGCTTCGGCATCGAGCGCCGCCGCGAGCGCGACAGCAGTCGTATCCGACCCACCTCGCCCAAGCGTCGTGATCTCACGTTTGTACGATACGCCCTGAAATCCAGCGACAATCACCACACGACCTTTTGCGAGCTCATCTTCGATCCGTACAGGCCGGACTTCAATAATTCTGGCCTCGTAGTGCCGATCATTCGTGATGATCCCGCTCTGTGAGCCAGTCAAAGAGATCGCCTCAAGACCATGTGATTGAATCGCCATAGACAACAACGCCATGCTGATGCGTTCCCCTGCGCTCAACAGCATATCAAGCTCTCGACGTGGGGGCTCGGAGGTCACTTGATGGGCCATGTCGAGTAATTGGTTGGTCGTGTCTCCCATCGCAGAGACAACAACAACGACTTGATAGCCCCTCTCACAAGCCGCGACAACATTCCGCGCTACGATCTGAAGAAGCTCTGGGTTGGCGACAGAACTTCCGCCATATTTTTGGACCAAAATGGGACGAGATGCGTGCATATGAATGCTCCTTTCTCTGTTTGAACCACCGCGCGAGATGAATTGAAACGGATCCAAAAAACACAAAAACAAGATCAGGCCACAAAGGCTACATCAAACGCTATGTCCGGAATATACCATCAAGTCCATGCATGTAAATGATACACACGATCGACTCCTCAGAAGCAGAGCATACTTGACAGATCGCGCTGTAACAAGTCTTATAACGAGCAGAAGCATCACGATGGATGTGGGCCGAGAAGCCAGATGAGATGATCGTGGTAGACGACCTCTGAAAAGAGGAGACTCCCGATCACACCCCCTTCTTTCACCCATCCACATACCTATCGAATCGCAAAATCCACTCTGGAGAGGCATGATGACGCTGAATCACCGGCTCAAGTATCAATGGATGCTCATGTTGACAGCTGTTTGTGTGGGGCTCTTGTCCTTGCCAACGCAAACACTCGCACGTAAACGAGCGATCTTTCAACATAAAGTCCCCGCATCTGCGACAGCAGGAAAATCCCTACGTATTGCAGGAAAAATTCTCTACATGGATGACCTCGATTACGCAGAGCTGCGTATCCGAGTCACAGGAAGCAAGGGTGACTTTGCTCCCATCAAGATGAAACAGTCAGGCAATAAATTCTACGCCCTCGTCCCCAAGAAAATGATCAAGGGCACGGGGATGGAATACTATGTCGTAGGGATCGACTTCAACGGCAAGCCACGCCTGCTCTCAGGTTCTCCGGCCTTACCCAAACAGTTTGTCGTCGTAGGTGGTGACACAGAAGCCCAAACCACCATCAAGCAACAGCAAGGCGATGGAGATGGTGATGGCGACGGAGATGGCGACGGTGACAATGCCAAGAAAAAGAAGACCAACTTCGCAGGTGGTGGCAAAGAAGAGCTGAACAACGACCTAAAGGTCTCAGGTGCCACAGGGCAGGAGCTCCCCATTACACTCTCCCCCTTCACAGCGACTGTCTTCACAGCCAATGACATCTACCTCTACGGTTTTCGTTCTCTCTTGAGCATCGTACGCGCTGCTCCAGGTATGGACGTCAACAATAACGGACTCTTTGCTGACATTGGACTGAGAAAAGTCAACAACACCGGCAACCGAGGAAATGGCATCAAGTTTTTGCTCGATGGCCACGATATGTCTTTCCGCCAGCGCGCGTGGGGACTGCTCAATGACTCCTGGATCTCCGTCGATGATATCGAGCGTATCGAGTTTATTCGTGCTCCACTCGCAGGACTGTGGGGCAGCGGCGCACACAAAGCCACGATCAACATCATCACCAAAAGTGGCGCAAAAATGCGCGGTGTCGCAGCGACTGCTGGCTATGTCCCAAACAGTGGCTCACACTTCTTCACCGTCCGTGGAGGGCATGTCTTCAAGTCGGGCTTTGAGTTTTACGCTACGGTCTCTCAATTCCACGACGCAAGAAGTCCAGTCCTCGCTCCCATCGCCGAGTTTGTCAACCTCGCGACCGATGACAACTCGCTGATCGAATACCAACTCCCCAACGCATTCACAAGCAGTCGCAACGCCTACGCGAAGCTCAGCTACAAAGGCGCTTTCCTGACTGTCCACCAAAGCAATTACGATGCAAACGCTGCAATGAACGAATACAGCGTATACGGCAGCAGCGCCACACGTATCACAACAGATCGCCTGATTTTGCGCGTCGGCTGGGATGGAAAGACCGGCAAAACATCGCGCTTTAAAATCTACGCTTCATATGATCGATACAATCTCGCGCCCGGCTCCCGCTTTGAATTCAACCCTCTCGCGACGGGGACCACTTCGGCCTCTCAAAATGGCGCATCCCCCATCTACGTACTCGTTGCCCAAGATGGGAAAACAATCGTCAAGAGAGCCACCGCTTGTTCCGAAAGTCGAGGCGGTGAATGTCTCGTCACACGTAGAAACGTCTCCTACAAAGACGATCAAAACAAAACACAAAAAGTGGACCTGTGTGCTGTTGTAGCCAACGCCCAAACAGCGTTTGACTCAAGCAAGATTACCCCCGCTGAGCAGTACAAGAGCTGGTTCCCCATCACAAACTGTATCCCCACATACGTAAATGGTCGACATGTCCAACCTGTCAGTGCGATCGACCATCGCCTACAAGCGGGCTTGCGGTTTGACCTTGGTATCACCAAGAACTTCTCACTGACAGTTGGTGCTGATACTGAATACCTGATCTCCACCCTCTGGCACTTTGACGAAGAGTGGAGTAAACGACTGCAATCCAACAACACCATCCAGGTAGAAACACCTGACTACAGTAACTTCAGGGTGGGTGGATACGTCCAGGCACAATTCGCAGTCCCCAAATTGCTCGCAGCGACAGTCTCCGCGAGGGTCGACTACGATCAACGCTTCAACGTTCGCTTTAGCCCTCAAGCAGGGATCGCCTTGACGCCTGTCAAAAACCTGTTTGCCCGCATCCACTATGGCTGGGGATACCAGGCTCCGTCTCTCTATGATCGTTACCACGTCGAGAGAGGACGCTACGGAAATCCACTACTTCAAAATGAAGAGGTCCACACGATTGGTCTGCAAGTCGGCTGGAAGCAAGATAAAATGTTGTACGTCTCCGCAAGCGGTTACGGCTCCTTTTACAACGGTGGATTCTCCTACCTTACGAAAAAACCGACGGACACCTTTGAAGGCGCAGATGACGCAACACAGCACGACTTCACGGCTCCCTCAACAAACTATCAGCAGCTCGCAAACACTCGCAACGTAAGCGCATTTGGGGGAGAACTCGAAGCACGACTGAATCTCAAGTTCGGTCTGTCTCTGATGGGACACTTTGGCTTCTTCCTTGGCAGCCAAACGACGAGCAATGGCACTGACGAAGAACCTGTCGCTGAGCTGCTCCTCCACGCCGCAGGTATCCAGGGTGGCCTACAGCTCGCCTACCAGACCAAGTTGACCAAGACAGTTGGCTTTATCGCCTCGCTTGGTGCTCTCTACGTCGGTACAAAACTCGTGGGCATCGTCTCCTACCAGGGAGACGCAACACTCCCAGCCAAAGACATCAACAACAAAGAGATCGACCAAAAAGCTCCCACATGGGATGGCAGCAAACAGGAACCCCGCTCACCCGATCTCGATCCCAATGGCGATCCTGGTCCCATCGCACCAGGGTACCTCCAGCTCGATTTGACACTTCAATTCGTCAACCTCTTCGATCGCTTTGATTTCATCATCCGTGGTAAAAATATCACCGGCGCGTTCACTCCCAGTTACGATGCAGGTGACCCCTTCCTTTACCCCCGTAAAGGTCTTGAGCTCATGGCCTTTATCCGCGTCCACTACTGATCTCCCCCCCACAAAACAGCGACATCCTACCAACTCCCTAGCAAGAGAGCACACCTGTCCAATGTATGCGGAAGAAAACCGCGTCATCCAGGACTCATACCAACATACACGAGAGCGTGACAGAGTTGGTTTGATGTACATCGCTTCCTATATACAAGACGAACCGCCCTAAAGAATCGATACTCCGAGAACAGAGTCTACTGTCTCTACTCTTGACAAAACCCCACAAAAACACTGAACAAAGAAACAACGCTACACAAAGAGTTAGTATTACTTCAGAGATGCTCCTGTTGGATAGCGCCAGCCGCTTTTCCGCCTCAAAAACACTGAACATTTCAAGAGTATTGTTAGATAGAAGAGAGCGGGCACAGCGATACTTTTTGTATGAAGGGATGATGTGTATGTGTGCTGAGAAAAGATGAAAGAGAGGAGAAGAGAAGAAGATGAAAACTACCTACAAAAACAAGGCCATATGAACAGAAACAGCGTGAGCAAGAGGGAGCAGGTGTTTATCGGTCCCCGGGGAGCAGTTCAGTGTTTGAAGTCTCGATCTCTTCGGCAATTTTGCGCATACCATTGAATTCAACCTGACGGATACGTTCGCGTGTCAGGTTCATGTAGAAACCAACCTCTTCGAGGGTGACACCACCGCGTTCTGCGACGTCAAGAGCACAAGATTCGCCAAGCTCCCAGACCTCTTTGTCGGGGAAGTTGAACTTGATGCTTCCAGTGTCGGGATTGACATCAAGGTATAAATGGTACTTGCACGCGACGTGTGGGCAGGGACGTTGTCCACCACGACACTCACTGCGGCGACGTGGGCGTTGTGCGTCCAGCCATTGAATCACTTCTTTTGGCATGTGAACGCGCTCCCGTCGAAGCTTTCTCATGTTGATTGTTTTTTCTCTTCGGACTCTGCCTGTCTTTGTCAAGTTGTCTTCCTGCGCCATCTTTTTGCTCTCTTTGTTTTGTGAACCCTTACCCATGCGGACCTCCTGAAACCACTTTCGCTTCTTTTAACACCCGGCCTTATCGAGATTTTCAACAAAAAAAACACACAACAATACAATACGAGACAATGCTTCCCAAAAAAACACAACAACCCCAACACATCTTGCGTTTTCACTTCACGTGGCTGTGAGAGTGGATGAGCGGATTAAAACAGATTTCGATATGATTGACAAGATCTTTGCTATAAAATCAGTCCATTTCGCTGTAAGCAATGCTTATTTATGTATATTTTTAATTAATTTATATGTTAATTAAGTGTTTATTATAGGGTGAAAAGATCTCTTCAACTGTTCAGTTAGAGAAGAGTAACACCCCAATTTCAAAATATTTTATCTGTTCGTTCAAGGCAAGAAAACGACACACGCACCATTCACCACATCCCCAAAAAACCCAAAAACCTTTGAATCATAGACCTTTAACTGAACATGCACAGGACTGAGGGAAAACACGAAAGATCTGTGTTGTGCTCCGATCGAAAGATCGCACTCGATCTGATCGACGCCGATCTCGTGAGATCGATCGGATCAGATCGTCAATGATCACATCCACACGTCTAACGAGGCGGCTTTTTTCTTTTGACAACAGGGGTTTTCATCATCCCCACAGAAGGATCATTTCGATCTTCCATGTACGATCTTGACTGATCTTGGCAGATCGCAATGGCCAACGATCTGCGCAAGACAACAAACACAAATGAGATGGATATTTTGGGGAGGAAGAGAAGAGCAAGAACCGATTACAGAGACCACTCAAGGTCTACGTGGAAATAGAGCATGCCATCAGGACGAAGGATGCGTACATAGCGGACTTTCTCATCACGGAAGGTCCCACGCAGCTCGAAGATCTTGTCGACGAGCTTGCTACGATCGAAGTCCTTTTTCCAGGATGACTTCAGTCGCAATGACATCGTGTCTTTTTGTCGGTAGATCTTGTCCGCAGGGAATGTCTTGAGGCCATCCACTGTGACAGCAGCTCCCAAGGCAGGCGCTGCAGGACCAGAGAAGCTCGCATACAAGAAATACCCTGCCGCAAACACCAGGACTACAACCAAGAGAATCGCCCTTGGACTTTTGAGCACTTCAAGCCAATCGGCGCTTGGTGGAGCAGCTTGCTTCTTTGGACTCGCTTTTGGACGGGCCTCTTTGGCGCTTTCAGCCTTTGTGGATGGTGTTGGCTTGGGCGTTGCCTGTTTGGTCGCAGGAAGAGGTGTACCAGCCTTGATCAGCTTCATTTTCCCAATTGATGCCTGCTGTGGCTCACTTTGGGGTGCGGTGATCGGCTTTGTAGGTCTCTTTCTTGTCGCCGGCTGTGCATCTCTTTTGAGGATGTTGGGACGATTTTGTGTTTCGATGTGGATGCCGTGTGTGGTTTTCTTTTGCAAACCAACAGGCATCTTCAAACGCCAAGGAAGTGAACGCTTTAGCTCACTGAAGAAGGCATGCACTGCGTCCTGTTGCATGGAAGGCACTTTCGAGAGCAGCTCCCAGACAGGCTCCAAATCGAGGAGGTCTCCATCGAGCGCGTTAGGCAACGTACGCTGCAGGTGCTTTTGAAAAGTATCGGGGTTGACCCACATCAGCAAAGGAGATGAGCTGAGCAACCCCATGATCACCTCGATCGTCTCATCAATCGACTGATGGCTTTTCGATGGCTTTGCATCCCCGTTGAGCACGTCGAACATATCCTCGACTGTCGAGTCGAGCTGCCACATCATCTGCTCAAGAGACTCTTCTGACTTGGTCTGTGTCGGCTTGACGATTTGGATCAAGTGCGCAGGAAGCTCGATCTTCCATAACCATGACTCATCGTAGAGTTGGAGAAAGTACTGATCGACAGATTCCTTTGGGATCTTTGGATTTTTGAGCAGCAACTTGCGCACAGGTTCGAGTTTAAGTGTGTTGTCTTTGATATAGGACAACAGCTTCTTTTTGAGGAAACCCTCGAACTTGCGCGGATCGACCCACCGAACCAGTGAAGAGCCACGTAGAATGTTGATCATTCGTTCACGTTCACTCGCGACACTCTCAGCAGAGAGAGTATCATCGACGAGGGCACGTGGCGGGCGCAGCTTGTATGGGAAGTCCTGACGGAGCAATTCCTCGAAGAAGCTCTCTAACGCGTCAGCTTGAACGGAGGGGATCAGAGAGAGGTTCTCCCAAATGGGTTGTAGATCGAGGACGTCACCTTCCAGATACTCAGGGAGCCTACGTTCGAGATAGAGTTGGAAGCTCTCGAAGTTGATCCAAATCATCAGAGGGGACGCGGCGAGCATCCCCAGAATCATCGACATACTTCGTTCGATAGGATCTGTGGAGCTGTCATCGATCTCGATATTGACGCGCTTTGGTGCGGGGGTTTGTTTTTTGGGTGCGCTTTTGATCCGCGGAAGTGATGCCGTTTGCTTCTTGGTTTTCTCGGCGCGAGCGAGTGTCTCTCGGGCCGCTTGCAATCGCTCCGCAACAGAGATCCCTCCCTCTTCATTCTCGACGCGCCCGACCCGGCTGCCCATAGGTGCAGTATGTTTTGCTCCGGCATCATCTCGCCGTATCGTCCGAAAGGAGCCTGTCGGAGGGCGCCTGTCGGCCTGATGTTCATCCTTACGAATGGCACGAAAAGAGCCTGTTGGAGGACGTCTCGGAGGAATACGGTCTCCCGAAGGGATTGCGCGGAAGGAACCAGTAGGAGGACGCCTGTCAGCCTGATGTTCATCCTTGCGAATGGCGCGAAAAGAGCCTGTTGGAGGACGTTTTGATGGGATGCGATGACGAGGACGTTCACCACCTCCTTCGATCGCCTGATCGAGGAGTGGCTCCAAGAAGCTCCACAATCGCTCGGCGGGCAAATTCTGATTTTCAAGGGAGCGCTGGCGAAAGAGCCACAGGCGTACAAGCTCCTTCCCATCCTCGGGGGATGCTTCGAGAGCGCCTTGCTTGAGCGCGCCAAGGAATTTTTTGGACACATCGGCTTGGAAGATGTACTGGCGGATTTTCCCAGTCGCCTCCTCTCGCACAAGCCGCGCGCTCAATTTTTTAAAGACTTCATCGGCTCTCCAAGACAGCGCCATCCTTCTCTTTACCCTTTCGATACAAATATATCCCGTCCACAAGATCGCTCCACTCAAAGAGCACACCTTATGTGTTTACCACGTCAAGTACAACCAGACCACACAATGATACGCATCCATAGTACAGAGTAGGCGTTTGCGTGTACAAAAAGATCACGCACCACCGCATATGTTCTTTATCGGCTATTTTCCTTTAATGTATACCGTACATCACAATGTCTTGGTCTCATAGCGATTTTTTGCAACATTTGCAACATGTCACCACCAACCCTTCACACAGATCTCATCACAAGTTTCCACCCAGCAGCCTAAGAACAGATATACAAACGGCTCTTTCCACAAAAGGCTCTAGCTCTTTCTCACCACGATCATCTCTCCCCACAAAAACAGCCATATTTTTGCACATCTCGATGCATCAAGTGATTTGTTGCAAACTGTTGTGCGATAAGGTATGTTTTTGTGCCGTTTCCATCATCGACTTGAGCGGTAGACGGTTCGTGTGGGTGTCAGCGCTGTATAACGCAAAAGGCGCTAGAAGGTCGATCTACCCAAGTGCAACAACGATATCAAGAGAGGCAAAAAACGTGTCGTCAGAAGGTCCAAGCGCCATTCAACTGCTCTGGCAATCTTTGCTTGGGATCTCCCTGGGCATAGGTGGGGGGTTGCTCTTTTTCTGGTTTATCTCTCCACCCCCCCCAACACCTCCCCCTGCGTCCAGAGCCAAACGCACAAACACACAACGGCAGGCACCACAACCGCTGGGGCCCCGCTCAAGCCCCGAAGAGATTTACAAAAGACTACTGGAAGAAGAGGTTATGACGATGCAACCGGGCGCAGGCCTCCGGTGGCTCGCATCCAACCAGCCTAACTTCCCGCTCCATCCACATTTACTTAGTACATTAGCAGAAAAACTCTTTGCTTTAGGTCCGAAATACGCGAAAGCGTCCTCTACATATTTTCACGCCTTGCTCAATATGCGCCAAACCCTGTGGTCCAAAAAGCGACTGTACTACCGCATCGCCTACGCCCATTGGAACATGGGACAAAAAAAGACCGCGATGCGCTTTTTGCAGCGCTCTGTACAACTCCCCCTCCCTCGTACCATAAATAGAGGCTACCACACACAACTCGAACGACGTGAGCTCGCAGCAGCTTACGAATTTTATGCAAAGTTCTGTCGCGGCCAAGAAAAAGCAAACGTATTGTTTACATTATGGACGACCTTCCCAGAGAACAAATATGCGCAGAGTGCGGAAAAGCGCTGGTGGAGAATCGCTAAAAAGAGAAGGTTTCGGCAAACGAGCAGTCAGGCACTATTACGCGCAACTGAAGCGTATCTCTCGTTTGGGTGGTCAAAGAAAAAGGCGAACACGTTGTTGAAAGCCAGCAAACGCAGACTTTCAAGGCGGCAAAAAAAGCAATGGATGTCTTTGTACGCACGTTGGCAAGAGCAATGGGGACGTTCTCGTGCAGCGTACAAGGCGCTGAAAAAATGGAGCGGATATGTCTCGCGTGAGAAACGCCCGGCGCAAAAGTACCGTATGGCAGCGTTGGCGCTCAAAAAAGGAAGTCGTCGCAAGAGCGAGCGCTTTTTCAAAAAGATCCGCCGCAACAAACGCTACTGGCGTGCCCTTGGATACAGAGACATCGCCCGGTGGTATCTGCGCTTTCGAAAATTCCGCAAGGTCAAAAAGTATTACCAAAAAGCATGGCGGTACACCCGACGCCAAAAGACATTGCGCGAGCTACAAGCCTCTCTGTTTTTGGAGCTTGGACGCACACACTTGATCAAAAGAGATCGACGCCGTGCGTTGCGCTATATCAACTCATCCATACGAGTGTTGGGAAGAAAACCACCCTCTTACCTCTACTGGTTGGCCCGCGCACAGGCCAAGAGGGGCAAAAAACAACAGGCGCTCAATCACTACCAAGAACTTCAAAAACAGGCAGGGCTCTCCTACTACGGCCTCCTCGCAGGACAACGCTTGCGTGAGTTGGGCATCGTCAAACCATTGGTCTTCCACAAAGAGCCACGAACACAACGATGGCGTCCATCAAAGGCTCCAGCATCAAAACAGCAAACACTCAGCATCCTCAGACAGTACGGCCCCAAAAAACTCTACCTGTTTGCGTTGGAAGCCCTTGCGGTCGAGCACCCTTCTTTGCCTTTGTTCCGAGAGATCGTCAAGACAGGACAGTCCCTCGGCGCCTACTCTCTCTCCAAAACTTGGCTACACAAACCGATCCAGACCTTTTTGAAGAACAAACTTCTCCCCAGTCAGGCGTTGCTTCTGCAAGCCTTCCCCAACCCCCCTGAACTGTGGCGTATTGTACAACGGCAAGCTCGTACGTTCCGATTGGATCCACGCCTGATCGCGGCGTTGATATACCACCAAAGCGGATTTCAAGAAAACTACCAAAAAGGAAACTTCCGAGGATGGTTGGCACCACACCCGATGCTTCGCCTTCCCTTTAGAGCTGATACGGCGAGGCAGATCGCGATCAGTTGCCAAAGACTCTCGCAGTTGAGACGACGATACAACTCGCTCCCCATCGCACTGCAGGCGTTCTTGCACCCAGACACTCGTGGACTCCGCACGATGTCCAGAAAACACAAGCGGACGCCCCAAGATCTCGTACTGTCAATGCTTTCAAAGAAAGTCAGGACAGTGATGCACACCTATTGGATTTACAAATTACTTTACATCACACCCTGAGTCGCTCAAAAAGGAGACGCTCAACCTATGCGCAAATTGAAACGCCACCAACTCGCGCTTTACAATGGGCAAGATAAACCCGATATTTACATCGCATATCAAGGACGCATCTACGATGTCACACCCAGTCGCCACTGGAAGCGTGGCCGCCATTACGAACATTGGGCAGGTCAGGATCTCACCGCCGAGCTCGCAGACGCTCCACACGACGAAGCGGTCTTTGAGCGGTATCCTTGTATCGGTGAGTTGATTGATTAAGATTGTTGGCCCGAAAGGTTTCCATTGATGAAAAAGCCTATCCGTTTTTATCTTCTTCTGTTTTTCGCGTTTGCCCTACTCGCGCTCGATAACATCAGCAAGTGGGCAGCTTACACATACCTGCGTGGGAAGACCCCCATCGAGTTGACATCGACACTTGATCTCCGCTACGTCGAGAACAGAGACGTCGCGTTTAACTTGCTCCAATGGCTCCCCCCAGGCTCTCGCAAGATCTTGATCCTGTTTATTGGCGTGACCATGAGCGCCGTCATCCTCTGGATGCTCTACCAAAATGCACAGCGCAAAGGCCCCATCGGCTTTAGCTTGGCGCTGATCTTCTCAGGTGCCATTGGCAACCTCATCGACCGTGTCTTTCGTGGCTTCGTCGTCGACTTTCTGCACGTCCATCTCGGGACGTATTCCTGGCCGGTCTTCAACATCGCCGATATATGTATCAGCGTAGGTGTTCTGCTACTCGGTATTGCCGCATTTATGATGCCAGATGATGAGGATGAGGATGAGAGCGCCCCCGCATCCACACAGAGTGACGAGCAAGAGCCCTCCCCGACCACAAGCGAAACAAATGCCGCATAATCCCCGCCGTGTGAGAGCTGACGAAAGGAAAAAAGTATGACGGAGAACAAACGCCACTTTCAAATGTTGCGTTCCTATACACTCGCCGACTTGTTCACCCTCGGAAACGCAGCGTGTGGTACAGCTTCTTTGTTTTTCTGCCTCGAATACCTCGCTGGAGGCAACCAAAAGCCCATGCTTTGGCCCGCGTTCTGGCTATTAACGATCGCGCTTGTTTGCGATGTGCTCGACGGCTACGTCGCCCGCAAGAGACAGTCCCACTCTCTGATCGGTGCCGATCTCGATTCACTCGCGGACATCGTCTCTTTTGGTGTCGCACCCGCAGTGATTGGATACACACTCGGTTTGCGTACAGGTTGGGACATCCTCTGTTTGATCTACTTCATCCTTTGTGGCATCAGTCGCCTCGCACGATTCAACGTCACCGCCGAAGATCTCGCCGGCGAATCTGGAAAGGTCAAATATTTCGAAGGCACCCCCATCCCCACAAGTCTCGTCATCGTGATCATCCTTGGGATTGCCTTCTACCTCGACCACACAGGTTCCAAATTATGGTTTGGTTTGGTGCAACTGCCGCTCTGGAGTTTCCACCCCATCTCCATCCTCTACGTCCTCAGTGGTAGCGCCATGATCAGCGGCACACTCCGCGTCCCCAAGCCATAGACAACACACGACCCATTCCACTCCTGACACAATCCCTCTCCATCACACCACACAAAAAATGGTGAACTTTCTCTCCCCTCTCTCGTCATACCTGACAGACCCACTTGTGGCCACTGAACGGACAATGGCCTCTCACCCCCAAATAAAGGAGTCTATCTCGCCATGCGCTGCTCCCTCTTGTGATTCAATCGCCCCGACAGATAAGGGACATATGGTCATTGGTACACCCCACATGCACAGAACATGTGATGGACGTATTGTATCCAGACCTCCCCTTCGCTGATGGCATTCACAAGAGCTGGCGCACGAGAATAACACCCTTACCCCACCCTCAGTGCAGCCAGACCTCATCATGGAGGCCCCATGAAACGCACACAACCTCTCGTTTTACACATTCCAGCCCGCTGGCTACACTATACACAACCACTTCAATATCTCCTGGCACTCGAACTCTCATGGCCGACATCCATGGTCCACTCACTCGCCGAACGATTTGCCTTTCGGAACGATGAGAAACGATTTGTCAAAGAGCTCCTCTCTCGCAAAAAGAATCTCTGGTGTTTTCGCACCAATCAACAAAAGTTCTGTGGTGACTTTGTGATCATCGATATGTCCAGCCCGTGTCCCAAAAAGCGAGAGGTTTACGTGCTCGATCTGAAAAGAGGTGCACGTCTCAAGTCAGGTGGTGGTGGTGCCGGAATTCAATTCAAAAACGCCCGCCTTGCCGTCGAAGAGATCGCACGCAAAACAGAAACCATCGACAAAGACACATCCTACGAGCTTCTGACCGGTGATCGAGAAGAAATCCTCGCATACCTCGGTATTTCGTATGTCTGATCCGGCAGACGTTGCACCAGCGCAGCGCGCTGGACCGCATTTGAACCCCTGCGGGGTTGGGGCTTTACCACTGACAAAACTCTTCTTGGAGAGGCTTCGGCTCTTCCCTCCTCTCAATCTTTTCGAGAGGAGGGACCATTTATCCGATATACGCGGGGGATACTAGATTTCTGTTCCAGCGGACGTTGCACTTGTGTCTCCGCAAACTCCCCTGATTCCACCATTTCATCCCCTCCTTGCAGGCGTATGTCGCAGGCGACATCCTTGGATTCCCTTCTACTCGCAAACTTGCAGTGGGTTTTTTGCGTCTTCACTTGCAACATACGCTTCAACAAACTCTCCACCCTGAGCCTTCGGCTCTTCCCTCCTCTCAAGCCTTTCGAGAGGAGGGACCATTCAAACGACATATACGGGGTTTAGCTTCAAATCTGATCCGGAAGACGTTGCAGTTGCGTCCAAAGCAAGCGCCCTCGTTGGGCTTATTTGCTTCGTGTTTATCGTTGAAAAATGTATATTTGTACGTCAAGGTAGGACTTTGAGTTCCGCCGCACTCAGAGCGATGCGAAGTCTTTATGGCGAGCGTACCCTCTCTATAGCCCGTGTTAAAACCCGGTGATACCAATCAAACGAATCCATCCATCGATCCAAATATCTATTCCGACGATCCAAGCATTTCTCCGGCGGCTTAGGCTGGCTTCTCAGAGCGCTTCCCCCGTAGGGGGCAAATGTTTGGGAAGGCAAGCGTAGCGCGCCTGGGTCTTTTCAAAAGACCCGATAGAAAAAAGTTGAATGGCTGGGGAATAGTTTTTTTGCTACATATGTTTGGAATGGGTGTTTTCCTGAAGAAAACAAGTATGCAATATACCTTGTACAAGACTTTGGATGTGTGGTAAGGTTTCGACCTTACTCACGTTCGTGTTTTCTCAGAACGATAAAAAGAGCTTGTAGTACTTTGCACCATGAGGAGAAGTCCATGAACACCATTAATGTAGCTTGTTCGAATTGTCATACTCATATGCGAGTTGGTCTTGAGTATCTTGGGATGCAGGTTCCATGTGTTGCCTGTCGTGCTCCTGTCAATGTTGGGATCACATGTAGCCATTGTTTTGTTGTTCTTCCCATTTTAACGGACATATGTACTCAATGTCATGCGCCTATCACGTTACCTCCAAATCTCCAGTCCCTTTTACCTGCACGACCTGCTGTACAGCAATTACAGGCCAATTTTAATCCTCCAGCTGCATCTCTTCGCCCTGTTCATCAATCAACTCCGACAACGACGGATGAGCATGTCACACAAAGTAGACATACGATCTTTGTGAATTGGCAAGGGAGACAAATCGAAGTTCGACACACAAAGGGGTGGTTCAGAAATGGGCTTGAGGTTACCATTGATGGTGAGTTGTTCCACAAAAAATCTTCCTTCTCTGCTCATCATCTTGCACACGTAACTTTTCTTCACCATGACGAGTATGTCGATCTTGAGTGTGAGGTTCATCCCCATTTCTGTTCTGTTTCTATTGAACAGAATTTGCTCTTTGAAGGTACGAACAAGCTTCACAAAAAGAAAGGCAATAAAGTTTTGATGGTGGCCCTTTTTGCTCTGTTCTCTTTGTTTGGGGGGTCATTTTTCTTGTACATAACCGAGCGTGCGCCTGTCGAAACATTTGTGGATCTCATGATGGATAAAAGTGTGAAGTGTTCGGAGATTGGTCGATATCAAAAGGCGTATCGTTACGGAAAGGGACTACTTGGTATGTTGTATCGTCCGCTTGCTGTTGTCGCGGGGGTTGGTGAAGAGGTTGTAAAAGATAAGTATCGTGGGTATAAAAGTAAGATTACATCGGAGCTTCGGAGAAAGCATGGTGCATATGTACCAAAGAGTTGGTTGATTCAAGTGAAAGACATGTCATGCAAAGAGTTCAAAAAGCAACCACAACTCAAGCAAGGTATCGCTGAATCAAGCGTTTTGTTGTACGGAAGGGCTCTCAAGTAGCATGGGTGCTTTGGGATGGTGAGAAGCTTGTGAAGACTTTCGAATTCCTATGGCATGCAAATATTGTGGGATAACGCTATTCGCGCGAGGGGAGCTTGAATTCTGTTCTGGGGTTGTACCTTTCAATGTGTTGAGGCTGGTCTTTAGACCTGCCGCAATTCAGAGCGATGCGAAGCCTTTATGGCGAGCGTACCCTCTCTATAGCACCGGGTTTGAACCCGGTGACACCAACCAAACGAATCCCTCTATCCAATGATTCAATCCATGCTGTCTCCAGAAACGTTCGTCGACAAAATACGCCCGAAGGATACGAACGTAACCATGTACGTATGGGAATCGGGATACGAACGTAACCATGTATGTATGGATGTTGGGATACGAATGGCCGTCTTTCGAGATGAGGGGCTATTTAACCGATATACACGGGGGATACTCGAATGCTGATCCGGCAGACGTTGCACTTGCGTCCAAAGCAAGCGCCCTCATCGGGCTTATTTGCTCCGTACGCTTTG
>MDTC01094190.1_pt1 | contig 17277 bp, 10 predicted proteins | sample 811181 | NCBI WGS metagenome assembly MDTC01 (sample SAMN05326644, study PRJNA326480) | marine metagenome | isolation source: seawater | place: Pacific Ocean: North | collected 2011 | reverse complement strand
TCCCTGCAATTACTGATGGGGTGGCTGCTGTTGTGCCAATCGTTCCATCTGTCTGTACGAAATACTGTTGGCCTGCTGTTAAGCCACCTTGTATCGTACTTATTGCCCCACCAACCTGAATAGTTGCTACCTTTCCATCGGCTAGAGAGCCTCTGTCTTCAATGGTAGTCACAAGAGCCTGACCAAGCCTGTCTCCTGATGTGTTGCTGTGTTGGCCCCAAGAAATAGCTACTTTATTATCTTCTGGTGAAACTACAGCCATGTCCCATGAAGCAGCACCATTAAAAGTAACTGCGGTATCAAAACTAATACCTGTTCCTGATACAGTTCCAACGGCATACTTACCATTTCCTGCTCCAGTATCATTACCTTGGCTGTAGACAATAACTACCTTGTCTCCACCAATAGAAGTAGAGTTTGTCACTTGTGTTGCATTAGCTTCAAAAACAGCGGCAGTTCCAAATGAGATAGACGTACCTGAGACAGTACCAACTATGGCAGTTCCGTTGTCACTATTACCCTCATCTTGGTAGCTTATAACAACTTTATCACTACCGACATAAGCAATACCTGTATCTAAAAATCCTGTCGTAGCAGCCTCATAAACGGCTTCTGATCCAAAGGAGATTGATGTGCCTGAAACAGTACCAACTATTGCTGTGCCGTGGCCTGAATTGCCAACGTCTTTGTATGCAATGACTACTTTGCCACTGCCTATAGAAACTAAGTCATAGCCATCGCCTGATGTATTAAACTCAACATCAGAGCCAAAAGAAATGTCCGTACCCGAAACAGTACCAACTATGGCCTTTCCTTTGTCAGAATCCCCATCATCCCTATAAACACCTACAACCTTATCGTTGCCTATGCCTTCTACATTTGTGTAGGCAGAGTTTCCAGAGTGAGCTACAACTGCTGTACCAAAGCTAATACCTGTGCCACTTACAGTGCCGACTCTTGACGTAGCATAATTAGAATTTTGACCATCTCGAAAGAACACAACAACTTTATCATTCTCAACATTAGCAACGTGAACATATTCAGCACTAGCTGTACTAAACGCAGTTGCTGAACCAAAGCTAATGCTTGTGCCTGAGATTGTGCCTACAATGCAGTACCCATCCTTAGTTTGACTGCCACTTGTGTTGTAGTGTTGTTGATACGCAATCACTACCTTGTTGCTTCCAATATAAGCAATGTCAGTGTATTGTGTTTTACCTGTCTCAAAAGTTGTGGCTGATCCTGCCACGGCAGGCGAAGCGAAACCCGTGCTAAAGCCTAAGAAGTTTTCTGAGGTGAGGTTTGTGTCAAGACTTGCGTTTTGAAATACAACAGAGTCCCCATCCCCAGCACTACCATTCCGATATGCAATAACTACTTTGTTTAAAGTGCTATCAAATGTTGTAGTAACATCAGGAGTATTGACGTTATTAATAGTCACCGCAGTTCCAAAGCTAATGCTTGTATTACTTACGGTTCCAACGATAGCGGTTCCAAGGCTATCTCCGTTTCCTGTATCTCTGTAAGCTATAACAACTTTATTAGCATTGCTATCAAAAGTAATGTTAGGATTATAGATTCCAGCCGCCTCAAAGACTACAGCAGTTCCAAAGCTGATTGCCGTAGATGAAACAGTGCCAACTATAGCCGTACCATGTCCTGAGTTTCCACCATCCCGATATGCAATAACTACTTTGTTAGAATTGCTATCAAAAGTAACTGATACTGAATACCCACCCGTATCAACTACTGAAGCTGCCTCAAAAACCACAGGGGTTCCAAAACTTATATCCGTGCCAGAGACTGTTCCAACTACGGCTGTACCGTGATTAGAGTTTCCCTTATCAAAGTAACCAACTACAACTTTGTTGTTTGAGCTATCAAATGTGGTTGAACTACTACCTATCTGAGCAGCTTCAAACTCTGCTTCAGTACCAAAGCTAATACCTGTTCCAGATACAGTTCCAACCCTCGCTTTTCCCCGATTTGGATTACCTTTATTATAAGCAACAACAACCTTATTAGAGTTACTATCAAAAGCTGTTGAAATCTCTGTAGAATTTTGAGACGCAAAAACTACAGCCGTTCCAAAGCTTATACTTGTCCCACTTACAGTTCCAACGATAGAGGTTCCATAATTTGAGTTGGAAGCATCTTGGTATGCTATAACAACCTTGTTATTTGAACTGTCAAATGTGGCTGAAATATAATTAGATTGCCCTTGCTCAAAGACTACAGGGGTTCCGTAGCTAATTGAAGTTCCCGACACTGTCCCGACAACAGCAGTTCCATAGTAAGAGTTCCCAGCATCTTGGTATGCTATAACAACCTTGTTATTTGAACTATCAAATGTAGAGCCAGTATACCCAAGGGCAGAGCTTGTAAAACCAACAACTGATCCTACCGCTTGACTTACAGAAGTCTCAGCAGCAACACTCACAGTCCCATCAGAGTTAATTATGACAGGCTTTCCATCAGGCAATGCACCTGATGCTACAGCAAATACTTCTGCGTTAGCTTGTGATTGGATATTACCAATGTACTTCATTAAGTAATCCTATGCGTCATTAATTACTTCATAAGAGACAAGTAAATCTAAGTCACTTGCAGCACTAGCACCACCTTTTAGTATATCACCTTCACATAAATAAAGAGGTGAATTTAAAAGAACTAGTGTAGTATCAGCAGGAACACTGATTGTTTTAGCTATATAAAAACTGCCAGTTATATCAATGTTTGTTGTAAAAGCTCCAAAGAGTGCATCGTCTTCTGTATCAACTTGTGCTTTTGTAACAAATAAATCTACATCTGCTGCATTAGTACCGTCTACATTAGTTACTATTATATTGTTTACTTTTAATACTCTATCATCACCAACAGTAAACAATGTTGATGTTGCTGTAGCTGATAAATTAAACCCTATAGATTGGGCAAATATACTAGATACATTTACTATATTTGGATGTGCCATTGTTTATCCTTCTTTACTATCCAAAGACTATAGCCATAGCAATAGCTTTACCTGTTGTTGCTTTAGCATTAAGTTGTGTTTGTGCATCAGAGGTTAATCCTCCAATGTATTGAAACTCAGTGCTTGTTACACTACCATCAGCAATTTTAGTTGCATCAATAGCTGCACCAGATTTTATACTTGCATTAGCAAGATTAGTTATACTATTACCTGTAGCATCTTGATCAAATGTTTTATTAGTAAAAGTAGTAGTTGAACCAGCTACATCAGCTTTACTTGTAAAATAAGTAGCTAGGTTATCAGCCCTAATATTTTTAGTTGTAGTAGCTGATAAATCTAATACGACTATACCATCATCATCTGCTAATGTCAAGGTTGTAGGAGTAACTGCACTACCATCTAATAAGTTTAACTCAGCAGCAGTAGATGTAAGACCAACCACATTATTCGACTGACCTGCAATAGTAGCTACATATGCTTTAATAGATTGTTGGGTTGCTAAGTGTGTAGCACTGTCTGAAGCAAAATCATCTTCATCTTTAAAACCGGATATTGTTGTAGTACCATCTGTTATAGAGCTAGAGCTAAAGTCTACACCAGCTTGTATAACACCTTTAGTAATGCTTAAGTTACCTGTACTAGCTCCTGTAAAAGTACCTGTACCTACAATAAATTTATCTGCTGATTCGTCATATCCAATAAATGCATTAGCTGAGTCACCACGTTCTATTACAAGACCTGCATCATTTCCCGGTGTACCTGTTGTACCTGTACCAAGTTCAATCAACAAGTCTTTAATAGTTGTATTAGTTGTATCAAGGGTAGTAACTGTTCCATTTACAACTAAATTACCACTGATATCAACATCCCCGTTCATATCAAAGTTGCCACCATTAACAGTTAAACCAGTGTTAAGTGTAGCCAAACCTGCAGCTGTAAGAGTACCTGCTGTAACTACATTACCTGATGTATCAGCTACAGTAAACTTGTTAGTGTCCATTGTTAGGCCACCATTAAGTGCTGTAGCTCCAGCAACTGTAAGACCTGCATCAGCAGTAAGTGTACTTGTTACATCTACTGTACCAGCAAAGTCTACATTAGCTCCTGTAAAAGATGCTGCTGTAGTAGTACCTGATTTGATAACAAGATTGTTACCATTATTAGTTAATGAACCGTAATCTGTACCACCATCCTTAAGTAAGATGTCTGCTCCACCAGCATCTATAGTGATGTCAGCATTAACATCTACTGTAAGAGTACCATTAGGTGCTGCTATTACAGCATTAGTTCCATCTGAAGTAAGTGATAAGTCTGTACCAGCACCCAGTTTAATTATACCATTATCAGGTAATACTAAGTCATGATTAAGAGTTACAGTACCAGCATCAGCCATATCAATATCAACTGCTGTAATACCTGAAGAAGCATCTGTACCTTTAATCTTAAAGTTTTTATCTGCTGTGCTTACTGTAAGTTCTACATCACCTGTGCTATTAACTATGTCAAGTATTGATGTACCATCGTCCTTTATAGTTACATTAGCACCATCAGCATCTAGTATAATATCACCAGCTACATCAAATGTTAAATCACCTGAACTAACAGTGTAACTATTATCAATAATAACTGTTCTATCATTATCACCTATACTAACAGTATCTATCTTAGCTGTACCGTCAATAAAAACATCTTTAAACTCTAGTGAGCTTGTGCCTAAGTCAATATCATTATCTGTGACAGGTACAACTAGACCATCTGAAATACGTAATTGTTCTACTGCACTAGAGCTTACCTCTACAAAAACACCAAATCTATTATTAGTTTGATCTACAGATAAATGGTTTTTCTTATCTAGGTCTGCAATAAATGGTACATAAGAACCTTCATCAGAAGAACCATCGTGTCTGTGTCCTGTTGAACCTGTGTCACTTTGTGTAAAAGCATCTCGTAGTTTATCATATTCTGCATTAATAGGGGCAGCTCGTACTACTGCCGTAGGTACAATACTAGCTACTGACTGTCTTGTATAACCTGATCCTGCCATAATTTATCTCCTATCTCCTAAACCATAGGTTATACTATACGCTTGAATAGTATGGCTAGGTTGGTCTGTATTTGTAACGTATCGAATAGAAATTGATTTACCAGAACCTGATACATTTGTTGATCTTATAGGTGAAGGGTTGCCATCATATATCTCTTCTGCATCATATTTAGCATTATCATAATATGCTGCTGCACCTTGAGTAGTAAAGTTAAAATCAGTTGGTACTATTATCTCAGGATTTCCATAGTCATATTCTAGTGCCATAATAACTTCTAATATACCTTCAGCTCTTAAGTAAGTATTTACACTGTGTATTGTTTTACGTATCTCTGGGTCTTGCATGTATACATAAGGTGTTTGATATAAACTAAAAATATTATTACCATTAAAATTATTTCCAGACTCTTGTCTGTATACATAACCATTAGAGTCTCCATGTATTACAAACTCATCATCTCCTATATAGCCACTGTGTCCAGCATTAACTTCAATACCTACAAGTTGACCAAACTCAAAACCTGCACCACCTTGACTACTCCTTCTAATACCACCAATAATACCTAGTGAGTTTTGATCTGCAAAAAAGAATCTAAATTGAGACTTTTTCTTTACAACTATTGTTCTAATAGTTGCTAAGTCTTCATTTGCAATATAATCTTCAAAAATAGATTGAATAGGTTTTGATAAAGTAGCAAGTTCAATATCACCAATTCTATCTGTACCAGATACAGGACGTATACCATCAGGTGCTAGAAAAATAATTTCACCATTAAATTCTGCAACACTATCAGGAGCTATACAACCTAAGTTGTTTGTAACATTTTGTAGTTGAAAGTTAGCTTGATTATCTCCAACTAATTTTTTAATATTATTAGTACCAAATATAAATAACTGATCACGAAAAGCTTTTATTTGAACTACTGAAAATCCTATATTAATTACACCTGCTCCTAATGCAGGTGAAAAACTAATCTCATCTGTAGGTGCACTAAAATATAAATTGTAGGGTTCTGCAGCATCACCTGCTAAAAATAAATGATTTTGAAAAGCTGCTACAAGTGTAGGATCAGTTGGAGCTAAAGAATCTGTAATTTGAATATAGTTTGTTCCATCATAACTAGCTGCAGGATTTATTCCATCTACAAGTACAAACTTAGGAGCACCCCAATTAAAACTTTCAAAACGTATTTGAGATACACCAGTCATCGTAGGGCTTGAGGGTCTATACTGACCTGCACCAGAACCCACTTCAATAGCAGCAGCAGTTGAACTATCTATAGCTATCTGTGTAATAGTATTAAAAAACTTTGTACTACTTACTGTGCTATTATTTGGACCTGCTACTACTTCTGTCTGGGCTGTGCCTAAATAATCTGTACCTGTAATAGTAAAATTTTTACTTGACTCATTACCTGTACCAAAGAAGGTAACTTTTCTAGGTTGTTTAGATGCAGCAGTTGTAAAATTTACAGCACCACCGTCTGCTAAAGCACCGTTAATAGTTAAGTTACCTGAACCTCCGGGTGTCTGAGAGGCACACACACCGTCCCTGTCATTAGCTACAAAGGTAGAGTCTATTGAAGTCCAACCAATAACTGTAGGAGTCCCTGTAACTGTTGTAGAGGCTGTAGATGTACCCCCTGTAATAACATTACTTGTAGCAAAGATTTGGGTAGGTAGTTTACCAAAATTAACAACTATACTATTAGAGGAAGTAGATACTACAATAGCTGTTGTTATTGGTACAACACTATCATCACTAGAGCTTACAACTCCTGTAAGGGATTCTCCTACACTTAGGTTAGTACCTGTTCCATTAGTCACTGCTACGGTATAGTAATGGTTATACCAATGTAAGTAGTCACTACCAGATGCAGGTTTTTTACCTCCAAATATCCCTTGTTGAATATCTGCAGAAACATGTAATCCTAATACAGGAGTATTAGTAGCACCTGTAAGCAGCCCATAAGAATTAGTATACCCTGAAATACGACGATAGCCACCCTGAAGAGATGGCTCGTAATTAATCATTCTATAGGCTGAACCCGGAAGTTGTCCTCCATGTGTTAGTGGGTCTACATTATTAAGTAGGCCACCACTACAAGGTACAGGAAGGGTTGCTAATTGATCAGCCATTTATTACACGTAGTCCCATTGTATGATTCTTTTGTATTGCAGTTGATGATATATATCTTGGAGCATCAAGTAAGAGTCTTCTCATTACATCTATACCATCGTTAAATTTTTGTTGATGTAATGCAGCACTTTGTTCATTACTTTTAAAACGCATCATGTACATCATAGCACCATCAATAATAATATGTTTGTATCTAGCTGGCACTACAGTCGTATCACTAAAGCTAGCAAGATCATTAGGAAAAGACCAGTATCTATATTCTATTTGGTATGCTGCATCAGGAACTGGAGTAACACCATACTTACGTTCTTGAGTTTTAAAAACTGTTGTTGGAATAGTTCTGCCAGAAGTACCACTAGTTTCTTCTTTAGGTCTATGGTATCGTAGATAGTCTTCATAAGTAATAACAGGTAAAAGTTTAGGTTCATTTTCTGCAGAGTCTAATCTTTTTAAATAGAAAGTATCCCAATCAACTTTAGAAACATCTGTTTGCCAAGCATATACTCCTGTACCTGCTGTAAGTGTTTCTGTATAAGTTGTAATTAAAAAGGGCCATTCTTGAGAAGTCTGAAAGATTTCTCTTAGGCTTGAGTTAATAGCATCTTTTGCAATAGCTTGTAGATTACGTGCAGTTGTAAAACCATCTCCTATAGTTTCATCAAGAGTAGTTTCATTTAATCTACGTAATAGTTCATTTACAAGTGATACATAAGTAGCCATGATAAATCCAATATGCTAAAGAGGGCCACTTACGCAGCCCCCTTGAGTTAGTTAAGTGCTAAGATCAAACTTGATCACGAGCTGCTTCTGTAGGAGTCGAATCACCTTGATCACTAACATCCATCAGCAATGCATAGACACGAATTTTACCAGCAGTGAATGTTGCACCACTACCCGCAAATGTCAAGTCTAGTGTGTCTGCTGTAGCAAGTACAACATCTCCTGCAGGTGTAGCTGCAGGAGCATAAGCTCCATCTGCTGCACCATCAATATCAAATGCTGCTACCCACTCGTTATCATCGGCAGAGCCTAAGATTGCGGTAGCATCTGTACCTGTGTTTTGTGTTGCAGATTCTACAACTTGAAAACCAGCATGCAATACACGAGTGTTTGCAGGAAGTGTGAGACATTGAACTACGTCACCACCTGTACAGGAGATTGCCTGTGCAGTAAGATCAATAGTCTTCTGTATCATGTAAGGTGCACGACCTCTTTTAGAGTTACCGTGCTCAGGTAGAAGTAATGATGTAATAGTAGCCATTCTTTATTCCTCCCTTATACACCAGCTGCCGTACAATACCGTGCTGTAGTAATAGCTTCAGGACGCAAGATTTTGCGACCATAAAGGTGCATACCACGTACAATGTCAGCAAAGCTGTCAGTGTCACGATAAGTTTCGGTTTTGTTAATCTGCTCTGCAGTAGCAACAGCAGACGAATGACCAGCAACAACAACACCAAAGTTTGAAGATTGAAGTGTTGAAGCTGATACAGCAGGACCAGTACCTACTTGTGGAAGATTAGAAGAGACATAGATGTTAAATCCATGCAGCTTCGTAGCTTGCAATCCATTACGGATGCCTCCACCAGCATTGTTACCTTCTGCATAATCATTGATCATTAAACGTGAATCCTCATCCATAAGGACTTCATGGAATACAGGGTCCATTACGAGCCAACGATCTGACTTGTCAACTTGCTGTTGATCAAGCAAACGGCTCATACGAGCAATCAAACGAAGTGGTGTCACATCGGTTGTTGCGATTGCAGTTGCTCCCGGCAAACGTGGTTTGACTGGGATAGCTTCACCTGCGTTAGCTGCTCCACCATCATTCAATCCGAAGTCTGTAGCATCAATTTTCATTGAAGCCAAGAGTTCATCAGTGCCTGCTGTAGAAACTGCTACAGTACCGTTTACAGTTGTATTAACTGATGCGGCTGTGCCATGCAATGCTGTCTGTGCATAACCTGACATGTACGCAAGAACTTCTTGGTCATACTGGTCAGCAAGACGATAGGCTGCACGATCTGTTGCAAGGTCCATGAAATTGACGTGGCTATGAGCCTCTTCAATATCATCAACTTTAAATGCAAAGTAGTTACTCTTGTCGATGACTAATGAAAAGTCTTCATCGTCAAGGTCTTGTGGCAGTATAGTTGTACCACGAGAATAGGCCTGAACTGAAATTTCAGGTTCCTTAATAATACGGACGGTATCACCTTGTGCAGCAATTTCTCCGAAATATTCTGAGTTAGTGATGTCACCAACTGTAGTACTTTTGCGTAGGGCAAGTTGTACTTTTTTAGAATAAATTACACTAGAAAAATTACCATTAGGTAAATTACCGTAACCCGTTGCGGTTGAAAAAGCCATAGTAAATTCCTCCTGTTTGGCTTTGGGGTTACAAAACTAAACACATTACAAGAGGCTGTTACATTTTCTAGGGTGCAGATGCTAGTAGGTTGGCCTACCTTATAGCTACTGGGCCTTTACTTGAACAGGTAGTTCTTTATTCGTTTAGACTTTTGGAAAATAGACTGTGACAAAAAGGTAGTCTTTTGAGGCTTTTTGTCTATGTCCCTAGTTATACTGCTAACTTTTTATTTGTCAACAGTTTATCTGGCTTTACCAGATATATCGTAAATGAATTTACCACTACGGATAGCATCATTAATTTCATCAGCTAATCTTTCAAACTCTTTGTCAGACATTTTAGCTACTTGTGATTCTTTAAGATATCCTTCAGACTCATCTGAAGAAACTTTAGCCTTATTAGACTTACTAACAACGGATGCTGCTGCTTTAGTGTTTGCTTTTTTATCATTCTTAGTAAGTCCTTTATCTATTTTATATAGATCAATAACTCTTACAACAGAAGCAGGATCATCCGAGTTTTCATATAGTGCATCTCTAACCCACTTAGGTTGTTCATCTGCCCAGTTATGGAACTCATCAGAGTTACGTAAGTCTATAAAGTCTGAATGAGACTCTTTAATCTTAGCTTCAGACTTAAGACGTTCAGCCTCAAGCTGTACTTCATCAATTTCTTTTAGACGTGCATCAGCTTTGCTAAACATCTCTTGAGCTTTTTTAGATGCAATAGTTTCAACAATGCCAGCTACATCTGGATATTGCTTTGCCCATGCTTCAATGTCTTCATCAGACTTAGGTGGGACTATGCCTTCTCTAGTAACACGATTTTCAAGAGCTTCAAACTTCTCTTCCCAATCTTTTTCTTTCTGTTGCATGTGACGTCTTAGATCACCGTATCGTTTTTTAAACGATTTTTCTTCTGGAGATATCGCCTCTTCTTCATTATCTGAATCGGCCTTTGTTTCTTGGGTAACTTCTTCTTCTTCTTGTTCTTCAGTTTCTCCTGACTCAAGTCGTTTAACCTCCTCTTCTTCTTCTTCTATACGTTTACGTCTGCTTTGAAAGTTTGTACCTCTATTGACAAATCCTGCCACTTTAGTTGGTTGTACTTCTGCTAGTTCAGGCATATTATTCTCCTTATGTTGGGGTCAGCCGTAGCTGAGTAGCCTTATCGTTGTTGTTTCTTTTTAGTCATTAAGCCGCCTTTGTTCATTGGCCCTGCATAGTTAGAACCTCCTGCTCCTTCTCCTATACCACTTCCAGATTTCATTTGAGAACCTGATAATTTTTCTGCTGTTGTTTTAGAAATATTTTTAGCTTTAGCAAGAGACTTTGCTTTTTCTTTTTGAGTAGCAGTTCCTTGTGATGCTTTGCTAGCAAACCCAGCAGCAGCTCGTTCGGCTAGGCTTGGTCTATTATCTTTATTACGATTTCTTTCTATATTTGCAGTTTGTAAATCAGATGCAATTTTCTTACGTTCTGCTTTTTCTTTAGCTGTTATAACTCTAGGAGTTTTAGCAACAGCTTTAGCAACAGCTTTGCCAAAACCTTGTTGAGCTAAATAGTTTTTAAATATACGTCTTTCTGCTCCAGACAGTGAATCTAGATGAGCATTAATATCATCAATCTTACCAGCTTTCATAAGAGCATCTACATCTGGACCGCCAATAGATTTACTTAATAAACTAAACCACATTGATCCATCAGAATCTCCAAACTTATCTAAACCTTTCATAAGTCTAGAACCTGCAGCAACATAAGCATCAGATTTTTTAAGTAGTGCATTTGCTAACTCTGTTTCTCCAGCTGCTCGGTACATCATAGCAGTACCTCGCATTTGTGCAATGTTTTCAACAAGACTTACCTGAGACATACCTGCTATTATAGCACCAACTGGTCCTCCTACAGCTATACCTAAACCTCCTACAATCTTATTTGGATTTATACCTTTAGGTTCAAAGATGTTTTGATAATAATCCATAGGATTTTCCCAATCCATCTTTTCATGCCAAGGAGTTTTTTCTACTTGTTGTTGATTATATAAAGGATGATTAGGATCATCATTACCTCTATTAACTGCAGGTGTCTCTATAGGGACACACATATTTTTTTCTTTGTCAAAGACTTGACCTGCTGGACATACTGGTACAGTCTCATCAGGTGGTTGTGCTGCAGAGAAACGTGGTGCAGTAGCAGCTTCAATCTGCAAAGCTCCCGGTGTTATGTACGATGACTGTGTTGGAGATAGTGCATACTGTCTTAGAGCATCACCTTCTAGTCCTTCAGGTCCAGTAGGGTTTTGTAAGCTGTTATTTCCAACTACACCACCAGTATTCATCTGCATAATTTCCATAAGAACAGCTTGTTCGTCATCCCCTAAGTCTTCATCAACAGGCTCACCACCAATTCTACCATTGTTTTCCATATCTTGCAAGCCTAATTTTGCTTGAATACGTAAATCTTCAAACATTTTTACGCCATAGTATTGTACTACATCTGCAGGTACTACGTACTCACCTTCAGAAAGCATAGCAGGTATATCATCTCGTACTTCTTTTGCTGTAGAGCCGACAGGAATATCATTACCACTTACAGGGTCTCTATCCATACCATCGTCTTTCATACCACCCTTTTTCGTAAAGGCCATTTCCATTTGTTCCTGCATTAAATTAGTCCTCCTTGGTGTTTACCTATCTCTGGTTCTTTTACTCTATCTGGATTAAACTTAGCAAATCTGCTACGTAGAACTGCAGAGTTATCTTGTGCACCATCTACAGCAGTACCTCTATCAGTAAGCATTATATAACTTATACTACCTTCATCTTCTACTATGTTTCTATAAGGTATGTGTGTATAACCTTCACTAGCTAGCTCTTGTCTGACTAATTTAACAGCCTCTGCATTAGACATTGTTTCAGCAAGTTTTTGCATATTTGTATTACTGCTACTAGCAAGTTCTTTTCTTTTTTCAGATATTTTTTGATTTAACCAGTTTTTTACTTCATCTTCCTCTGCAACAAGTCTATTTCCTGTTTCTTCGTTAAGATAGCCTAGCTCTAATGGTTTATCAGTTCTAGCTTTTAGTGGTAAAGTTGTGCCTTGATTATCTAGATTTATTCTACCAACAGCTTTAAATCTATCTTCTGCAGCTTGTTTAGTACCTACATGAACACCTAATGAATCTAGTAAATCATCACCAGTAGATGAGCTACTTAAAAATCTACCTAAAGGAGAATTAGCTCCACCCTCAAATTCATTAAAGTCTGTCTTAAATTTATCACCTTTTAATTCACTTGACCTAGAATAATGAAATACATCTTCAGTAAAGCCTAACTTTTCTGCAGAAGATTTAGACGGTGGTACTCTTTCTCCACCAAATCTAGGTCTAGTTAAGTCGTATTGTTCTGCAGCTTTACTTATATCTATAATTATACCTTTATCACTTTTAAAATTATCGGCTGTAAATAATGAATCTTCTTTGATTGCATCTATATTACCAGTACGAGCAAGTTTTCGATTTTCATATATAGCATTTAATAGTGGATGTTTATCTAATTCGTCCGTTGAAATATTGTGAAAAGGGTCCATACTTTCTTTTGAATAGGGTATAATAACATCTCTATGCACAGTTACAGGATAATTTTTTTCAAGGTCAGCAATAGATTTATTAAGGTATGTACCATAAAGTCTATTAAATACATCTGCATTAGGGTCTTGAGGATTACTTAATTTAGTTGAAAATTTATTTCTAGCTTGTTTTATTTTGTCTACAGAAGGTATAATAATTCTTTCAATACCTTGTTCTGCAGCTCTAGCTATTATAGACTTAAGAGCATTATCTGCAAGTTCTTGCGAAGCACCTGAACCTTGTTCTTTCATTGGACCGGGAACATTAGCTTTTGTATTGTTATATTCATCTAGTGCTTCTACATATTCATTTTTATAATATTGTAGTATGTCCGTAAGTTTTTCATCAATACTATCCATCAAGTCTATATTATCATCAAGATCACCTGAAAGTAAATGATGAAACATTTCATCTGATTCATCATCTTCTGCTAAAAGATCATTTTCTTCTTTAGCTTTTCTATAAGCAGGTATAGTATTTGCAATCTTGTTTCTATACTCTAGTTCTATACTAAATACATCTTCATTTGCATTTTGTGCTCCAGACATTTTTGCTATAGCTTCGTTAATTAAATCCATAGTTTTTTGAGATTCTTTAGGATCACTGCTAAGTTTAACATCAAGATCAGCAAGAGGATACCTATCATCTGCATCTCTAAAACCTTTTTTTCTTAAATATAAAGGTAGAGTGCCTGTAACAGCTTCATAAACTTCTCCTACATTTGAATACTGTGATCCGGGTACTGAACCTCCTCTTATGTAGTCTGATTGAATTTCATCAAGTATTAGTGCCTTACGTTTATTTGGATTAGTTCCTTCGTAGTTGCCAGTAGTTATTGCTGCATACCTATCATATTCTTTACCCTCTCTAAAAGTAGAAGAGGGTTCACTAAATGATGCTAATGATGTATCATTAATTACTGTTGACCTAGTGTGAAATATTTTATCATCTCCATAGTGATGTAACTTAGACCTAAATACTTTGTCTCCACTACTAGGATCATATGGGAAAGGTGTTCTTGGTAGGTATGATACAGGGTCTTCAAAATATCTTTCTGCTGTTGCTCTACGGCTACCCGTTTCACCAACTTTTTTATAGCCTATTTCTGTATTACCACCCATAAAACCTGTATGATTTATATCAGCCTGTCTTTGATAAGATGCATGGGATTGAGGAGCTATTGATTGAGTTATTTCACCACTGCCTACACCACTATCCGTTAGTTCTCGTCGTGTATATTTTTTATCTTTATCTATTCTATAATAAGGAATTTGAGAGTTAGATATAGATGGACTTTTTTCTAGTTGCTTTAAAAAATCTGATCCCTTAATACCATTCTTAGGTATAGTTAGATTCATGATAGCATCTCCAATAGGGTCTACAAAAGATATATCACCAGCTCTATTTACAAATCTATCCTCTCTAATACCTTGCTCTTTAGTAAACCTTGCCATCTCAGGGTTATAAACATAAGCAGGTGGTAGCATACCACTAAAACTATTAAACTGTGTAGGTGAGTTAGGGTTCACCATATTACGTCTTTTGTACATTTCTGAGACAGCTGCAGATGCTTCTTCTATTGCATCGTCTAGCTGAGTTATACTTTTACCACCAGCCATAGCAGCAAATGCTTCAGGCATAGCCATTATGTCTTTAGCTAATCGTTTTTCACTACTAGTACCACGACCAAATATCTCACCCATAGCTCCAGCAAAAACTCCATAACCAGACTCAGCTAAGTTAAGACCAGCCATTGCCATATCTCCTACGTAGTCTCCAGCACGTCTTACAGGACGTAGTGCTTTCATTGTTTGAGACTCATCATCACTAGTTTCTATTTTACCAGCTGACATAAAAGAATCTTTAGCTGCTTGAAAAGGTTCTTTAGCAAACTCTGTTAGCACATCACCAAACTTGTTTTCTGGATTTGGCTGCTTCTCATCATCAGCAGAAGGTAGCATAGAAGGACGAGACATTAGACCACCTTGATTATATTGTGCTGTTCCAAAGTGTTGTTGTGGGTTTGTAAGATAATTAAAAAAACCTTTACCTTCATCAACAATAGGTTTAATTTTTCTTTTTAGGTATTCTTTGCCAGTTTCTTCTGGTGGTAGGGGTTCTTCTTTTAAACCCGGATATCCTTTATCAACGGCTTTTTTATTAAGAGCATTTGTTGACCTCCAATTAGCATAGTCTTCTGCTATTGTTACATCTTCAAAAATAGGTAGTTCTTTACCTGTTATAAAATCTCTGGGTGGATACCCCTTACTATAGATACGTTCACGTACCTCTTCATCACTAAGTACATCTCCATTTTCATCTACAGCTGGAGCAGTAATCCACATACCATCAGGAGTTTCAAATGTAGTTGTTATCTCAGAATAAATACTTCCGTCTTTTCTTTTCCATACAGGTCTGCCATGTGCTGTTATACGATTGGTTTTTTCAGCCATTTACTTTATCCCTAAGCTGTAGCAAAGAACGTAGTGCTCTTACTTCACCCTGTAATCTAAATATCTCTGGGCCTTCGTCGTGTTGTTCTAGACTTTTATGAGCCATGGCAATACGTACATGTAACTCTTCTTGAATAGCCTCCCACTGTGGCTTATTATTTATCACAAGTTTTAAATCGGCTTTGTTCATTGCATTGGCCCTTTGTTTGCACTAAAGCCGGGTTCCTGTGGTTGTGGCACTGAGCCTGTGCCTATGTTACCGCCACCACTACCTTGTGTGTCTTGAGCCTGTACACCTGCTGGAGCACCCTCTTGGGGTTGTGGTGCTCCTTCAGGGGCTTCTGGGGGTGGATTCTCAGCTTGGAACTTCTTAAGTATCTCTGCTTGTATTGCTGCATCTGACATAGAGTTTGTCAACTTGTCAGGATCAAGGTCCATAGACTTAGCAATTTCACGAATGATGTAGTCCATCTTAGCAAATGGTGCAAGTACAGGATTTTGTACAACTCCAAGGAATTGCATAAGTCTCTGACTACGTACTTCATTAGCCATAAGACTTTCAGTTCCACGAGCTTTTACATCTAGGTCTCCTTTAATTTCTTCATCAAAGTCAAATTGCATGTTAAAATTAAAGAAAGATTTTGCTAGTGGCCCAAGTAAGTAATCATCTATGTTCTTGACTACATTACGTATGCTACCGTTAGCAGCAGACATAAGCATAGAAATACCAGAAGCAGTACGGCCCACCCCTGATACGCCTGTTTGACCATGTGCAAAAGATGGAAATCCAGTTGACTCATCTGCTAATACTCTTGCCTTATCGAACATCTGCATGTTCTCATTACTTACATTAGGAAACTTAGTGCCAAAGATAGCTTGACCCGGTGCTCCACCTTGTCTACGAAAGACCTTGCCCGGATATACTGTAAGCTCTTGACCGGGAACTAAGTTAGTCTCATCAATTTCTATTAGCATGTTACCAGATAATGCTGCATTATCAACAGCCATACGCATAAAGCCATTCATAAGTGTTTGAGTATCGTCCATGTTTTCTGCAATACCTACACCAAATAAACTGTAAGGACTTACTTCGTAAGGTACAGCATAGTATGGTATTACTTTAGGAGTAAACGGATTAAGAACTAATCTTAATACTTGTCCATTACAAATCCACACATTAACACTAACTTCGTCTAAGTCTTTAAACTCTTTAGGCATGTCTAATTGATAATCTTTAAGAGTTTCTGTATCTACATTACCCCAGAACTCTAAGACTTCATATCGTTGAGCTTTGTTCTCATTAGCATCATCTTCCATAGCTTGTTCCCACCACTCTTTAGTGTAGGATTCGCCTAAGCCGATTGCTTGATCAATAGAATTATTTCTAAAGAAAGGTCTATTTTTAAGAGAACGTATTTGTGAACGTGACATTTTGTGTCGTTCAACTACGTATTCTGCTTCATCCATGTTAGCAGCATCAGGGTCTGGATAGAAGTTCCATATAGATACAGAAGATGTTTGAGGCATAGTTTTTATACGTGGTTTGTATTCACCTTCTTCATCCCAATTAGGATACTCTTTGTCAACAGCAAATGGACCTTTCATAATACCTGTGCCAAAAAGAGCACACTCAAATGCTGCAACTCTAAGTTGCTTGTTTGCATTTGA
>MDTC01023232.1_pt1 | contig 17278 bp, 19 predicted proteins | sample 811181 | NCBI WGS metagenome assembly MDTC01 (sample SAMN05326644, study PRJNA326480) | marine metagenome | isolation source: seawater | place: Pacific Ocean: North | collected 2011 | reverse complement strand
TCATCGGCTTCTTCAACATCATCGGCTTCTTCAACATCATCGGCTTCTTCAGGTTCATTCTCCATATCTTCACTGTAATAATTATTAAAATATTCTACTTCAGGACCATTAGTTTCTTCTACATTATCGTTATTTATAAAGTGTTCTGCATTATCAGCTTGTTCATCATCAGGGTAAGTATAATTTTCAACATCTCTATTAGCTTCTTCATTAACCATAAGCGATTGATCAACATCTTCAAACTTTTCTACTGCAGCAGAAATAGAAGTCAATGATTTAGACCAAAAACTATCCATGTTAGTATACTTATTTATATTATTAAATCCTTCAGTTTTCTCTGTAGAGGCTTCAGGAAGGAAATATTCTTTTTCTACTTTATTATTTTCTTTGTTATTAGATTTTTTCTTCTTTTTATCTTTTTTTTTATGTTTTTCATCTTTTTCTTCTTCTTTATTATTCTCTTCATCTTCTTCATCTTTTTCATTTTCACTATCATGATTTTTATAATCTTCTGTATAAAATTCTGATATTTCATCTATAGCATCATCAAAATGCTCTGTGCATTTTTGTTTGAATTGTTCATTAACTTCTTGAGAGTTTGAAATACTTATACCAATCATTAATCCTGTAGCAATAATTAAGGATAATTGAACATCTTTTGTAGATACGCATATAATAACCATAATCACTAAAAATCTAAATACATTATTTTGTAAGAGATTCTTTATATCTTGGGGAAGATTATGATGTAATCTTGGACCATATATGCCAAGTAACATGCCTATAAATCCATAAATAAGGGGTTTTTCGCTTAAAGAATTAATTTCTTTTGATACTCTATCAACAACGTCCATATATAATATTAAAAGATAATAATGCTTTATTATTGTAAATATAAATTAGTTCTAATATAATTTTAATGGTTATCTTTTACTAAGGATTTTTTTCAATTTCCCTATTCATATCCTTAATAATATCTTCTACATTTTCAGTTGTTGACCGTATTTCACTAATTGCAGTATCATTTGATTTAGTATCACCATAAAGTTCTTTATATTTATTCTTAAATTCATTATATCCTTCTTCAATTAGTAATTTTTTTACATCACAATTAAATTTCATATCTAAAACAGTATAATTTACACATACTTCAATTATATTTTTTTTATATAATTCTTTAAGATAATTAGGCATGATTCCTAATACACATTCCGTAATATTATACATATAGTCTCCTAATGAAGAAATATCATCTTTGCATTCATTCATTCCTGAAATTGTAATTCCTAATGTATTTTCAATACTATTCTTAAAAAAATTTATAGGAAAATTATTAGAAAAAGCTCCGTCAATATATACTTGATTATTGTATCTAACAGACTGATAACAAAAAGGAATACTTGTTGATAATCTTAATGCAATATATAGGGGCATATCGGGTGTAGTTTCATAAGAAAAATACTCAGCTTTTTTTTTACATAAGTTTGTTCCAGCAATAATTAAATTTTTAGTTTTATTGGTAAATAAATATAAATCTTTAAAAGTTGCATTTTCATTTTTTAATATTTTCTTAAACAATATTTTAAAAATTCTAATAATTTTATCTCCATTATCTATTCCGTAGGTTTCAATTATATTTAATATATTTTCTGTATTAAAATCGAATAATTGTCCAATTGAAAGAGACATAACAATTGTTTCTTGCTGATTACTTGATAATCCCAAAATTAGTGTTACAGCAAAAATTGCTCCAGAAGAAACTCCTAAAACATTTTCGATATTTTCATAAATATTAAGTTCTTCAATTGCTCTTATTATTCCTATGTAACTTATACCTCTTATCTCTGCACCACTAAATACTAAATTTTTTATAGGCATAATTTAGATTAATTATGATGTTTTTAATTAAAAATTAAAATATTATATTTAATTAAAAATGATAAATATTTTTAGTCTAAATAAAGGAAGGGATGAAAATGCTGTAAAACGTTTTACAACATATAGAAAAATTCTTGAAAAATGTCATAAAAGAATTCATACAAACAGCAAGAAAAATCTTTCACATTGCATTTATATTATTCCTAAAATAGTATATGGACTTCCTGCGTATGACCAAATAAAATGTGCAGAATATTGTGTAGATAGATTAAAGAAAAATGGTTTTATAGTTCTTTATGTTTATCCAAATATGATGTATATCTCATGGGAACATGTTCCATCAGTTATAAGAAATCCAGAAGTTACAACTATGGCCACTGATATAATGACAAATCCTTCAAGAGACTATAGTAATTTAATATATAATATGGTGAAAAATTCTACTAATGTTAATTTAGAATATTTTAATAAAAATCTATTAGAATATAATAATTATAAAGATTGATTAAAAACGTCTTACTAATTTATTAATATTTTCCATCATAAGAATGATAATTACACCAGTTAATATAAACATTAGAATTTCCATAAAGTTATCTTTTTTTGAGTGACTATTATTTCTTAATTCTTCTATTTTTTCACCTAATTTTTTATTTTCTTGTCTTAATTCATTGATAATATCAATAAATTTTTGAGATTGGTCTGATTTTTGATTATTATTACTATTATTATTGGGAATATCATCTTTAAAGTCTTCCATAACAGATACATTGGAATCTAAATCTTTTGCTTTATTATTATATTCATTATAGGCATTTATGTTGAATTCATTTTTGTTATTATTATAACCATATTGATAATCATAATCTACCGAACCTTCTTCAGATTCTTTATCATCTATTATAACTTTTTTAATTTTTTTTTGCTGTCTATCTTTTTTTGCATAATGTTGATCCAAAACTTTATAGGTTCTTGATTTTTGTGGAATACGTTTAACAATTTTTTTTGGTTTATTATCTAATTTAAATAAATCAGTATTTTCCGATTGATATTCAAGAGGTTTTGTTTCGTTTTCTTGAAGTTCAGGATTAAGACTTTGTGTCCAGGCTTCTTCAATAGTACAATAGGGCATTTAACTTATATAAAAAAGAGAAAATTAATTTGCAATTTTTCCAGTTATATTTATTATTAATAGTATATAACGATTAATAAAAAATATAATATAATAATATATTAAATGGATACCCTAGAACAAATCAATTCAATGTTGGATAACGATAAATTTTCAACAGTCGCATCACTTGTAATAGCACTATATGCTGGATTAGCAGCGCCCGCTTTACCTAACTCAGTAATTTTATTTTTCGATACTCTTGTAGGTAAATTACTTTTCTTATTCTTAATCGGATTTATGGCATCAAGAAATGTTCAAGTTGCATTAATGATTGCCGTTGCATTTGTTGTAACATTACATGTTGTAAACCAAAGAACAACTGAGCAATATTTTAATTTTACTAATGAAAATTTTACAACAAATAAAAATGTTAATCCTCAAGAAGCTGAAGTAAACTCTGATTTTACAACTAATGTTGATGAACAATTCTCAAGTGATCATCCCCTCTCAGAGGAAGCTCATGAGCCTGAAGAAGCTCATCAGCCAGAAAATTATATTCAACTTAAAGATACATTTAGAAATGAAGGAGATCCCCCTTTACCTGAAAACTTTATTCAACTTAAAGATACATTCCAAGGGGACGAAGAACCCCCTGCACCCGAAAAATTTAGAAATTATCGTTTAGAGGGATTTGAAGATGAAGAGCCGCCTGCATCTGAAAATTTTGAAGAAAACCCTATTGAGAATTTGAGTGAAGAAGATGTCGAAGATGACTTTGATGTTGAAGTAGAAGAGGCAGAACAAGATAAACCAGAAGAAGCACACATGGTAGATGAAGAAGATGATACTGAAGGATTTTATTCAAATATTAACCCATCTGTTAAAAATTTTGGAGTAAATGGAGCCTTTAATACTTCAGGAAGCACCGGACACATGTTCGCACCTGTTAGATTTAATTAAGTAATAATTTATAGTTTTCTATAGACTATTACTATTTTTACTAAAAATAATTTATAATTTTATATTATACAATGGAGATTATTAACAAATTAAATAATATGATGTCTACTTATTTAGGTAAATTAGATAATTTAGTGGGAGAAGATCATAAAATAGATGTTTTTATATTTGTATATATAGTTTTGTTTTTAGTTATCAAGCCATGTAAAGCAACTGAATTATCTAAAATGCCAATTATTCAACTAACTATAATAGCAACAATATTATATATAGCCAGAACTAATCAGATGACGGCAACTTTATTATCAATTGCATTTTTAATAACTTTAGGAACAAATTCTCATGAATGTAATCATTCTAGATTAATAAAGAATTTGCCCATTGAAGACAGAGAAAGATTTACTGGTAATGATGAAGTTGATGTTGAAAGTAATACTACAGAAGATATGGAATCAGATAATGATACAGATAATGAGAGTGAAGAAGATAGTGACGAAGAAGATAGCGATGACGAAGATATAACCGATTACACAAATAATAAAGACAAGGATGACAGTGATAGTGATAGTGAAAGCGATGATGAGGATAAAAAAGATAATATTAATGATAAACCCAAAAGAAAAAATAAAAAAAATAAAAAAAGTAAAAATAAAAAAATAAAAGAAAATTTTTCACTTAATAATTTATTACCAAAAAATTCCATTAATGATACATTTAAAGATCTTCATATGGCTATTCATAAATTAGAAAATTTTGTTAATACCGATAATTAAATGCATAATAAAAAATAATACTATAGTAATAAATGTTTAGAGAAATAGAAGGGTCTATTAATAATAGTAAATATTTCTATGGATTAACTATGATATTACTTAACATGGGAGCTAAATATATAGAAATGGATTTAGGAAATACTCACAGAAGATTCCTGTCGTCAAAGGCTATAAGAAGAATAATTATTTTTACAGTATCTTTTGTAGCAACAAGAGACATTGTAGCTTCATTAATTATTACTGCATCTTTTGTTATAATTGTATTAAATCTTTTTAATGAAAAAAGTAATTATTGTGTATTGCCTAAATCTTTAATTAAGTATGATATTAATAATGATGGTGAAATTTCTCCTGATGAAATCGAAAATGCTTATAATATTTTAAAACGTGCTGGAAAAATTTAAATTTATTAAAAAAAATTTTTAAAAAATTTATTTACTTCCCAAGATTAATATTAATTGATCGTCCGGGTCTTTTTCTATTTGATATATTAATGCTTCTTGTTCCGCTTTTTTTGGAGCTTCTTGAAATTACCTCAGAAATATTATCATTTGATATTATTTCATCTGTATTTGATTTTAATTCATCCAGAATATCATCTACCCCTACAGGAGCTGATATTTTTCTTGTTCCATTATTAAATGCGGAAGAATTAGATACAACATCAGCAACAGTTCCATTTATTTCTGAGGATCTTCTTAAGGGTGGACCATTTGTGTAAGCTGGAGCAGGTCTTGATTGTTGAGGAATATTACGAGAAAATGCCTCTACAGGAGGACCCCTTTGCATATTAGGTCTTTGTGTTGGTCTATCTGGCATAGGTCGTTGACCACCCATTGAAGGTGGTTCATACTGAGGTTGCTGTCCCGGAGAAAAATTATTAAAAAATTTAGCTGCAGATTGTTTTTCACCATCCATTTGATTTATGGCCGCATTTGCAAATTGTTTCATAAGGTCCGGATTTTGTCTCATTATATCTTCCATACCAGGAACAGAATTTTTAAACATTGAATTAGTAATATGATACATAAATGCAGAACCACCCATCATAAATAATAATTTTAGTTCAGGTGCTATTTTAGCTTTTTCTTTGTATTTTTCATGCAATTCTTCAAATACTTCATTATATTCTTCAATATTTTCATTAACTTGTTCGGACCAACCATCTAACTTAAAATCTAACATATCCAATTTACTATTTAATAATTCTGTTCCTGTAGCAAATGCTACGAGACATTTTCTTTGAAATTTTACTGAATTTTCCAGTTCTCTTTGTTTTTTAATTTTACTATATTCTGCTTGCATGTCTTCTAATTCACTGGACATGTTAAATTTTCTTACACCTTGAACACCTAACCTTCTGTATTTCTCAAGTTGCCATAAAACTTCTTCCTTGTCTTTTTTTTCTCTTTCAAGCTGTTCTGCTGATTTTCTAATTGGACCATTTCTATAGTAATCATTATAATTATTATGAGGAGCATCATATTCTCTTCTAGTATCTACACTGGGTTCTCTGTGATAATTATTTTGATTATTATATATATTTTCTTCATTTGATTGTTCTTGATTTTGACTAGATATATCAGGTGCAAACACACCTCTGTCTATTTCTGGAGTGTTTTCAAGGTTTTCTTGTGGTAAATCATTTGTATCAACTAAATTAGGCCTTTCTCCAGAATCATTCTTATCAATTATTGCATCAATAGCATCTTGACTAAGCCTTGATGTTCTATCATCAATATTTAAACGATTAATTAAATCAGAAGTAGGATCATTGAACGTAATCGTATCACCTTCTGAAGATTTTTTATCAAGGTCAATTACATTAGAATTATCATCATTTTGCTCATTAGTATTACTTATATCAATCGGTTGTAACTGTTGTGGAGTTTCATCACCATTATCTGAGCCATTTTTAATAACCTTATCTTTGTTAACTAATAACTCCAAACCAATGTTAATATCTTTATTAGATGACAATTCTATTTTATCCTGAATTTTTGATGATATACCATTATTTACATTTTCTGATATTTTTTGAATTCTGATATTATCAGCACTTCCTGCACTAAGAACCTCTTCAATTTCATTATTTACAAGAAAAGTATTTTCAGAGGATTTTTTTTTTATAACAACATTACTCATTTAATATTTTTTAGAAAACTATTCTTATATAATTACGCATTACATCTTTTTTTATAAAAAGTTAAACATTGTAAATAAGAGTCGGCTAAATCATCTTTTTTTTTATTCTTACTAAAGAAGTCTAGTTTGTCTTTATTTTCTTTGAGAAAATATTCAGTATAAGCGATAGATAGTTTTTTCCTTCCTGCATATGTTGAAGAGTCCTTAATACCTTCGATTTTGGGACCATCATATATATCTAATTTCCTACCAGCATTAAAAAATGCGATATTTTTAATGGGTGACTTATCTGAAGTATAACCATAAATTAAAAAATAACTGTATAAAACCATTTGTATTGATTTCATTGTAGGATTCTTAAGAACAGGTTGATTTTCTATAACAACTATGTCACATTCAAGAAGGCATGGTATATTTTTAAGTTTAGATATCATTTCACTTGTAAGCTGAAGTGTGCTTAATGATTTTGTATTGGTAGGTTTAACCTTTTTTAACTCTTTTTTACTATAGCTTGAATTTGCAATAGCCTGACAAGTTTTTTTTTTACAAAAACCTATTAATTTACTATCTGTCTGAACAGAAAGAACTGCCTCAGAATTACATAAACATCCTTTCTTATTTACAGAACATTTTAATGCTTTTTCCATAAATGATTCCATTATATCTATAACACCCCATTCCTGAATTGTATGTTTATTTTCTTTATCAAAAAAAACAAGACAATATGCTAAATTTTTAATACCTACATCAAAAGAAAGAATCCTAACCATATAATACATGTTCTATAGATAATATTTTTAAGTATTATTAGAAATACTATATATCAAAACAGTTTTATCTTCAAAAACGTTATTATCATTGTCCGGGTGTTCTCCAACATGACTTGATTTGAATACAACATTTTTTAAGGGCGAATCAATACCATTACAATGGTCATGTTTCATCTCAATATACCTTATATCAGTTGACCTTATATTGGGATGATTGTCTTCAATAAATGCGTCAATACTTGTAGTGTGCTCAAATTTACCCATCCACAATTGTTTGTATAGGTTTCTATTTTCAATTCTTCTGAGAATACTTTTAGCATTTTGCAAATCTTTGCAATCACTATTAAGAATAGTGGAGTATATACTATCATCAAGAGTTTCAAAATCTACACCCTTAGCAATTTCTTTAAAATTATATGTTTTATCTGCAGAAAGTAGTGCATCTCCTAGCATAAGTTCTATAAGTTTTACTGTTTTATGATTATAAATTTCCTTATGAAATCTGTATCTTGTTGAAAACATATTAGTTATATTATTAGCAACACTCGGACTGTATGTTATATTTTTATCATCAATAAATGATTTATTCATAATTCTAGACGGGTCAAATGCACAGTCTAATCCAATATGTCTTGGGTCACGCTGAAGGTAATCGAATTTGTCAACATCAATACTGTTTTTTGTATTATTCACTATATCAAAGAAAGGTATAGATAGATACATACGACTGAGTGGTTCAATCATTTCACATATATAATCAATGATGTAGGCACTACTAAATCCCTGCCGAGTTCCAACTTCACTAAATATATATTCAACAATTCTTCTAGACCTTATTTCATGACAATTGGAATGATCCTTGATTACAACATTATCGAACACATGCGAAAAGGGACCATGTCCCAAATCATGAAATAAACCAGCCATTTTAATACAAAATTTGTATTCTTTTTTATATGATTTAACTCCTGGTGAATTTTTAAGTAAAATATCAATGTAATTTTCAGCTATATGAGAAACTCCTAAACTATGTTCAAACCTTGAATGAGAAGCTGATGGAAATACATGCTCAAGTAACCCTAATTGTTTAATTCTCTTAAGTCTTTTTACCCAGTGATTATCGAGAAATAATGTTTCTCTATCATCAAATGATATGTAACCATGACACATATCGTAAATATATCTCATTATCTTTTAATTAATCTGATTATAAATATTTAAAATCAAATTTATTCATGAGGAGGTCTTTTTCCCCAAAAGTTAGAAGGCATTACATTTAGGTCAGGATAGGCAGAATCTCTTAAAATTTGTTCTTGAGTTCTTGTAGGTAATCTGTCTCTACCAGAATAAAACATAGGCGAAGTTCTTAAATTTTGAACACTTGGTGCGGTAACGTTAGTAGTTGATCTATAAGGTATACCTCTAGATAAATTAATTGTATGAATTTTTCCTTCTTCTTTATCTCCACATACCTTAATATGAACACATGGTTCTACATATTGAGAACCTAATCCTACATAATAAGCATTAGGAAATCTTATTCTAAATTCAAATTTACTACCATTTGCTTTAACAGCTCCTCTATTTGGTGTATTTTCATATGCGATATCAGGATTAGGAAAGGGTAATCCAGAGCCTGAATAAGATTGTAAGTAAGTAGCAGGATTGGCTGCCCAAAACATTACAGTTGGGTTAGATATATTGGATCTTACAGATCCTCTCACTATAAATTCGCCATCTCCACTATCAAGAACAATACCCTCACAAGTATGTAAATCAGCATTATTGTTTAAATGATTAGACATCTTATTATATAATAATAAGCTATTTTTTTTAATATATTTAGATTAATTAATTTATAAATTATATGGGTCAGGGATAGTTGATTGTTGTCTTATTCCTTTACCATTATTTGTAGCACTCACTTCACCTTGAGCCATAGTATCTACTTGATTATAGTAATTAAATGGTTTTCCATTATCAGCAGTGCAATTATATGGTTGATTAACTGGTATGTAATCCTTAAATGTAGCACAATTAGCTACATCATCGTTATACTTACGTCCTAATCCTAAGCCGTGTTTATTTACAAATTCAATATTACATGATCTATTATTGCATATTTGAATAGATTGTTCAGGTAACATGGTAGAGGGTTGGTCTTTACCTTGTCTAGGTCCACAGCCATTCTTTTGGCAAGTATAACTTCTATTAAGTTCAATAAGACCTTTTGCATTATCAGTCAAAAACATTCTATAGTCGTGTGAACTCATAACAGCATTATTAGCTCTTACAAGATTGTTTAGATGACAATTGGAACGGTAATCAGTAAAATGTCTACCATCATCCATTCTTGGAGGGCAATGGAAGTGCTTATTATCTGTTGTTCTATTAGTGCAACTCATAATATATATTATAATAATATATTTTTTATTTTAATTATCATTTAGTTAAATTTTCAGTTAATTTTGGTTTATTAAAATTCTCTAACTCATTTCCTAAATTATTATTAATTATTCTTTCAATAAGAGTTTTTTTATTTCCACTCATTGGAAGATTATTAGATTGACAAATATTTTTAAGTTGCTTTACATTAAATCTTTTTTCAATAACTGAAATTTCTATATCTTGCTTATCAGACATTTGGTCATTAACCTCTTTAAAACTTGCACTGCCATTTTCTATAATATTTTTATCTTCTGATATCAAACTGTTACTCTTTAATTCTTCTAAACTTTGCATATTGCTTTCACTTATGTTTTCTGCAACATTTACTGAAAATAATTCTTCATTATTATCTACCATTGATTCTTGTTTAATTAATTCATTTAATTCTGAGTTATTTTCAGGAACATTTTCAAGATCGTCAAATTCAGATGAATTATTTTTATTACCATTTAACATATTGTTATATTCATCACTGTCATTTAAAATAGTATCTATTCTTCCTGTAGTATTTCTGTCAAGTTCTTCATAATTAAGAGTCCCATTCTCAACTTCATTATTATCAATCATTTCTTGAACATTTTTAAGTTGATTTTCTAAATCTATTACCTCATTTCTTGTTGTTGTTAAACTCTCAGATGTAGTTGTACTATCGGAATCTATACTTTTATTTACTTCAGAAGTATTTTTATATTGATAATTACTAACTATAACTTTTTCTCTATCTGTTTTAATTATATCTGTATCATTGGAAATAGAACTACTAAAATTTTTTTTGGATAATTCTTCATCCATTTTATTTTGGTTACCAACGTTTATTTTTTTTGGCAGCTGACATGTATTCTCTAATTTAAGTGTTGTTAATTCTTTTTCTAAAAGATCAATTTTTTTATTAAGCTTATTAAAACCATTATAAATATATCCACCTATAATTAGTATGGATGTTACGGAAAATATTATTAATAGAGTTTTTTTGTCCATTAAATTTAATTATATAATTTATAAATTATTTAAACTTAATGATTTTTAAACTCTTAACGAATTTTAGTAACTTTTTTTTTCTGTAAATATATAAATGAACTATAAATTAGAATATAATGTTGATAAAGAATATAAGCATCTTTATAACGACCTTATAAAATTTATGACTATACTTGTTGTATTAAACCTATTAATGTTTATTTCTAATCCTACACAAAATGTTTTGTTAGGTGCAAATTATATTAAACTTATGACATCAATAGTTCTTGGTATAACTACATATTGGCTTGTTATTTCTAAGATTATTGTTTTTGATTAAAAAATTTTGTATGTTTATAGTATAATGAGTTCTTTAAAAGAAGCTTTTACTATTAATTCACCTGAAAATACAAATAAAAAACCTATAATTCAAGAAAACAACAGAACCATACCTGATTCAATGCAAGAATCTAGAGATGACACAACAACAACTTTTAATCAACCACATGGAATTCCTGGATGTGTGATACAAGATAATAGAGTGCAGTTTGATTTAAAGAATAATCATTCTTGGTCTAATTCTCGTGGTTATGGACATATAGTCATAGGAACTTATGACTCTTGTAGCAACATTCATGGTAGAATACATCCCTGGAATAGAATAAGACCTCTTAATTCAAGAAGAGACCCTTCCAAACTTAGTAATTAAATAAATTTGATAAATAATTAAACAATTTTTTATTATTTATAAAATATGCAGGAATTTAATTTAGAATACAAAGGAATTCTTTATACTATTAAAAAAGATACTTCAGAATCTATAGATGTATTTCTCAAAAGAGCATGGTATATTGCAAAAAAAAAAGAAAATTGTAAAGAAGATTTTAATAAAATTAATGAGCTATCATTAATATGGAGAAATCATAAAATTTATGGTATGGAATATGACCCAAAGATATTACAACTTATATAGTTTTTCTACATGTATTATTACTACAACCAACTTTGTATTGTTCTATATTAATACAAGTTTTTTTAAAGCATAAACATTTTTTATCAACGTAACTTTTATAGGATAACTCTAAATTATATAACCAAAGCTTAAGAGAATGATTACATTTTTTATTAATAACTATAGGATTGTGGAATATGTGATGATTATAAATTTTTTTATATGCTTGAAATGGTATGATTTCTCCTAATTTATTAAAAAATAAAAGGTAATTATTAATTCTATTTTTACTCATCTTTGAACGGGTATTAATATAATTAAATGCTATAGAATACATAAAATCAAATCCAGGAACAATTTTATTATGTTTATTAATATCTCTTACATATCGAGTGTATCTTCTGTATATAGTATCAAATTTTGGATTTTTTTTATTGTTTAATCCCTGATTTCTTAACTTTTCATTTACTTTATTATGCACCAAATACAGCCATTCAGATAATTTTTTTTTATTATCTAAAAAATTATTTATAGGCACTTCTCTAATATATTTCTTAAATGATATACGGCAATAAATACAAGGCAATACGTCTGCTATACTTTTGAAAAATAGAGAATATGTTTTTTTATCTTTTTTAGTAGGATTATTAGGATATCTGACTGTAATAGAATGTAATAATTTCCATCCATCTGGGCCCCAAAACTTAGTATCCATTAATATTAATATATAAATTAATATGCGTATAATAAATTAAAATTTGAAAAGTTTTTACTTTTATTTTTACATATAAAAATGTCTACGTTAGAATGTCTTAATAAGTATTTTAAACACAAATCATTTAGAGACAAACAAGAACAAATAGTTAACGATGCTATAACAAACATTGACCAACTTGTAATTCTTCCCACAGGTTCAGGAAAAAGTGTATGCTATCAATTACCCGCACTTATACAAAAAGGACTAACTATCGTTATATCCCCTTTAAAATCGCTTATTTCAGATCAAGTAGCTAATTTAATAAAAAAAAATATTCAAGTAGATGCATTTTATGGTGATATAAGCATAGTAAAAAAAAGAGAGTTATTAAATAATATGATTAGTAAAAATTATACAAAAAATATAATTTATACTACTCCCGAAACGATTAATTCTAATCAAGAATTTTTAGAAAACTTAAATTTACTTAGAGAAGTAGGTAGATTAACCAGATTTGTTATAGATGAGGCACATTGCATATCTCTTTGGGGTAATGATTTTAGAAATAGCTATAGAAAGCTTTGTAATTTAAAACAAATTTTTCCTAATATTCCAATTATGGCTCTTACAGCTACGGCAACTCCACGAGTGAGAACTGATTCGATACATTTATTAAAACTAGATAATCCGAGAATTTATACAAAATCATATTTTAGACCCAATCTAAAGATAGAGGTATATCCAAGAAATAAAGATACATTTAACGATATTGTAAAAAGAATTAACAGTGACTTTAATCAAAAAACAGGTATTATATATTGCCTTTCTAGGAAAAAATGTGAAGATATATCTGAAAAATTACAACAACATGGTATTAATTGCGATCCATATCACGCAGGACAACCTTCTAAATTAAGAACAAGTATTCAACAAAAATGGCAAAGTGGTGAGACTCCAATTATTGTTGCTACTATTGCTTTTGGAATGGGAATTGATAAAGCAAATGTAAGATATGTAATACATTTTAACATGCCTTTCTCAATCGAAAATTATTATCAAGAGATAGGTCGTGCAGGAAGAGATGAAAAAGAAAGCAATTGTATATTATATTATTCCTATCAAGACAAGATTTGTGCTGATAAACTTATATTAAAATCTGTTAATGAAAATACAAATCCAAAATATAAGCAGCATCAAATTAACAAACTCGATGCAATGCTAAATTATTGTCAAAATATTATAGATTGTAGACATTGTCAAATATCAAATTATCTAGGTGAATATAGAGATTATAAAAATGATATGTGCAAGACATCTTGTGATAATTGTAAAGATAGTGCTTCTCGCATAGAAGTTGATGTAACTGATTTTTCAAAAATTATTTTAGAATCAATTATGAGAATATCTCACCCTAATAAACCCAATAAAACTAATATAGAAAAAATGTTTATTAAACACGAAAATTACAATAAGATGCTATCTAAATTCGCCGCTGGTGATAAAAAAGATAGTATTAACAATGTTAATAATATTTTTAGAAGATTATTTATACATCTTTTGGCTAATAAATATATTAAAGAAACATTTGTCAGAACAGTTAGTGGATATTGGAGAGAAAATTATCAACTATATGCTAAATCTAAATACATTATTAATATGAAGAACAAGATTAAAATTTATATGTAATGATATTACTTATCACTCCCTGTGCTATCTGTATCTTTTGATTCATCGTTATTTTTATTTTGATTAGTAGGAGAACTATTTTCACTTTCTGATTTTAATGCTTCTTCTATATCAATAACCATTTCGTTAGATTGAGAATTAACATTATTCTGTACATCTTGTATATTAGATTTAATTGACTCTTTTGTATTATTTATAGTTGTAAAACCACTATTTACTTTTGAATCTAATCCTTGTTTTAGTTGTATAGCTTGTGAAAGTTTAGAATTTAAAGCTGTATTTAATTCATTCTTTTTATTTAAAATTTCATTAGAGTATTTAGCAGATTCTTTTTCTAAAAACTCTCCAAATAAACTATTACTATTTACATCTGAAAGTCCTTTTCCTTCATTATGTTCAGCTAGTATATTTAATAAATTACTTGCAGGAATCGGATCTTTTAGTGAATTTCTTTGTTTTTTTATAACAGAACTTCTTGTGCTTGCATCGTCTTTATTTTTCTTATCAATTTGAGACATGATTGTTTTATTAGTAAATGGGTTTCCGTCATCTAATTCATAACAACATCTTGACTTACAGTAAAAACATGAAATCATTCTATAAATCATTCCATTTAATTTACGTTTTTCAAAACTTTTAATTACATTATATCCATATTCATAATTAGGGATAAGTTCGCCATCATCATCTTTTTCATACCATGGTTTAATATCTTTGATTAAGGTTGGATAATTTTTTGTAAGCTGATATAGAACTTCATTCATTTCAGTGGGACTAATCAATTGATTATAGCACAATAATTCTTGAACTTCAGTAATATTATCTTTATAAAAAGTAATGTATTGTGGTCTATCTTCAATAGGTAAATCTAAAACAGAAGATACTACACTGCTTTTAGTTTCAATGGCATAAATTCGTTTATCAAGCTCCTTAATCCTTTTAACAAATCCTTTCTTTTTTGCCCATGATGCAAGAAGAGTTGCAGTAAAAGAAAGGACTGATAAAAGAACACCCTTTGACCAATCATAATGAACATTAAATTCAGTATTTGTGCCCAGTTCTTTAGGTGTAAAAAGTGTTAAAAAGGATGTAAATGATGTTATCAATATAAGCCACCATCCTACTGTTCCTTCTTTCTCTTTTAAACAATCGTTTAAATATTGTAAAGTGACCAGCACATATTGCATAGGTTCAATCCATTGCTCAACAATAATCTTCTTATTATCTTTCCATTTTTTTTTATTATTAGGGTCTATAAATTCTCTACTTATTGAATCCTCTGACCGCTCAGGTTGATTATTATCTATTTTTGGAGGCATTAATTATTTATAAAAAGAACTATTTAAATAAATATATAATTTTGATAAAAATTGTTGTAATATATAACCTATTAACTATGAAAGAAATTATTTCTACCGAGTCTTCTACTCTTTATATTGGTTCTCTTAAATATATGAGCAACCTAGTGGATAATTGTGTTAACGATATAAGACCATTACTTAATGACTATCCTGAAATCATAGTATATGGAAAAAAATGCTTACAAAGACGTTCGGTAGGATTTTTCTCAGATTCATCAATTGGATACAAATATTCAGGAAAAATTGAAAAATCTCAAGCACTTACTCAAAATCTTAAACTCTTATTAAATTATATTAACAATACATTTAATTCAGATTTTAATGGAATCCTTGTAAATAAATATAAAGATGGCTTAGACTATATAAGTGACCATTCTGATAATGAACATGAAATATCAAATAAGGGTGTAATTTCAATATCATATGGAGCAACAAGAAAATTTCGGATAAGAAATAAATTAACAAAAAAAATAGTAAAAGATATTCCTACAGAAAACTATCAAATTATTCAAATGAGTGGTAATTTTCAAAAAGAATTTTTACATGGAATCCCTATTCAAAAAAAAATAAAAGGAGAAAGAATATCATTTACTTTTCGTAAGCATTTAGTATAATTATTTATGTAATAATATAAATAATTATTTTATTAATTTGAATATGCAAGACCACCCATACCACTCATAATTCTTAATACATTATAGTTTGTTGCATATACTCTTACACGACCTGGTTTGACTGCCCCACTATCTATGTTTGTCTCTGTAAATACTCCATTTGTAAAATCTAAAGTTCCTTGCTTGAGGGTGGATTGAGTAACAGTAAGAAATAAATTAGCATTATCTATTCTCGAGAAATTACATGTTCCGCTGGGTTGATGTTCTTCTGGTTTTAAAGCAAATGAATATACATTGATACCTACATGTGGTGAGTTTGTATGATGATTATATGGCTGAACTATATTGAAATAATCACCGTGTCTTTCAGAGAATCTATCTTGTCCGTTAAGCTGGATTTTAGCTTGGTTACAAGTATTTTCTCCCTGGTCTTCATTGATTAATTTTAATGATCCTTCAGACTGTGCAGCAGAAACTACTGCTACATTTTCAACTATACCATGTAACATATTACTTCCCGCCGTGTTATGAATCAATGTTGGAGTGCTATCTAATTTGTCTGAATAATTAAAATGTTGTAAGTTATCTACACAGGCTTCTTTTTGTGCAACCCAAATAAGTTCTTTAACTGGATGGTTAAAGTTAAGTCTTATTTTATTAGATGTTGTTGTAATGGTCTCCTCACCAGGATACTGTAATTGTTCAATTAGATATTCATGAGATAATTGTGCAAAACGTCTTCTTTCATCTGTATCAAGGAAAATATAGTCTACCCATAATGAAGTATTTTGTAAAGAACCAGTTGCCTGAAGATGAGTTAGTGAAGTTGTCTGAGCAATAAATAGGTTTTTTAATTCCTCGAATTCTATATTAATTTTAACTTCATGATACTGAAGAGCGATTAAAGGTAATGCAAGTCCTGG
>MDTC01198378.1_pt1 | contig 17282 bp, 9 predicted proteins | sample 811181 | NCBI WGS metagenome assembly MDTC01 (sample SAMN05326644, study PRJNA326480) | marine metagenome | isolation source: seawater | place: Pacific Ocean: North | collected 2011 | reverse complement strand
CCGTCAGAAACTCTACAAGAAACTCGCCAATTCTGACCTTTATTTGTTTGCGAAGATGGTAGGGCTTCACCACTTTGGCCATTATACAAAACTCCATTTAATTCCCATCTAAATTCTGATGATATAATCGAGTCACTTTCATTATCACTACTGGTCCAAATTGCGGTTAAATCATCAATAGTGGTATAGGGTCCTGCCAAAGAAACGCTAGTGACAACTGGTGCAGAATTATTACTTCCAATTGTTATGTTTGCAGTTGTAAACCAAGCACTGTCTATTTCTCCATCATTTACTTTAATTTTAGAATACCAAATATCCCCGTCTCTTATTGCAATAGATGGTAATGTAATCTCTCCATCAAAGGCAGATACCTTAGATTCATCAACATACCATTCTATTCCGCTGGGTGAAAGCGCATCTACATCAGCATCGAAATCAGTCCACTCGATTGTCAAAACATCATCTTCTGTTGCAGATGAGGGAGTTATTGCCGCTGACTGAACTATTGGTATAGAATTTGCAATATTCAAATTGGTTGAAGTCTCTAAAGTTCCTTGGTCGTCGCCATCGCTAGGAGTAACAGTCGCATTCCATGATTCGCCTTTTTGGGTCAAAGATGGCGGAACAGTAGTTTGGTCGTTGCGAGAACTCTCAAGAATTCCATCTTTATACCAACGAATTTCTGTTCCTGATTCTGCATCCCCGTCAGAGTCTTGATATGTGTAACTAAGAGTCAATGTATCGGTAGTTACTGGATTGGTTGGGCCTATCTGTAAATTAGAAACTGTGGGCGCATTATTTGGAGTTGATCCCCCGGTCTCATTTGCATAGTAAACAGCCGTACCCCATGCGTCTCCGCCGTTTGAACTGTCACCGCTAGCTGTTAATCCTGCTAAATGGAAGGTGATTTGTCCAGCACCGGTTGCAGGTGCTGTCCAGTCAACCGACCAACTGCGATAGTTTGCAGTTGTGTGGGTTGCACTCAATCCATTGGAGTCGACCTTAACCGCCATTATGCCCATTCCAGTACTAAATGTTCCATCATTAACATCTAGACTAAATCCGCCTGCTGTTCCAGAAACACCACCTGATACTGAAAGGCTCAGAGTATAGGTTTGTCCTGCCGTATAGGTTGTTGGCTGGCCAGACATTGATACTGTCGCCGTACCTCCATAATGACAACTACAACCAGTACCGCTAGTAAATTTACCAAACTCTTTTCCTTGCGATAAAGGACCTGCAATAGATAGCAAAAGAAGCAATACTAGGCATGTAGATACTTTACGCTGCATAACTTGACCTGCGGGTGTTCTTTTTTATGATAAACGGTGTTTAGTCATAATCGAATAGGGTCTTTGCTGCCACATTAGAACTATCTGGCGCTACCAGCTGAGAGAATAACTTCTCTTCATTCCAAATTTCAATCCCTAATCCTTCTGCCTTAGTCAATTTACTTCCTGCCTTTTCACCAGCAACTAGAATATTCAAATTACCACTGACACTACTTACTACTTTGCCGCCTGCATTTTTTATCGCAAGGCCAATTTCCTTACGAGGTTTGGAATGTGAACCGGTTATACAAAAGGTAAGACCCGTAAAGACTCCACTACTGGCTTCTAACTCGTCTGTTATTGCAATTATTTCCGATAGTTCTCTAATTAGTTCTATGCGACTTAACAATCCATTACGGAAAATATCTGCTACTTTTTCGCCAATACCATCAATCGAAGTAATCTCTTCGTTTCCACCATTTTCAGCCCATTCTAATAAGGGAACTATTCCGATAAAATGTTGTGATAAGGTAACTGCAACTTCAGGACCGATTCTTTCCATCCCAAGAGCATGAAGGAATTTACTCAGAACTAAAGTTCGAGACTTAGCTAACTCGTCCAAGACATTGTATGCTGACTTATTGCCCATGCGCTCCAAATCTGCAATTTGCGCGTGCTCCAATCGATAGAGATCGGAAATTGAAGTGACAAGTCCTGATTCTAATAGTGCTTCAATTAATTTCTCACCGATACCATCCATCTCTAGTGAACGGCACCAGTAAGTTAGGGCTCGAGCCGTTCTTGCATCGCATTGCAAATCTAGGCATCTAAGAAATGCGCCTTCGGTCGACAATTGTTTGTTACAGGCAGGGCACAGATTTGGAATTGTGATTTTGCCCGAGGGTAATATCGCCTCGAAACTAGTTCCATCTGCATGATATCGCCCTTGTAAATCCTCTAGATTAGCTGGTCCAAGATTCTCTATTATCTTAGGAATGACGTCTCCTCTACGAGTAATTTTTACCTTGTCACCAATACTCATACCAAGTCTTTCTACCTCTCCAACATTGTGTAATGTAACATTTTCAACAGTCACACCACCTACCATTTGAGGAGCTATTTTGGCTACAGGAGTAACCGCCCCAGTCCTGCCGGTTTGCCAAGATACTGCTAACAATACGCTTACTTCTTCTTGGGATGGGAATTTCCAGGCAAGTGCCCATCTTGGGTGATGAGCAGTCATTCCAAGGTTCTCTCTTTGAAGTAAATTATCAAGTTTGAAAACAATTCCATCGATTTCATATTCATAGTCTTGTCTTTTTTTAGCCCATAATTCCGTATGAGTTATCATTTCGTTTTGAGGATGTTCTCCATCAAAAATCGTCCAGGGTGCTGGTTCTATCCCTGCATCTTGTAACCACTGTAATAGTTCACTATCATTATCTGCTAAAGGCGTATTGTTGGGAAATTTCACATCATATGCATGGAATACTAAATCTGAAGCCTCTGCCTTACCATCACCGTGCTTTTGTCGTAAAGCACCGGAACATAAGTTGCGGGGATTTGGAGAAACCTCGCTATATTTTTCCCCAAATACAGCTAATGGCATCACTACTTCTCCCCTCACATGACAATCGGCCGCTAAATTAAGCCGGAGTGGAACATTGGCTACTAAACGAGCGTTGAGAGTGACGTCTTCCCCCCTCTCTCCGCTCCCGCGAGTCGCTGCACGGACTAAGTTACCAGATACATATTCAAGCGATAGAGCCGACCCGTCTAACTTAGGCTGGGCTAGATATCTAGTTCCCCCATATGAGGTTACAAAGTGGATTATATCTTCATCACTAATTCCTTTATCTAGTGACCTCATTGGAAATTGATGTTCTACTTTTACAGTACCCGGTAAGGGCTCAGGTCCGACTTCGTGTAAAATAGAATTATCTGGATCTAAGGATTTTAGTTCATCCCAAAGAGCATCAAATTCAGCATCTGTTATCTCCGGTGCTGCGTGATTATAGTACAATTCTCGATGATATCGTACCGCTTGGGCAAGCTCCGCAATTCGCTCCGCCCCGGCCATGGTTAGACACCTAGGGCGAAGGCTATGAATATCACGAAATTTCGACTGTTTTTAGAGAATTATTCCTCTTCTGACAAGATGGTTTCTATTCTTTCTAAAACAATATTCAATGTGCTCTTTTTTCCTCCAAGAGGCAGGGGTGCAAAAGGCCCCCAGCCTTTGCGCATCAATAACAATCTACGGCGTGGCTGATGTTTTGGAATCCTCAAACGGCTCCATTCATACTTTTGCCCATCTGCAAAAAGATGAGTTTTAGTAACTGCATATCTTTTCGAGATTAGTAGAGTTGTAAGATGAATTGCAAGTAAACCATCCCAAAGATAAACCCAAATGATTGGAGTATCAGACATCTCTGCAAGTAACCAGGGTAATGCCATCATTGCTGCCATAGTTATCAGGTTAGCCCAATGCCTAGATACTTCTTGAGCACTATCGCTTTCCCATGCAAATCCGCCATTGGGCAACTCCCCTAAGTTTGGAATATCGATTCTTTGACGCGTTATCCAATAACCATCCCAAGCAACAATTATGCCAAGAATAAACACACATGCTTGAGCCATTACCTCTGCTTCGGGTAAAGCATCGGGAATGGTTGTCATCTATTCACTCCCTGCGCATCCTCATGAATACGAAGGCTATCGCACCTACAAATACGAACAATAGTATGAGAATACTAGGATTGACTCCTTCGCTAGATTCACTAGAATCCCAAAGTTTAGCATCATTTGGGAAAGCGTCGGTAACATCAGGATAGCCATCACCATCGTCGTCTGGATCTTCGACCAGCCAAGTGGTTACGCCAATTGGACAATTCAGAGTATTTGGTTGACCATCTCCGTCTGAATCCATACTTGCGCATACATCGTTTGGCCAAGCGTCGAGCACGTCGTTAATTCCATCATTATCATCATCTGAATCTTCGATGTCCGGTCCACATTCCCTGTATTGCTGTTGGTCAAACCATGTTTCAGAATCACATGAGGCAATCCAATCTCCATCCGAATCCAATAGAGTTACTTCAAACGATACTGTTTGTGAATTTACTTGACCTTGGGCATCGGTAACCTCGAGTTTCAAAACATAGGTTCCCGCATCCAAATCAGTGACATTGTTCCATTCTCCCCCTAACTGCATAACTACTAAATTACCTAATATGACACTCCAAGTTACAGTCAAATCTGAATTGCTAGTTAAATCGTCAGAAACGATCGCTCTGACTTCTAAAACTTCACTTTCCATTACTCTATCGCCATCATCTGGTTTGATAATTTCAACGATTGGTGCTTGATTTACTATCAAATCAATTACGATTATTTTATCAAAACCAGGACCGATACTGATCAATGTGTTTAGCGGAGGTAAGCCTTCACTTGTAGCATACAATGCCGCTTGATCCACTGATTGTGAAGTATTTCCTGCTACGAGCGTATGAGGAATAGATTGTGAAATACTAGTACCACTTACGACAGTCTGCCACGACAAGGTCTCTATTTGGATGTCTAAATCCGCAGAATATGCTGCATCGTTTAGACGAACATCAAAGATATGGTTTGTCCACATCCAAAGTTCTCCAGAAGAAGCTGTAGATGATGTTGGAATTACATCGTATAGATTTCCTGTAGCCCCTGCAACATCAACACTACCGTTTAGATGCCCTTGATTGAATATGAAATTATAGCCATCAGAGGATATCGCAAAGTTAGAGTCTACAGATACTGAATTAAATTCTATTTCTACTGATTCACCATCGGAATGCAGATCTATTCCTTTACTACAATTAGAAATTTCTGAATCGCTTACTATCAGAGGTGCTGAAGCTCTGCCATGGTGGGCAACAAAACCAACTCCACTACCGTTACAATCTATTTTTATCATCTCGATTGTACCTGCTGAAGAATCTAAGTCGATTCCTGGTGAGCCACTAATTTCTGCTGATTTTATTGCAATATTGCGATTGTCGATACCGCTAATGCTTCCTTCAAGCATAAGGTTTTCAATAGTTAATCCATCATTATTTGAGATTATTATATCGCCAGAAGAATGTATGTTGGTTATGCTACCTGTTACGAATGCTAAATCTGCTCCGCCTTCTAAACTAACATTTGTTATATCCAAATTATTACCTCTAACCCAGAGGTCACTGTCGCCGCAATTAATGGTTGAAACCTCAAACAATGACAATACTGCATCGCCTTGTGCCGAAATACATTCGGCTCCAGAGTCTGACAAATCGCTATTCGAAATTGTAATTTTGCCTGCTGAATTAGGAGTTGTTCGTATCAATGGTTCAGAACCAGATGAACGAGCAATAATAGAATCTGTCAATGTTATTTCGCCTAACCCATCCATTGTAATTAGCGGAGCCCCTTCAACTAAATGAGTCCCCAAAAGAGAGGCCGTTGTTTCAGAATTGTCACCAACGATTAGACCGCCCCATCTAGAACCTGAACCAACAGAAGACATTGTAGCAGAACCTGCATTTAATGTCCCGTCAACATCTATTGTTACTCCTTCAGAAATACGTAGTTCGACACCGTCATGAATAGTCATAGTTTGACCTTGAGGGATTACAAGGTTGTTGGATAGATGATATGGGCTCCAAATTTTTTCTAATATCAGCCACTCAGAGAGACTACCGCTAGAAATTGTTGAAGCCATAAAGGTGTAAGAACGACTATCATTGGTATCCCAGGTAATGTAATCATTGAGATCTCCGCTTTGCATTTCGATTATTTCAATTCCTTCCCATGTAGTGCCTGATGAATCTGTATAACGAGAATCTAGTGTTCGAGTTGCAACACCGTTAGAGTTTGTTGAAGCCTCGGTACCTTGGACTTTTACAACTGCTCCTGAAACGGCTTCGCCCTTATCCAGTACTGTGATAGTGAGGGTGCTCTTGATAGTAAGGCTAGCCCCTGTTAGAGCATTTACCGCTCCTGCTACATTACCCGAATAAATCGTGATATCGCAGCCTGCTGCCAAAGACAGATTTCCTGTAATCCTCAAATTATGACTTTGAGAAGCACTCTGACAACTCCATGATAAATTGCCTGCGATTTCTAAATTATCGCTTGCCAAGGTATTGATTGTCGAATCTCCTGAAGAAATTACTTCGCCAGAAATAATTCCATTTGTTCCAGATAAAGTCGAGCCGATCTTAGTATCCAATACGCTACCATGAGGAATTACTAGTGTACTATCAACCACTCTCAGTGATGCACCATTTTGAACAGTAATATTGCCGCCTGCCGTATGAGGTAGTCCTTCAGGCGTAGCTCCAAGAACAACGTCAGTAGATATTACCCAATCTCCAATCGGTATGATTGGAACTTGAATTGTATGCATATTACCTTGGCTTCCTGTAAGAGTTTTAGATACGCCTATGCCGCCATAAGTAGCAACAACTTCGTTTCCATCAGATGAAATAGGGAGGTTTGCAGAACCTCCGTTTGCTGTCCCACTAAACCCAAGTGAAGTCCACTCTGCTGTAATTGGGTTGCTTACCAAGTCTTCGAAATTAACTATGTTATCATACAAACGCGTTGTTGATGATACCGATGATGAAAGTTGTCCTACTGCGCCATATAGCAATTCTCCGTCTCCAGAGGCATCTTCGTCAACAGTGCCAGTAGCTGCCCAGTGCCATAGAGTCGCTGTTGAACCAGTTCCAATTGAAATTACAGTATCGTGTAGAGATGCATTCCAATAATTTGCATGGAACATGGAGGAGTCGCTCAATGACACCCCCACATCTGAAATTCTAGTATCAAATGAATCGCTAACCATTACTGAGGAAGAATATAGTTCGATTCCATAATCATTAGAATCCCGAATTGTTAGATCAACTGATTCAAATAAAGTGTCATGTAATTCCATACTGGTAGCAAATCCATTTATTGTCAAAGTATCAACTTCTACTGTAGACCACCATGCTTCGATTCCAATGCTGCCAATTTCTACAGAATTATATGGCATATTTATTGCGACATCTGAAAATATATGTTCTCCTTGGAGTAAATCCATTCCATGACCCCCTCCATTACTAATATTGACTACTAAATTATTCAATGATGATGTTGCCATACCAGACATCTCAACCCCTACATTTTGAGAAAATAGATGAGAATCGTTAACGGTAAGAGAACCTGTACCACTTGCGGTAATCGCTGTATTACTAGCTTCTACATTCAAATTTGAAAGTATATGATTGCCGCTACCTGCTAAAGAAATAGCAATCCAAGGAGCATCGTAGGACTGTTGAGATGATGTGAATGCGCCACTAATCGTCGCCCCATCGACTATGAAATTTGCAGATGTACGTACATCGATAACTGTTTCAGGACTATCGGATTCAAATGTTGCATTGTTAATGGTCAAATCCCCAGCAGACCATGAATTAACCAATCTGCTACCAGTCATGTTGATATCTGAAAATGTAAATCCTGTAGAATCCATTGCGATGATTGCCGTATCCGCATCTCCACTCATTCCAGTTACATCACCGGTTACGCCAGAGTGAACACTTACCGCGGTACTAACTGCAGAAGAAAACACCACTTCGTCGACATCTGCGCTTCCTCCTGTCAGAGAAATGGCAGTTCCAACAGTCGCAAAGTTTGCAATAGAGACGGTTAGGTCCCCACTAGAATAAATTCCTGCAGTCATATTAGCCATAGAAACATCTGTAAAACTTGCAGTTCCAGAAACTCTAGCGCCATCATGATCTATGTCTGATGCACTGAATACATCGATATCAATCGTGCCTGGACCTTCAATTCCAATAAGACAATGCTCTAGAGTCAGTTCATCAGCATCTAAATCTCCATCTACAATCAAACAGGATTTGGCATTTGAAATAGTGACATTGTTAAGGTCTGCGACACCGTTACTCGCTATCGTTATCGAATCCCAAACTCCGGCATTATGGCCTCCCGAGCCGACCGATTGAATTGAAGACATTATGGTAGAATCACTAGCGATTAATGTTCCTTCTACCTCCATCCAATATTCGCCCATATCGATAACAGCGCCTGGTTTTACCTCCAATGTAGTCCCGTGGCTAACCGTATAATTCCCTGTCATCGTGTAATTTCCAGAAATAATTACATCTTCTGTGGTCACAACATCACCTGCCAAAACTGGTGACAATGTCGAGGCGAGAAGGATTAGGCATAGCATGTGTGCACGGCCGCGCATGTATCGTCGTAATTCTCATACTCCATCAAGGTAAAGGATTCAAGCCTCCGAAGGAGGCTTAGAAAATTAAACCAAAAAACACAGGTATCATACATTACCGATGTTTCGAGCAACTATGGCAGAAGAGAGTGTTGCTAAGGAAGAGAGCTTTACAATAATGGGCCAAAATATGCCTAATATCACAATTGGTTATGGAATGTTTCTTGTTATCTGGGGTATTAGTATTTTGATAATTTCAGATTCGGATTCACCGACTAAATATTCAGTAATTGGTTCGAGTATACCTATGCTTTTAACTGGAATATTGGCATCCAAATATCCTGAAAAGCGGAAATTATGGATGCATATTGCTGCAACGCTCGGACTTTTATTTGCTCTAGGTTCAATTATGCCATTAGCGATGGCTGATTATTCAGACTTGAATATCATGTCATTTAGTTCACAATTAATGCTTGTAATAACAGGTACAATCTACACTATAATTTGTGTAAAGTCGTTTATTTGGGCTCGCAAACAACGTGAAGCGGCTTCTTCTGATTGAATCCCAGGCAGGTGGGCCCGTCCAGATTTGAACTGGAGTCTGACGGCCCCCAGCCGCCAAGTATAGGCCAAGCTAACCCACGGGCCCGACGCCTGGAATCTAAAATAGGCTCGGATTTTATTTGTTACGAGAAGTACTGAATGGTGCTGTTTCAACTAGCAAATCAATGTGTGAAACATACATTCTGCGACAGCAATATCGGTCAAGTCCTACTTCATCAAGAGCAGTTGCAATTTCAACACCTGCATCCTTCTTTTCATTGAACTCTTCCCACTTATGAGCGATTAAAGCCCCACAACTAAAACAACGGATCGGAATAATCATCTAAATCACCTATACGACTTCTGTTTCTTTCTACGAGCACCACGGCCGAGTTGGTGCTTTGGTTCCTTACGACGAGGGTCGTTAACAAGAAGGCTGCGGTCGAATCTCAGATATTCTTTCCTAAGTTCTTCGTCTTCGCCTTCTGCGCCACCGTTGTAGTGTACGAGTCCACGAGCTATTGCGGTTCTAATTGCATCAGTCTGACCCATAATTCCACCACCATGGGTTAGAATGTTAATATCAGCTTTAGCCAAGCGCTTCATTGCATGTGCAATTACTAGCGGCTCCATTGCCTTGCGGCGAGATAGTGACGGTTGTAGGATTTCGATGGGTTCGCTGTTTACCCTAACTCTTCCTTTTCCTGCCTTAACGGTAGCTCTAGCAACCGCTGTCTTTCGCTTTCCTGAGGTGTGTACGACCTTTTTCTTCTTGCGAGCCATCACTGCTCACCTCCATTCCAACGATGTGCAGGTGCACCTAGGTTAGCGCTAACTTCGCCTAGACGAACAAATCGTTCTGGTAAATCCCTACGGATTTTGCTGTCATCTCCTTGTTCGTGACCTTCTGGAAGATCGCCGGAAAGATGACTTGGACATCCTATTTCAACACGCAAATTACGAAGAGCGCGACGGCCGCTGCTCTTTTCTTGATAAGGCAACATACCTCTAACGGTTCTCTTCAAAATCATATCAGGCATACGTGGGAAAAATGGACCCTTTCTTGCATGATTCAATTCATACTTTGCTTGATAAGTAGCAAATACAGAAGTTGATTTTCCTGAAACTACTGCTTTCTCTGCATTAATAATTACGACTTGGTCGCTGTTACCAGATCGTGTTGATTTCAATAGAAGGTTTGCTACTGTACTTGCAAGACGACCTAATACTAGACCGTCTGCATCGTATACATACGTTGTACTTTCACCCAAGGATAAACACCCCCGAACCTTTTGGATTTTCGTTCATAAGGTCTGCTAAGGACAGTACTCGTCCTCCTGCAGCCTCTATTTTCTCACGTGCTCCAGCGCTAACACTGTAGGCGGCGACGTCGTGTTTTGCAGAAACTTCACCACTACCGAGCAGCTTGCCTGGAACGAGGACTGTAGCGCCCTCTGGGCAATGGCGGCTCAAGCGGCTAAGATTCGGCTGTGCCCAATTACTGCGACTCTTTGAAAGACGCATGGCGACATCTCGCCACAGAGCTGCACCTGTATCACGCGACTGGGCCTTCAAGTCGCCAATTAGATTGACGAGTTGGGGGTTTGTCTTGCTTACTGGGTTACTCATATGACTCACTCGATGCTTAGAAGCAACCCGCCGACCTATCGCCCTGTTATGAAGGCACCGACGCGGTAAAAGGCCGCATTAAGGCGCAGTAGCCTTTTTATGCGTTTTTTATTCAGTCGTACAAAATCTCGCCCTTAGCGTCGAGGAGTTCAACTGTCAACCCCGCGCCTCTTGCCTGTACAATGATTTCATCATGAAGCGTATCTGAAAAGTTATCTAATGCTTGGAGAGCAGTAATAGAAGCAACATCGGTTAATTGGTCGATTAAATGATTCAGAACACAACTTACGCCATATGCTTGCCCTGCACGGAATGCATGGTCTACTCCTCCAATTTCAGGGTCCTCTGCTTTCATACGAAGCATTACCTGTTGAGAATAAGCAACTAAAGCACCATACATAGATTCGATAATTTGGGCTGCTTCCAAATCGGTTAGAAGTCTCTGCGCGTTTGCTAATGCAGAACGTACCGCTAAACCATAGGTTGCATGTGCTCCAATAGTATCTGATGTCTCTTGCATCATCGCTTGGTCAATGAGTTCTTTCCAATCGCTCATGGCATACCCACATAGAGCATACACATCAACCCTGCGCTTACAAAATAGATTCCCCAATCAGGAGATTTCCTTGTTTTCGTATCTATATTTCAAATTTTGAAATTCGATTGGTCTGGATCATCACTGACACCAGCGAGCATTATGCTGCCATCCGCGGCAACGAATTCTCCGGCTTTGGTGTGACCACCATACAATCCTGATTCGTGCTCAGCGGTTCTCGAAATCATGCCGCCATCACCCAGAGACATAGCTAGACTTTGGGTAATCGCTCCCAAGGTTTGAGTTGCTCTATCTCGGTGGGATGGTCCAATTTCATGATCTGAATATCTTGCTTCCTCGAAGATTGCAATAAATCCATCTAATTGATCTGGAGGGACCATATGGAATGCATTACGAACAGCGTTTTCGAATTCTCTTGTTGTTTCGTAAACCTTCTTCATAAATCCATGGCGTCTGAAGTGCTTGACCAATTGTTTGTAACAATCAAAGATAATCGCAATGTATTCATTGGCAGCTTGCAATTGCAACATTGTATCGGTCAATATACCTCGCAATGCTTCTACTTGGCGTCTTGCTACTACTCTTTGATAATACATTACTCCAGCAATTGCCGCCCCTAATAATACGATAATTATCGCCATTATTGTTGAAGGCGTAAAGATTCCAGCGCTAGCTGAATCTTGGATTGTCTTTTGATAATGTACTTCATGCGTAATGTTGTCAGAAGATTCAGCATAGAATGTCGAACCAGGATAATATGCTATGATTCTCCATTCTCCTAAGCAGGCTTCACCTGCACAGGTCTTACCAGCAAACTTCCAAGTGAACTCCGCTTGTCCTTGCTCGTTGGTGAATGACTCGTTTCTTCCTTCGGTGACCCATTCATTGGAATCACTATCCCAATATTGGCGAACGAACCATATCTCCTCATTTTCAACTGCAAGGTCTAATCTATCACGAAGTAAAGATACCTCTCCAAATACATCCTCGCCTGTATCCAATCCGTTATTGTTAACATGTGACCATGTTGTTTTAACCTGTAAATCTACACGGCTTCTTACTAGAACAACTATGTCCATATGAGACCCATTTAGAACATTTGAAGTGTCCTTATCACAGCCGCCTGGAACGTTTAGATCTGGTTCAAATGCTACTCTAAGAAGTCTAAATCCTTCCAGTTTACCACCGGTAGTCTCTACTCCCTTTAGGCTAGGGTTTTGACTCGGGTCTCCACTGAACCACTCAATCATTCCATCAGATTCTCTTGTATTTATCGAAGAAACAGGCCGAACGTTATCTTGAGGGTCAAGATAGATATTGAGACACTTACCTCCAACAGATTGACCATTTGATTGAGTCAAAATCGCATCGATATGGAAACTTTCCTTCAGATATAATACAGGGAAATAGGTTCCATTATTTTCAGCATAGAATGTCTCAACACTAGACTTGAATGGTCCTACTTCTGATACCATTAGCGTAGAGTTACTAAACACGGCAAATTCTACCTGCACCGTCTTATTTTGATAACGATAAGCATCGTTATTATTCCATGCAGAGTAGGTTACCGATACTCTTGCAACTCCTGCCATTACGTCAGATAAGGGACAAGTGATTGCGAAATTTCCATCGAAATCGGTAATTCCATTATAGCATGCAACCGGTCCTGCAGGGCTGTTTACCATCTCGTAATTTACGCGCATGTTCCTAAAGGTCAGATTTGTATCTAGCTCATCGGTTAATTTACCAGTAACTATCATTGGTTTTGGTTCGATTTCCCCTGTAAGAGGATTGATTTGACTTGTATAAACGATTTGATCGTCGACATCTATTGAAGTCCTACCTATCAGAGAGAATCCATTTGCGTTGTATGACATTTGAATCCTGAAGTGGTCGTTTCCAGGAATATCTACACAAGGATCCCACTTGGTTTGAAGGGTGAGATATGCTGGTTCTAATATCTCGCATCCCTCGTTTGGAAGTGTTTCACGGAATCGCAAATAAACGCTAACCGGGCCAAATCCATCCGGAAGGAAACTGTCTGGGTCTTCGCGTAGTAATTGTGGATTCAAAGGAGAGATGTTAGCCTTCAAACAACCGATTGATTCTGAGTCATCTAATTGGCCATTACCGTCAGTATCTCTGTCCGGTATAGAATCTCCATTTCCATCATAGAAACAAAGATGGCTTCCATCGGGTTGAGGCTCTGGTAAAGAGATCAATCCTGCATTAGGGGCCAGTGTGGCAACAATTTGCCGGTGCATCATGCCTTCGAAGTCTTGTCCTTCGAAAATCACGTCTACTAAACCACCATTTGGAGTACCTGCTCCTGATAATTCACGGCCTCCTGCATCCCGAACAAACGCCGTCTTGTTATCGTCTGTAATCTGAGCTGTGAAATCCCATCTATCACCAGATTGTCTAATATTGGGTTCTGCAGAAATTACATTGATGTAAGTTCTTGATACAACCCAAACGCTTTGCGACGCTGTATTTCCTTTCATCAATCTAGTTCCTTCATATTCAAATTGTAAAGAGTAATTTCCTAATGCATCATCTGGATTGATGTCGAAAGGAATACTGAAGGTTCCCATTTCATCTGTGTAATTCGTGCCTGTTCGACCATCAAAAGACCAGGTCCAAGTAATTGGAACTGTTCTAACCGGTTGTAATGAGTTATCTAGCAACCTTGCTTCAATCATGGTTGTTGAGTTGCGATATAATCGAGGGACACTGGTCATTTGGAACTGTGTAGTCCCTACTACTGAAACGTTGATGTAAGCGCCAGTAGCTGCTAGATTTGTTGAATTGCCTGTGTAATAATATGCATTATTGGTGAAATCTACTCTCATACCGTAAGTTCCTGCAGCATATTGACTAAACCAAGTCCAATTGTATTCGAAGGTCGCATCGCCATCTTTCATCACAGGGCGTTGTGTAAAGGCTGTTTCTCCACTTCCCAAGAACTGGCCGTTGTTATCAATATCCACTTGAAGAGCGATTGGGTCTTGGTCCCATGCATCATTTGTTCTATTGGTTACAACTCCTCTGACTCCTAATGTTTCACCAGTATTCATCTCAGGAATAATTTCACACCGAACTGGGCTGTTAGGGTCGCTAGGATCAATTTGACCACACGGTGGTAAATCACTATCTCCTCCATTAACGAAAGATATGAACCAGTGGGTCAGATTTTCTGTGCCATCTACATTTTCAATTGAGATAAATCCTCTCAACCTAGTTGCTTCACCGGTCAAATTATCTAAATTACCATCCCATTGACTTGGATATGGTTTGAGTACCTTTGCATCATTGAAAGATACGCCGGCTTCCGCTAGTGCTTTTTCATGGAATAGTGTGGCCCAATTACCGAATGTTCCATCACCGTTATTGATTGTTGAATCCCAATAATAAACCGGAGATAATCCACTCAAAATTACCTCTCCTTCGATATTCATACGATGCATGATTCTTACAGAGAACGGATCCGTCGAGTTGCCATATAGGTGAGGGAATGGCCATTCACTTGCCAATTCTGGCCTTACATGAGCCTTGATTTCTATATCTCCTGCAGGCAGGCTAGTATTGGTATAATCATATCTTGTTGCATTTCCAGTGCCGTCATCTATTGTGTCGTGCTTCTTAGTTGCATCATTCCAAACAATCTCTTCGTAAGCTCCACTAATATTGCCTATTCCGTTGTCAGCGACTGAATTCCATTGAACTTGCTTCCAAGTTCCATTGGCCCCAAGATTCTGAACAAAGGTCAAAGAGGCCCATCCGGTTTCATCTGTACGGTATCCGTTATTTCCAAAGCCAGTAAAGTTAGATGGGTTAGAGCGATTACCGAATTCTCCACCAACAATTTCGAATGTAATAGGTGCATTCTTAACCGGGGTATCGTAGAAACCTCTGGTCCAATCTGCTGCATAGTGAGCCTTGAAATCAAGCCAGAAAGGTTGCTCATCACTGCGGAAATAGGTCCAAGCAGAGTAATCTACAGTCAGGTTTGCTTCGCACCCGATTAGATATGATGCTGAAGTATTTCCATTGAATGCAAACATTTCAGTAACTTCTGCATAGATTCTGTAAGTGGTATTATCTCCTACAACTATATCTTCAGGATAGAGGAATTGCCCTACAGAGAAGTTACCCCAGGGGTTGGTCAAAACATCGATTGTTTCTATCGCAGTAGTATTGTTTCCAGTCCATTCAATATGCACTTGTACAGGCAATCCTGGCGCAGGCTCTATCATTGAAGTGACCGGGTTGAGCCAATCTACATGTCCACTGAAAATCGCTGGACTTCTTGCATCGAGCCAGAGAGTATCTGGCATGTTCAATGTGATATAGGTCGGTGCTTTATCGTCAGCATCTAAAATACAATCGTTATCATGGTCCCAATCGCTTGATTGTTGTCCTGCATAACATGGGTCGGCAGTATATGTTTCTTCCAAGTGGTCCCAGTCGTTATCTTCACGTGAATCATTATCATCATCATTGTCGATTGCATCTGGTCCAGTTGAAGGGTCGAGAGGGTTTGCAATTCCTAATCCCTCTCCAAAGTCATCATGGTCCCATGGATTGGTAGATTCACTGTCAAAGCGCAAAGGCCACAATAAAACTTCATCGATATCATTCATACCGTCTTCGTCATCATCGTCATCCATGTCATCTCTAGTTCCATCGTTATCGTGATCGAAAGGTGCCGTTAGAGAAATAGCGGCCTCTACAAGGTTAGTAATCCCATCACCATCAAAATCGTTGTCAGCCCAGTCTACAATTCCATCATTGTCATGGTCGTAAGGGTGCTGTTCTTCTCCAATGAAACATCCTGGTTGCTGTTCTTGAACAGAATCCAATACTCCGTTGTTATCGTCATCGGGGTCTTCTGAGTCCGGGATTCCATCATTGTCATTATCAACATCGTAGAATTTAGGAGATTTGAGTCCTTGACTCATTATTCCCTTATCCCACACAGCTTGGAACCAGCCATCGCCATCAATATCTTGGTCGTTACCGTCATCATCCAAATCATCACAGTTAGTACCTGAGAAGAAATTACCATTATTCTGATTTGCATCATTGTCTAAGTCGTCATCAGAATCTATTTCGAAAAAGTCCCAAACTCCGTCGTTATCATCATCGACATCTGTCCAATCATAAATAGAATCATAGTCTTCATCTATGTCGATTGAGTTGTTAGTAAAGTCGCCATCGACATCTCCGTCAACGTCATTCTTTGCCAAGTCTGCACCTAATTCATCGGGCCAGTCTTTGTTTGCTGCATCCGTGCCATTGTCAAAGTTCCATTGCCACAAACCAATTGTTAAGCCCATCCAGGTCAAGAAAGCGTCTCTATTATCGGAAATTTGAGAATATGAAATCGCACTTTCAGTAGAGCCATCCCCTCCAAAGTCATAATGCCAACAACCACCTTGAGCTCCAGAAGTACAGCCCCAAAGGCCAGTCCCTCCATTACCTTGGTCGACTGCGGCATCTGGCCTAGTCGAATAAGGGGAGCCAAACTGTGCGTTTGTACCGGTCAAAGGCATGTGATAGGCTACAGCATATGCATACCCGCAAGTATAACCTGAGCCCACGGAACCTACTGTCCAACCACATTGTTCCATATCGATAGAACCTCCCATCTTTGGATCGTTTACATCTAATAAGCCATCATTTCCTTCGTCTTGATCCCACCAATCAGGCATACCATCTGCATCTTGGTCAGTATCTAATCCATTGACTAAGGAGTCGCCATCTGCATCGATATCCCATTCATTACCACCGTTATACGGAGACCATCGTGCATACATAAACCAGTAAAATTCAGGAATTGTTCCTCCGGTTGGAGGGTTTGTAGTAAGGTCAAAACCGTTGTAGTTTAGAATTACTTCAGAGAACGGGTTTGTATTGAAAACAAGAGCCCAATAAGCATCGGTATTGTCTTGGTAATCTTGGTTATCTGCGCTACCATCTAGCAAACCACCGTCGCCGACCGGGTAATACGGATTTGCGAAAGTAT
>MDTC01216435.1_pt1 | contig 17284 bp, 19 predicted proteins | sample 811181 | NCBI WGS metagenome assembly MDTC01 (sample SAMN05326644, study PRJNA326480) | marine metagenome | isolation source: seawater | place: Pacific Ocean: North | collected 2011 | reverse complement strand
TAGATATATAGAATTACCAAAAATGAAAAAAGTTTTAACTTTAGCAATTCTTTTAAGATTTATGGATAGTTTTATGATTTATACAGAGCCTTTTGTTTTAACTGGAGGTGGACCAGGAAATGCGACGAATTTTTTATCGCTTGATTTAGTTAAAATGGCTTTGGGTCAATTTGATCTTGGCCCAGCTGCAGCCATGTCGCTAATTTATTTTTTAATTGTGCTTTTAATATGCTGGATTTTTTACAGTATAATGATGAGAGACGAGGCTAAATCATGAGTAAAATAAAGTGGTTAGTTCCTACAATTTATATCTTTTTTTTAATGCTTCCAATTTATTGGTTATTAAACATGTCGTTCAAAACTACGACAGAAATTATTAATGTTTATTCTTTATGGCCGCAAGACTTTACATTGGATAATTATAAAACCATTTTTACAGATAGTACATGGTATATGGGATATGTTAATTCTATAACCTATACAGTTTTTAATACGGTTATTTCTGTATCCGCTGCTCTACCAGCAGCTTATGCTTTTTCAAGATATAAATTTTTAGGAGATAAACATTTATTTTTTTGGTTACTTACGAACAGAATGGCGCCACCGGCTGTTTTTGCTTTACCATTCTTTCAGTTTTATTCATCTGTAAATCTATTTGATACACATATAGCCATAGCATTATCTCACTGTTTATTTAATATTCCATTAGCAGTCTGGATTCTAGAAGGATTTATGTCAGCAGTCCCAAAAGAGTTAGACGAAACAGCATATGTTGACGGCTATTCTTTTGGAAGATTTTTCTTTAAAATATTCATTCCTACAATTGCTGCAGGAATAGGTATTACTATGTTTTTTTGTTTTATGTTTTCTTGGGTAGAATTATTATTAGCTAAAACGCTCACAGCCACAATAGCAAAACCAATTGCAGCGATTATGACAAGAACCTCTAGTACTTCTGGATATGAATTAGGTTTATTAGCAGCAGCTGGTAGTTTAACTATTATACCTGGAGCTGTAGTAATATACTTTGTAAGAAATTATATTGCCAAAGGATTTGCAATGGGGAGAGTATAATGTTTACAAATCTATATGCATCAAGCTGGTCAACAGTTGGTCAACCAAAAGAAAAAGGTCTATTTGAATTTGATTTTATAACATGGATGGCCTGGACTTGGCCTACGGCTAGTTTTTTTATCTTTATAGCGTGTTGTATAACAGTGATGTATTTCTGGGAGAAAAAAGTTCCAGGTGGATCTCCAAGGAGAGGTATTTTAGGATTAGATACAACAAGAGGAGACAGACTTTTTGTTTCATTATTAGGTAGCGCTTTTATTCATTTAGCATGGCTTGGACTTGTAGGGACAATGTTACCAGTAGCCTCATTGATTTGCGTTGGTTACTTTATATTTGTTTTCAGATACGTTTAAAAGTTTAATGCATAAAATTCTTTCATTATTAGGTCTTTTACTTATATCAATAATAATTGTTTTCTTATTAATTTTTGTAATGATTGACTCAAATTTATTCAATCTTAAACAAAAACTATATTCAACTTACCCAAACATTGAATTAAGAAAAAAAATTTTTAACAAAAAATCAATAATAAATAACTTGAAAAACGACTATAACGTTAAATTTTTGCCTAACACACATTTTGAAAACCTAAACTATAAAAAAAAGAAAATAGTTTTTGACATTAACTTAGTATCTAAATCAAGTAATTTTGATCAGTCAATTTCATATAAAAGATATAACTCATTTTTTATTGATTATTACGATAAAAACATTTTTATAACTGATCGTTCAGGAAACCTTTTCTTTTTTGATCAAGAAAAATTATTTTCGAATAAAAAAGAAATATTTGCAAAAAGTATTGAAAATAACTTAATATCATCAAGAGTTTTTGACTCTTTTATTTTTGATGGCAAAATATATGTGTCTTTCACATCAAATCAAAACAGGTGTAATACAATAAATATTAATTTTGCAGAATTAAATTATAAAAAATTAATTTTTAAAAAGTTTTTTAACCCAAAAGAATGTAATAAAACTGGATCCCCTGGTAGAATTCAACTTTACGAACATCAAAATATCAAAGGATTATTATTAAGCACAGCTGAAGGCGAAAAAGACAAACCTGGCACAAACACACAAAATAAAAATTCAATTTACGGTAAAATTTTATTTATACCCCTAAATGGCGACAAATCGAGCATTTTTTCATTAGGGCACAGAGTAATACAAGGGTTAAACGTCAATGAAAACAATATTATAGCTACTGAACATGGACCACGAGGAGGCGATGAAATTAATTTAATACTTAACCAAAAGAATTATGGTTGGCCGATAGTTTCTTTAGGAGAAAAATATAATTTGAGCCAAGAAAATAAAATTTTAAGTTATAAAAAAAATCATAAAGCTAATAATTTTGAAGAACCTATATTTAGTTTTATACCAAGTGTAGGAATATCTGAAATTATAAAGTTACCAAATAAATTCTCAGTTTATTATGACAATCATTATTTGCTATCAAGTCTAAATGGCGGAAGTATTTTTTTGATTAGATTTAGTAATAATTTTAAGAAAATTATTACGTTAGAAAAAGTTTTCATTGATAATAGAATAAGAGATTTAAAATACCTAAAGGACTTCAACAGCATTATTTTAGCATTGGAAGAAAATGGCGAAATAGGTATCTTGAGCAAGAAATAAACTTATTTAATAAAAAAATTATATAAAAGGAAAAAACCTAATTGAGATATTATTTTAAGTCTCATTTTACTAAATCCTTTATCTCGACTTTTAAAATTGATATATATTTCTTTAATTTTAATTTTTCTGGATGAGCATAAAATTATATCGAGCAAGACTTTGTAACCAAGTAAAAAGAGTTTTTTTTCACATTTTCTAAAAATATTTTTCTTTATGATGAAAAATCCTGACATTGGATCTTTTAAATTTAATCCGAAGAAAAAATTTGTTACAAAATTAAGAAATTTAGATACATAAAATCTTAATATATTTAATTTAAGTTTATTGTTATTTAGCAAATTTCTAGAACCTACAACAATATCAAACTTTTGTTTTTCAAATTCTTTTATTAATCTCAATAAATCTTTTGGAGAGTGTTGTAAATCACCGTCCATTACTGCTAAATTTTCATACCTGGCTTTTCTAAATCCGTACACAACAGATTTTGATAAATCTCGTGGTTTTTTTTTTCTAACAAAAAAACGCATATTTTTTTTTTTACTTTTTTTGAATTCACTAATCGAGCCATCCATTGAATCATCATCAACAAATATAATTTCATTTTCATGTTTGATAAACTTTAAGGATGAATTTAAATATTTTATTAATTTTTTTAAATTTTTTTTTTCTTTATAAATTGGAATAATAATTGAATATTTCATTTTAATTGTAATTAATTGTAATTATCTATAATATAATATTTACAATGAGTTTTCTTTTAAATAAAAACAATCATATATATTTTTTACTAATTATAACATCTATAATCGGACTAAATATTTATCAAGATTTTGGGATAGGAATTGAAGAGCATTTTCAAAGAAAATCTGGATTTTATTGGTTAAACTATATAATCAATTTAACAGAATTAAATAATTTAAAGAGTATAATAGCTGTTAAAATTGCAAATATTGAAAATTTTACACCGAGATTATTTCCAATTAAAGATTTCCCATTTTATGGAATTCTATTTGACTTACCAACGGCTTTAATAGAGACAATATTTAATATTAACGAGCCTCAAAATTATTTTTATTTAAGACATTTAATAAATTTTTTTATATTCTTGTTGAGTGCGTATTTCTTTTACAAGTTGATCAAAATTCAATTTAATAATCATTATTTAGCAATTTTTGGCTTTATAATCTTTATTTTTACGCCCAGAATATTTGGTAATATTTTTTTTGATAATAAAGATTTATTTTTTTTATCTATTTTCACAATCAATATGTATTTATTTGTGAAATACAATAATAATAGGTCAATAACAAATTTACTAATTTTCTCTTTATTTTGTGCGTTATCAACGTCGTCAAGAATAATTGGAATATTAGTTCCTATAAGTTTTATTGTTTTCATTTTAATTGAACTAATTTCAAATAATAATTTTAAAGGACTCTTAAAAATATTAATCTATTTCTTATTATCATATTTTTTATTTCTTTTTATACATTGGCCTTACCTATGGAGTTTAAATTTAAGTAATTTTTTCAATTTTTTTAAACCTTTTTTTTATGCGATGAATCCTACAATTTTCTTTAGCGGTGAGTTTTATGAGTCAAAATATTTGCCAATTAGTTATCTCCCAGTTTGGATATTTATATCTACACCAATTTATATTATTATTTTTTCTTTATTGGGTTTCATATTTCATATTAGAAGAATTTTTACGAGATACACCCTCATAAAAATAAATACAAAATTTAATTCTCATGATTTATGGAAATCAAAAAAAGAGAAGAATGATTTCTATTTTTTTCTAATTTTTATTGCGATTATTTTTCTTTATTTTACAATTTTTCCTGCACTTATGAGTGGATGGAGACATTTCTATTTTTTAAATTTTTTTATAATTTATTATACAATAGTTTTTACACATATACTTTTTTTAAAGTTTAGGAAGAAAGACAAAACTAAAAATATTTTGCTAGCTTTTCTTTTTATTGTTAATTTAATATTATTTTATGACATTTCAAAATACCATCCATTTCAGAGTTCCTACTTCAATAATTTTATTTCAAAAGAAACTAAGTACAAATTTGAAATAGATACGCAGTCCTTATCGAGAGTACATGCATTAAGAGAAATTCTAAAAGAAAATAAAAAAGTTGCTATTGTAGGAACTGCTTCATGGACTCCCTTAGAAGATGCTAGATCTTTGATACCAATGAAATTATGGAGCTCGATCCAATTTGTAGGAACAAATTATAAAAATGCAGATTATATTTACACAAATTACATTTATGAAATTAATACAATCTATAATAAAAAGTATGAGATACCAGAAAGTTTTTATCTATATAAAAAATTTGTAATAGATGATACAAGAATTTATTCAATATTTAAGAAAAAGGTAGAATGAAAATATTTATTTATAAATCTATTTTTGTTGCGATTATAGTTTTTATATTATTTCAAATAACTTTTGGTTTCATGATTAGAAATTATGAAAACAAACTGTACAATTCATTATCAAAAGAGAAAATAACTTATTTCAAAGATAAAATTAGATTAGAGATTAATAAAGGTCTTGAAAAAGATAGAATTTTAACCCCAGAGGACGCTGTATTATTTAAAAAATTTTTAGATAAAGTTAATACAGAGTTAAAAAATACAAATTAGCATTGATGTTTGGTAAAAGAACTCGTTTATACACAAATTTTAATTTAATTAATCTTTTACATATTTTAAAAAATATTTTTTTAAAAAAAAAAAATTTTCAACATAACTTAAGAAAATACCTTAAAACAGAAAACATTATTCTCACTTCTCTTGGCAGGACTGCTCTTTATGATATTGTGAAGATTATAATTTCTTCCAAAAAAAAAAAAAAATTTATTATATCTCCATTTACTATACCGGCTGTAATTCATGCAATTAATTATGCTGGGGGCGAAACTGTTTATGTAGACATGAATAGTGAAACCGGACTGATTGATGAAAAATTATTACATGAAAATATTGATGAAAATACAGCCGGGGTAATTATTACTCATCTATATTCAAACCAAAAAAATATTAAAGAATTCATAGAAAAATTTAAAGATAAGATTTTTATTATTGAAGATGCAGCAATAAACTTTGGAAGTAATATTGATGATCGACATTTAGGGACTTTAGGTGATTTTGGTTTTTTTAGTTTTAATGTTGTCAAAAATTTGAACACACTTAACGGAGGAGCAATTTATATTAAAGATAAAGATTATTTTGAAAAATATGTTGCTTCGAGAAAAATTAATCCTTTTTCGTATAAAGCAACACTTAATCTAATATTGACAGCAATAATAATTAAAATTTTTTTTAACAATTTTTCTTATCAAGTTTTTCATTATTTTTTGAAAATTGTTTATGTAAAGAAAATAGATTTTGTATTAAAAAGAATATATCCAATACTTTTTCACAAACAAGAAAACGAAATTCCCAATATTTATTCATGTGATTTTAATTGGTTAATGAATGAAGTGGGTAATTATAACCTAAACAAGATTGAAAGTGATTTTGAAAAAAGATTAAAAAAAGCAAAATTATATTTTGAATTAATAAATGATACCGTAGCTTATAAAACAAATTGCTTTGAAGGAGAGAACTCACTTTTAGAGTACGCAATTATTTTAAAAGAAATTGACAATTATAGTGCCCATAAAATCTTAATGGAGAATGGTTATGATATAAGGCATACCTGGTACATTAATAACGCTAAATATCTTAAAAATTATAACTCGAATGAATATCAAAGTACTGAAATTATTGAAAAAAAAATTTTATGTTTACCAATACACAAAAATATAAATACAAAAGACATCGAAAAAATTTGTAAAATTATAAACAATTTTTAAAAGATATTATGATAAATAAAAATATTATTATAGGTTCTGGAATGAGTGCGTACATTTATTATAAAGACACGATAGATAAAGTAAAAATTTATTCTGGAAATAATAATAGAATACTTAAAAGTAGAAATTTATACGAATATGATACTATCGGTGGAAATTCAAATATTTGGGGTGGCTACATAAATTATAGGCGACATAAAAAATTATCTAAAAATAATAAATATAAAAACTTTTTTAAAAAAAATTATTTAAAAGTGAATAAAATTTTTAAAATCTCTTCAAATTTTTCAAATACACATTGTATTATGGATGCTAAAGATGAAGTATTCAGAGTTAAAAAAAATTTTTTCCAAGGAAATCTTATTGAAGAAAATATAAATAATGTTCAAGTTGAAAAAAATAATATTTTATTGTGGGGTAAAAAAAAAAAGATAATAACTAAAAATTTAATTTTATGTATTGGAAATTTAAATTTAATTAATTTACTTTACAAATCTAAATTTATTAATAGTTACGATATAATTTCTTTTGACGATGCTAATTGCAATTATGTTTTAAATTTTTTTATAAATAAAAAAAAAAATTACTATATACCCATGCCGGTATTTAAAATTTTAGAAAAAATGATTTTTAGTAAATCGACAACCTACAAAATTTCGAATGACAGTTTAATATTACAAAAATTTTCAAATATAGTTAAAACTCATAAATTTAGTTGCGAAGATCTTTTAAAAATGAATAAATCAAAACTAAGGTATTTCTTATCTAATCATGTAGTTAATTTAAGAGTTAACAATGTTCCTATAAGAAAATTTATTAATTCAAAATCAAGAAAAATTAAGGTATTTTGTAGCGGTACAATAAAAAAATATTTACCTGGACCTGTTATTCAAGATTTAATTTATGATATTTTGAACAATAAATAGATATATTATTTATCCATCAAATTATTTTCATCGAATATTCTTTGACCAATAAATTCTCCTTTTTCATCAAAGATACTTTTTTCTGCTAAATCTTTTTTAATCAAAGCTCCAGCAGAAACAATTGAAGCATAACCAATTTTTACATTAGGTAATATGGTAGAACCTATACCTATAAAGCAGTCCTTCTCAATTTTAATCTTACCGTATTTAGTATGAACTTGATTACTCTTAGCCATGGGTCCACTCATTCTTTTATCACGCGCATATGCATTACTTGAACTATATAAATTACATCTTGCAGCTACACCGGTATTGTCATCGATTGTTATTTCGCTATCTAATCCTGCATGTACTATTGTACCAATACCTATATGTACTCTCTTTCCTATTCGAATTTTGGATATACTTGTAAATACACAAAATTTGTCAATGTAACACCAATCATCCAATTCTATATTATTTCCTTGAAAATAAACCCCTTCAGCAATTAAGACATTTCTTCCAACTCTCTTTAATAAAATGCTATAATAGAGTCTTCGCAGTAACATTCCCGCTGGACCAGGTAAATCTCTTAGAATCCACTCAATTAAATTAAGAGGTAATCTTATAAAAAAATATAAATAGTCTCCAATTGAATTTTTTTCCTCATCAATATACTTCTTGAATATATAATAATCTTTAGGTGGTTTAGCCATAAGTTTAATTTGATATTATCAATAATTTGGAATAATAAATACATTAATTAAAATGATAAAAATAGGTATTAATGGGTTTGGCAGAATAGGAAGGCTTATATTAAGAGCACTCTTAGAAAATTACAAAGGGAAAATCCAAGTTGTAGGAATAAACGATCTCGGTTCAATCGAGGCCAATGCCCATCTTATTAAGTTTGATAGTACTCATGGAACTTTAACTCAAGATATAAAGACTTCAGCTGAGGGATTTCAGATTGGTGATCAAAATATAAAAGTTTTTTCTGAGCGAGATCCTGCTAAACTTCCATGGGGAAAAATTGGTGCAGATGTTGTTCTAGAATGTACAGGTTTTTTCTTAGACAAAACCTCTGCAGGTAAACATTTAGAAGCTGGAGCAAAAAAAGTTATTATCTCAGCACCAGCAAAAGAAGTTGACTTTACAATTGTTCAAGGTGTCAACAGTAAAGAGTTAAAAAAAGAACATAAAATTATATCTAATGGATCTTGTACCACAAACTGCTTAGCTCCAGTAGCCATGGTATTAGAAAATTCTTTTGGTATTGAATATGGTTATATGACTACAATTCACAGTTATACTGGTGACCAAAAATTACTAGACACACTACATAAAGATTTAAGACGAGCAAGAGCATCTGGAGATGCAATGATACCTACCTCAACCGGTGCGGCTAAAGCGATGAGTTTAGTATTACCAAGTCTTAAAGGTAAATTAGATGGGACTGCTATAAGAGTCCCAACTCCAAATGTATCATTAATTGATCTCACTTTTGTTCCTAAAAGAGAAGTTACAAAAGAAACAATTAATGACGCTATGAGTAAAGCTGCAAATGGTCCTTTAAATGGAATTCTTGCAACAAATTCAGCTCCATTAGTTTCAAAAGATTTTAATCATAACCCTCACAGCTCAATATTTGATTTAACTCAAACACAGGTTATTAAAGGAAAGTTTAGTAGAGTATTATCCTGGTATGATAACGAATGGGGTTTTTCCAATAGAATGTGTGATACAGCAATTCAAATTTCTGGCCTTATTTAATTTTTTCAGCTTCTTCTATTAATTGTAAAGTGTGTTTAGGTACATCAGAATAATCTTTATTAATAAATTTTGTTTTGAAAATAATGTCCTTTTTAATTTTCTTTTTATTTTGAATCTCATCAACAGCCGACAAAATTTCATCAATGCTATACTTTTGCTCCATTAAGTACCAACTTTATAAAGTCTTATCATATTTGTCATGCCAGCTTTTCCAAAAGGTAAACCAGCAGTAATTATGACAAAATCATTTTTTCTAACAAATTTTAATTTTTTGATAATTTCTTTAGATATAGACATCATATCTTTCCAGCCACTAGCATCGCGACTGTTGATAGATTGAACACCCCAAAGTAAAGAAACTTGCCTAGATACATTAATATTAGGTGATATAGTAACAATTTTTGCTGCTGGTCGCATAGCAGAAACTAATTTCGTAGATTTGCCCGAATTTGAAAATACAATAATTGCTTTAACATCTGGATTATAAGCAATATCTTTAACTGAGAGCAGAATAGATTTTACAGGGTCCTTTTTGGAAATTATTGAATTTTTAAAGTCTTCAATGTGCAATCTTTTATATTTTTCTGTTGAAAGAATAGTTTGACTCATAGTTGAAACAGCTTGAGAAGGAAACTTACCAATAGCAGCCTCTGCTGAAAGCATAACTGTATCAGCACCTTGAAAAATTGCAGTAGCAATATCATTTATCTCAGCTCTAGTAGCAGTATTATTTTCAATCATACTTTCTAACATTTGTGTAGCAACGATTACCGATTTAGAGAATTGAGAACATTTTTTAATTAAACTCAATTGAACTTTCGGTACTTCACTGTGACCAATATCAATTGCTAAATCACCTCTAGCAATCATTATTGAATCTGTCGCTTTAATAATATTGATTATATTTTTAAGAGCGTGCTTGTTTTCTATTTTTGAAATAATACCCATATCCTTTTTAATTAATTTCCGAGCTTCAAATATAAGCTTTTCATTTTGCAGGTAAGAAAGTGCAATCCAATTACATCCAAGTTTGGTTGCAGTCTTAATATCTTTTTTATCTTTTGATGTTAATTTATTGAAGGTAATATCAAGATTTGGAATATGAACACTTTTATTACTTTTTATGAAGCAGTTTTGACTTTTGCAAATTGTTGTAACAGCCAAACCTTTTTTACCAGTAATTACAAAAGTAAATTTTCCATCATCAATTAATATCTTGTTTCCTTTTTTTAATTTTTTTAGAATATTTGGATAAGGAAAATTTATTCTTGAATAATTACCTATCTCCTTTTTATTATCAAAGATATATTTTTGATTGTATTTAATTTTTTGGTTGTCGTTTTTTATCTTACCCACTCGTAGCTTCACACCTTGAAGATCTGCAATTAAAGCTATTTTTTTATTTGTAAATCTTTCAATTCTTCTAATTTTTGAAACAATCTTGCTAATACCCTGAGTATTATGACTAAAATTAATTCTAAAAGCATCAACGCCTAGATTTATAAGCTGTTTTAGTTTTGAATCGCTATAAATAGCCGGTCCAAGTGTTGCTATAATTTTGGCTTTTTTTTCCATTGAGAGGTATTTATGTTATAACATTTTTTTCTCAAAAAAAATATTTAAGAAAATTAAAAATAATGACAAAGAAGATTGGAATTTTAACTAGTGGGGGAGATTGTGGAGGATTAAATGCTGCCATTAGATCAATTTTTTATAGAGCAAAAAACAAGTACAATATGGAAGTTTTTGGCATCAAGGACGGTACAGCAGGGTTAATGCAAAGACCCGTCTCAGCGGTTCAATTAACACATAAAACTTTTAGTGGTTATTTACTCAGACAAGGTGGTACTTTTTTAGGTTCTACAAATAAAGGTAATCCTTTTAAGTTTCCCACAAAAGAGGGAAAATACATTGACACATCAAAAGAAATTATTGAAGGCTACCACCAGATGAAATTGGATGGGTTAATAATTATTGGCGGTGATGGAAGTATGCAAATTTTAAAAAAACTCGCAAAAGCAGGAGGTATGAAAATTGTGGCTATTCCAAAAACTATTGATAATGACGTTGGCGCTACTGAAAGCTCTATCGGGTTTCATACAGCAGTAGATGTAGCAACACAAGCTTTGGACAATCTTCAGTCAACAGCGGCAAGTCATAGAAGATCCATGATACTCGAAGTAATGGGAAGAGACGCTGGACATATTGCGTTAAATGCAGGTATAGCTGGCGGAGCAGATGTCATTTTAATCCCAGAAATTAAATATTCAATTAATGGAATAATTAGAAAATTAAACTCAATGAAAAAAAATGACATACAACATTCATTAATAACTGTTGCAGAGGCTGTTAAAAAAGAAGATGGGAACACCGTGTTACACAAATATATGGATGGAGAAAAAAGATTGGGTGGTATAGGTGACTATATTGCCCGAGAAATTATGAAAAAAACAGATGTAGAGTGTAGAGTAACTTCTTTGGGGCATGTACAAAGAGGGGCTCCTCCAACAGCGAGCGACAGGATTTTAGCAAGTGCTTTTGGAGTTTATGCTGTGGATTTACTTAATCAAAAAAAATTTGATCGTATGGTTGCTTGGAAAGATAGAAAAGTTGTTGACGTCCCAATTGACGAAGGCATAAGAACATATAAAAATGTTGAAAGGAAAGACTCTCTAGTTGAAACTGCTTTATCTTTAGGAATTTATATTGGAGATGAAATTTAATGAAAAATAAAGATTTAAATAAATATGCTAATAAGCTTGTTAAAGCTTTTTTAAATAATAAAATTATTGCACCAATTCCAATCAAATATACAAAAAAAATTACCGAGGCACAAAAATTAAGAAAATTATGTGAAAGTAAAATTAAAAAACCTATAATTGGTTTTAAGGCTGCAGGCACTGGAATTCCAGTCTTGAAAAAGTTAAAAGAAAAAGAACCTTTTTATGCTACTGTTTATAAGCACAATGTTTTAAATAATAATAAAAGTGTAAAAATAAATAAATTTACAATGGGTATCGAATTAGAAGTTTGTTATTTCATTAATAAGAATTTTTTTACATTCTCAAAAAAAATTACTAAAAATAATATCAAAAAATTTATTACTCATATCGCTCCCTGTATTGAAGTGGTTGGTTATAGACAGAGAAAAAAAGGTATTAAAAGTTTAGGGGATCTTTGTTCGGATTTTGGTGCCAATGTTAAATTTATTATTGGCTCTAGAAAAAAGTTTAAAAATCAGAATGTAAAAAAACTTAAAACAAATATTTTTAATAAAAAAATTAATCAATCTGTAACTGGTAATACAAATACTGTTTATATCAACCCAATGAATTCTTTGAGATTTGTTTTAAGTAAGTTACAAAAAGATAAAATTAAACTTAATGACAATTTTTACGTTTTTACAGGCTCTTCTGTAGGTGTTGTTCCTATTTTAGCTAAAGGAATTTACAAAGGTATAATCCATAAGCTAGGATCTGTGTCTACTAAGATTAATTAGTTAAAAGATAACCACCAATTAAAACAATTGATAGGGCGCTAAATATTTTTAATTTATGTGTTATATTTGCTCTTTTCTCACCATTTACTTTTCTTTGTGAAAGAAAATAAATACTTGTTTGTGATTTTTGACGAAATTTCGGCCTCAATGGACTCGGTATTGATTTATTTTTAATAGTTCTAAATTTTTTTGGGTTTATTTGAAGCACAATTTATTTAACTCTATTTCCTCCATGTAAGCAACCTATAGGTTCTTTTTTCTTGTAGACGGTAAAGGTGCGTCATTTATGCAAATGATAATCATTATTAATCTACTGTAAATGATAATCATTATCAATAACAAATTAAGGAAATAATGAGAAAAATAACATTAATAACTAGCTTAATTGCTTACTTTGCGAGTTTTGTATTTAGTATGGTCTTAGCAAACGAAGTAAACATTTTTAGCGCGAGACATTATGATTCTGATGTCCAACTTTATGAAAAATTCACAGCTAAAACTGGAATTAAAGTAAATGTTGTTTCTGGAAAATCGGGAGCATTAGAAAAAAGAATAATTGAAGAGGGAGTAGACAGTAAAGCAGATCTTTATATAACAGCAGATGCTGGAAGACTGGGTGCTTTTCAAGCTAACCTTCAAGGCGGACTTACAAGTTCAGCTATTAAATCAGCTGTGCCTAGTAACTTCAGAACATCAAAATGGACTGGGATAGCAAAGAGAGCAAGAATTGTTTATTTTGCTCCAGAAAGAGTAAGCGGTTCAGAATTAGCAGGTCTTACTTATGAGAGCTTAGCTGATCCTAAATGGAAGGGCAGATTAGTAATTAGAGCATCAAATAATATTTATAATCAATCACTTGTAGCTTCATTAATAAGAAATAATGGAAAAGGTAAAATTGAAGATTGGTCAAAAGGTATGGTAGCAAATATGGCCAGGTCTCCGAAGGGCAATGATAGAGCTCAAATACTTGCTGTAGCTGCTGGAGAAGCAGATATAGCAGTTGCTAATACTTACTATTTGGCGCTTATGCTTTCAGGAAAAAAAGGTCCTGAACAACAAGCTGCTGCTAAAAAAGTTAAACCTTTCTTTCCTAATCAAGATGGAAGAGGAACTCATATGAATATAAGTGGTGCGGGTCTTGTAAAAGGTGCACCGAATAAAGTTAATGCGATAAAATTAGTTGAATTTCTATTAAGTAAGGAAGCTCAAAATCATATTGTAAATAATACTTTTGAGTATCCAATGATAGATGGTGTTTCTCCACATCCACTTGTGGTGAATATGGGATTAGATTTTAAACAAGATCTAAAAACCAAAGTTGTTAATTACGGAAAAAGACAAGCAGATGCTTTAGAAGTAATGACAGCGGCAGGCTGGAAGTAGTTTAAAATATATGAGGCGAACAATTAAAAAAGATATTAATCTAAATAAGTTAAAAACTGGTTGTTCGCCTTGTATGTCTGAAGCTAAAAAAATGAATCTAAAAATTTCTAATAGAAAAATTTCGGAGATAAAAATTGAGGAAGTTAAATCTATTGTATCTTCAATGTTTAAGAAAAATTAAAAGTTTGACGTCAATTTCTCTGGTTTAAAATGCTCGCTTTATACATGAGGTTAAGCCGCTTTAGCCAGAGAACTTTATGTGATAGTAAGGTCCAACAATGACAAAATATAACTTGTGGTTTTTTAGCTCTATAATTATTGCCTCAATAGTTGCATTACCAATTATAACAGTATTTTTAAGCTTCTTTAGTGAAACTAGTAATTATTTTTCAATACTTAAAAACACTTTTCTATTTGATTATATTTTCAATTCAATAACAATTTTATTATTTGTAATATTAATTACTTTTTTTTTAGGAGTTTTATCCGCATATTTTGTATCATTTTATAATTTTCCTTTTTCAAATTTTTTTAGCTGGGCTTTAATTTTAGCATTTGCTGTACCTGGATATATTTATGCATTTTCAATAATTGCTTTTTTTGAAAATTATGGAACAGCATTTTCAATTTTAACTTTTTTATTTGGTGAAAATAATTATAATTTAATCATTCCAAAAATTGACGGGATTTTTGGAGCTATTTTAGCGATATCATTTTCACTTTTTCCTTATGTATACGTATTAACAAGAGCCTCATTTCACTATCAGTCAAATAATTACATAGAAGTGGGTAAAAATTTAGGTCTTTCCTCAAAAGAAACTTTTTTCAAAATAATTTTACCTTCGGCAAGACCAGCGATCGTAGCTGGCCTTGCACTTGTATCAATGGAATGTTTATCAGATTTTGGAACAGTATCTTTTTTTAGTGTTAATACTTTAACAACAGGGATTTACAATTCTTGGCTATCCTTCGATGATTTAAACACAGCAAATCAAATTTCCTTTATATTACTTCTTTTTATACTTTTTTTATTCTCTATTGAGATTTACTCAAGAAAGGAGGCTAAATATCATCAGCCAGGTAGAGGATTTAAGCCGATTTCAAAAATCAAATTAAACGGAAAAAAAGCTATTATACCTATTTTAATTTGCTCATTAATTTTATTTGTAAGTTTCTTGTTTCCTTTATCACAAATGATTTATTGGACAATTAAATTTCCTAAATATTTTCAAGATATAAATATTATAGATCTAAATATTAATACATTACTTTTAGTATTTCTAGCTAGTCTGTTTATTGTCATTATTTCGTTATTTATAAATTACGGTAGTAGAATTTCAAAAAGCAAAATTTTAAATTACCTTACAAATTTTTCAATTTCTGGTTACGCAATTCCTGGTGTAATTTTAGCTGTCGCTTTTATAACTTTTTTTTCAAATTTAAGTGATTTTTTTAATGAAAATTTAAATCTAAAAAATACTAAAGGTATTTTTATAGGATCTATTTTTGGATTGATTTTAGCATACTTTATTAGATTTTTTTCTTTATCATTCAATGGAATTAAATCTAGTTATGAAAAAATTAATAATTCAATTGATGAAAGTGCTTATCTACTTGGATATTCAAAAATTAAAACATTTATAAAAATTCATATACCATATTTAAAGACAAACATAATTCTAATTATACTTTTGATTTCTTTGGAAGTAATTAAAGAACTACCAATAACTTTAATATTAAGACCATTTAATTTTGAGACATTTGCTACTCAAGCATATATTTATGCTTCACAGGATTTACTAGAAGCAGCAGCTCTTCCATCTCTTTTTCTAATATTCTGGTCATCAATATTAATCCTATTATCATCTAATTATATACTTTCTAAAAAAAACTAATATAATCAATTTATGGTTAAGAATTTTTTTGAAATTCGTGACGGAAATTTTACAGCAAGCGAAAAAAATAAAGTTAATAATGTTAACTTGATTATAGAAAATCAAGGTGAAATTATTTCATTATTAGGTCCTTCTGGGATAGGGAAAACTACAATTCTAAGAACTATCGCTGGGTTACAAAAACTCAGTAATGGTAAAATAAAACTAAGAAATAAAATTTTGGCTTCAGATGAAATTCATATCGAACCTGAAAAAAGAAATGTTGCACTCTCATTTCAAGATAATTCTCTTTTTCCTAATTATAAAGTAATCGATAATATAAAATTTGGACAAAAAAGATCTAATGGCAATGGTTCATCAATTAATACTAATGAAATAATTAAATTATTGAGAATTGAACCAATATTAGAGAAATTTCCACACCAAATAAGTGCAGGCGAAGCTCAAAGAGTATCTTTAGCCAGATCTTTAATGTCAAAACCTGATTTGTTGCTTTTAGATGAACCTTTTTCTAACATAGATCAAAGTCTAAAAGAAGAAATACAAGTTTCTGTAAAAAAACTTCTAAAAAGAATTAATTTAACAACTATTATTGTAACACATGACTCCTATGAAGCTTTTTCAATGGCAGATAAATGTGGAATAATTTTAAATCAGGAATTAAAACAATATGATGTTCCCTACAATGTGCATCACGAACCTAATTCAATAGCAGTAGCTAATTTTTTGAATAAAGGAATATTTATAGAAGTTCAAGTTGTCGATAGTGAGTGCGCAGTGCATAGATTAAAGCACAAAGAGCTAGGTGAGATAAGAGGTAAATTATCTAATAACTTTCCATCTGGATCAAAAGTAAAACTTCTTTTGCAACCAGAAGATTTGATTCATGACGATCAGAGCGAGTTAAAACTAGAAGTAGTAGATAGAAAGTTTAGAGGAACAAATTTTATTTATACTTTAAAAACTAAAAATGGTGAACATTTACCTGTATTTGTTCATTCTCATCACATACATCAACATGAGAAATCAGAGCAATTTGGAATAAAGTCTCCGATTTATATTGACCACTTAGTATGTTTTTAAGTAAATATAATGATATTCTGCGCTCTTAGCTCAGCTGGATAGAGCATCGGTTTTCTAAACCGAGGGTCGGAGGTTCGAATCCTCCAGAGCGCGCCAATTTAATTAGTTAGAAAAACCGTATTTTCTTAATCTAACATCTCCAGTTCTTGCGTGAGCCTC
>MDTC01062131.1_pt1 | contig 17285 bp, 15 predicted proteins | sample 811181 | NCBI WGS metagenome assembly MDTC01 (sample SAMN05326644, study PRJNA326480) | marine metagenome | isolation source: seawater | place: Pacific Ocean: North | collected 2011 | reverse complement strand
TATAACAAAAACAATTGTCCGCGGCATTATATTTACATTTTTTTGATTCTGAATTCTTATAAAAAAATGTAAGACTCGGAAAACCACAAAGCCCCATGCTAAAAGTATATCAATTTGTGTGTAATTATTGAAAAAAATATGTAACAAACATAAAAGATAAAAAAGAATAGGAATTTCAAACATGTTTTGGTATTGCTGTCTGGCAGACCGAAGTCTATCTGGGAATTCACCTTCATATATTCTAAACTGGCTTAGGCGAACATTTTTTCTGATGACATCTACTGTAGCCATGTATAACAATCTAAATATTAGAAAAAGATTTAAAACCGCCATGATGGATAGAGGTATTATAAAATCCATATCTAAATATAATTGCTAATCAATTAATAAAACTATAAATGTGATGCTCATTATATAGCTAACATATCCAAAATAATTTTCATTTATTTAAAAATTATTTAAAAAAGGGGTGAAGCTACAGTTAGTAGATTTGAACTGTGACTAAAAGGCCATTGATAAAATATCCTGCCAATTTTTAAACATTATAATCACATTCGTAAATTAAAAAATTCCTTTATCTGAAGAGGTTTTATATAATGTGTGGATTTTGAAGATCTTAATTTTGCGTCCTAAAGAAGGTACTATTCTTTTATTTACTAGTTCAATTATCTTAGCAATGAGGATGTTTATCAATTAAATAACCAAAAAAACCAAGACATTGATTGTTAGCTATGTTTATTTACTCTAATTACATTTTTTTAAGGACTCAAATTCAATCAATTGCTTAAAGAACAGCACGCTAATAATTATTAAAAGCACGAGCTCAATTATTATTTCTTATAATTATATTCATACAATTGATTATTTATTGATCTATAGATCAAGTAGAGACGAAATAAGGGTATTTAAGTCCTCTTCATCTATTGAATCATCACTATTAATGTCGCCTTCTTCAATATAATCAGTCGGATCTATTATTGAATCTGAAAGGTGTATAACATCAAAAACATTAATTATTAAATCGGTGTTTAAGTCACCTAGCTTGAACACAGGTATTACATGATCCCAAACATTCAAAAAAAGCGAATTTGAGTGATCATTTATGTCTTCAGGAAAAAGATGGGAATGAGTCGCAATCAACAGACTTTGCCTTGGACTGACAAAAATATTTTGTCCCCCTGTACCCATTATAAAGAAACTATCTTCAAAATATGTATTATCTACATCTGGAACCCAGAACAAATATCCATAACCATGGAGAGGATCTAATCCTGTATAGCTTGATAAATTAGTTGCCATTTGAATCCAAGTTGAAGATAATATTTGATCGTTTCCTGAATAACCATCTTGCAAGTACAATTGGCCCAATTTTGACATGTCTCGTAAATCTAGCCATAATCCTTTGCCTCCATCGTTTATATAATTCCATCCCCATTCCCAAAAAGGATTCGTAATGCCTAGCTTAGGGAATAAATGAATATTAGCGAAGTAATAGGGGGTTAATCCTGTATTATGAAAAATTACATGCGAAATTAGATGACATGCAGGGTTTTGATAGTAAAAAATACCAGGACCATCCCAATAATCTGCATTTGCTAAGTCATAAGTAGATACATTAACATAATTATCTATAGGTACATAACCAGAAGTCATCGTTAGTAGATTTTTTAGAGTAACGGTGTTTAAATAATCAATATCGAAGTTCAAAAAATTAGATAATGGCAATTCGGGGTCTGCTATCAACTGCATATCGTACGCCTGGCCAACTATCGTTGAAAGAAAACTCTTGGTTACAGACCATATCGGAAATACTTCACCAGCATAACTACCGTTGTAGTAACCTTCAAAAATAATTTCTCCATTCTTACATATTAGTATCCCTGCAATATTTGGCAAGGTTTCAATATTTTCAGCAATTACATTTTCTAATTGATTTAAAAAAAGAAAATTATCGTTTGATAGCCAGGGTTGACTTAAATCTAAATTCTCAGTGAAGACTAAGCTTGTACTAAACAAAAAATGAAGTGTTATTCGAGATATTCTCATTTCAAAAGTTATTCACCTTAACGTTAATAAGAAACTTCGTGAAAGCTAGGCTAAATTTGAATATTGAATACAGCAAAAAAGCTAGTACCTAAAATGAATCGAGGACAGGAATTATTTTTTCTTTGCTTCAATATCATATGCACCAGTAACACCCAATAAACCCAACCCAATCATTCCAATTTCTAAACAATTGATTTCGAAATATAATAAAAATCAATAACTCTTATTTATAAGCATATTGAATTTGAATATAAATAAAATGTATATATTTTTTCACCATAATTTCCTTTTCTATATTTTGAATATAAAATTAATTGCTTAATAATAAATTCCTTTTGTGAGGAGAAAAGGTAAGAAAAATTTTAAGAAAATATGTAAAGAGTAAGAATTGCTAATGCCAAGATATCTAAAACTTATTATCACCTCACATAAGTTCTCACTCTAATAGTTTTAAAAAATATATATCATAAATGAGCTTTGACCTTCCATAAATTAGCAAGATCGACTAAGGTAAACTTTTCACTATCCAAGACAACTCCATCTGCTTTAGCAATTTCACCTAAAAAATCGATTAATTTCTCTGCGAAGTCTGAATCAAACCAATCTTGAAATATAATCTCAGTCGAAATTTCTTGGAGTTCTGATAAAATTTCATCTATTGATTCTTCTTTTATTTCATTCCAATATTGATAGGCTTTGACCATCTTTTTTTCAATAACGTCAGGAGGGTACTTTGATAGATCTCCATTAATTATTTTAAATATATATCTTGTTTTACTTTGAATAAGAGAACGCTCTGAATCTGCAAGGTCCCAATCTGTAATGTGAGCATATGAAAACAATATAAATAAAGTTTTATCAACCCAATCAGAATTTTCACGCACTTAAAACTCCTTATTTGATAAAATTATTGTTATAAATCTAACTACTATCTTATAAAAAGGAAAACCCCATGAAAGTGGGGTTTTCTTGTTTAGCAAATTTTTTTAAAATTAATCAAACTTTCCACCAGAACCAGAATGAATGGGGCTATAATGAGCACCAACAGTAAGCAATTTTCCCTTCTCTTTCTCTAACAAATTAAAGGCTTTAGTTAGATAATTTGAAATTAAAACTTTTCCATCCCCCTCAATATTTACCTATAAATAATATACTACATATGCTAAATCTTTTTTTGATCCATAAATATCTACATTTATATGGTGTTCCTTGAGATTTAAAGTATTAGGTGAATCTTATATTTTGGCTTTATTGTTTTGAACTATTTGAAAGCTCCAAAAACCACCTTCAGAATTAGCCATCCAACTACCATTAGGGTGAATTAACCCGCTAACATCTTTTTGCGATACTTTTTCCCAATTTGAATGTGTTGTTTTCTTTATCTCATTAACGTCATTCCCAATTAGAATGGTTGAAATAAATATTATTAGACCAATTTTTCGCACAATCAGTTCCTCAAGAGCTATTTAATTGAACAAAACTCAAAAATATATACAAAATATCCCATTTACAAAAAAACCACACATATGAAATAAATAAATAACTATATCGAGATTATATTCCTGAGCTATTTGAAGATATTTTATATAAAGAAATTCGATATTCTATGAGACTCCAAATTTTATAAAACAAGTCTAAAATTATATGCATAAATAAGTAATCTATGTTTATGAATATAATTAAATGGAATAAAAAAAATTTTACTTAGAGCATTTGTATATTGATTTTTATACAAATTATTTTACTTGGTGTAATAATTTAAATTTTAATTTTGATATCAAATTTCAACTACATATTACTTATTTCACAATAAAAGTTAATTTTAATAATTGATTCCTATTTTTAGTATACACTCACATGAAAAATAAATTTCAAGTTGTGCCATTTTTTTATTTTTCTTTTTCAATAATATTTTGGATTTTAATGATAATACCAAATTCTGACTTAGTTCTTGGAAGATGGGCTTTACATATGGATGAGCAGATACTATTTGATCATCTAAAAAGAATTTACCATTTTGATAGTAAGGAGCAATTATTTAGTCTTATTTATCAAGGGGGATGGGCAAATTATGGGCCTATTTTCTTTAATATGCATGCTATAGTTTGTTTATTGCCAAAAATATTTTATGGAGACCTAGGCGTTATTTTTGGAGCTAGGATGTCAAACGCCTTTTTTCTAATTGCATCATTAAATATCCTCACACTTACTTTTTTAAAAAATTGGATGTTAAGGTTCTTTTGCTTTTTGGTCATTATTAATGTTCCAGGTATAAGCTATTTAATGTGTCTTCCAAAGCCAGAATCAATTCAATTATTTTTCTTATCTCTATTTTTTTATTTTTTTAAAAAAAATGAATTTTCTCTTTCAAAATCCTACTGGATTTTTCTTGGGATCTCATTTGGGGCAAAGATTTCAGCCTTTTTATTTCTGGTCTTTCTTCCAATCTTTGCATTTTCGTATGTAACTATAAAACAGTCGCTTCCTATTGCTTTGATAGCGGTTCCTAAAACAATATTTTTTATCTTTTTAGGATTAACAATATCATCATTTTTTCTTTTTCCAAACGTATTTTTGTCCTTCATGATTTATATTATTGTAAAAGGTGTTTTATCGAAAAACATTAAAAAAAATTTGTACTTAGATATTTTATTAATCCTTGCATTAATAACCTTAAATATACTGTGGCATGTGATATTAAATATCTTTTTTTCCGCCACTACGAACACATTTGGGTGGTTTAGGAGTACTTTTTTAGCAACCCAAAATCCTGCAGATCATGAATCTATAAATTTTTTTAGTTGGTTAAATTATTTCTTTACAACCTGGTTAGGTGATTCTATTTTTCTAAATGTGTCTATAGTTATATTTTCTTTTTTAATCATTTTAAAAGGATTTTATTTCCATTTTAAAGATCGTCATTTAAATAAAAATAATTATGGTGCTTTTTTAGTATTATTTTTAGGAATTATTACCATAGTAACACTTTTTGTAAAAGTGAAAAGATTATGGTTATTTTACCTTACTCCATGGATTATTTGTGTAATCATTGGAGTTTTTTCTACTTTTGAAATTTTATTAAAAAATAATAGTAGTACATATAGAATAAAACATCAACAATTTCTAATCAAATTTATTACAGCTTTGTTTCTTATTTCAGTCATTGGTATAATGCAAAATTGGTTTTTTAAAAATCTATATGCTTACAAAGAGTATTCATCGAGAACAAAAAGTGAATTTTTTCAGAAAGAAAAACTTTCATATTTGACTATTTTAGATTTTTTAAACGAAACATCTGAAAAAAAAGGATATCCAATAACAGTTGCATATGACTCTCTTTTGCCCATTCCCGATAAGAACAATAGGTTTTTCACTCATAGATTTTTTGAACCGTTTGAAAAATGGAATATTGAATATGATGCTATTATTCTAAGCGAAAGAATTAAAAAGAGGGTGAAACAGATTCCAGATCCAAAAACCTACGAATATAATCAATTATTAGCTGAAAAAGCTGGCTATGAAAAACATGTTTTATCTAAAAGTGAAAGATGTTCTAAAAATAATTGTTATAAATTATACGCAAACCTTGAAAATGGTGGAGAAATACTAGTGCGCATTGAATAGATTCTACTAAGAATAAATTAATTAGATTTTTTTACAATGTTTAATTGTTTTACAAAAAAAGAATACAACATAACCAATGTTGTAATTGAATGTATTTATTTTAAAAATTAGAGTTGTTCTACGTTTTTCCACGAAAAAAAAGACAATGAGAACCTTGAAAAAATTAGGAATATGGTTTAATTATAAATTTAAACCTGAAAATGAATGGTTAAAGTTTTTTGATAAGCTAAACGAAGCAAACATAAGTGAATGTTTTATAAATGCTAATTCAAGTCAATTGAGCTATTTAATTTCACTATCAAATAACTATAATTTAAATATACACGGATGGATGTGGACTCTGAACAGACCATATGATGCAAAATCTTCAAAAAATCTTCATTGGTATTCAGTTAATAAGAATGGACAAAATAGTTATGAATATCGTCCATATGTTGATTATTACCAGTGGCTCAGTCCTTTTAGTGAAGGTGCCCGAGAGTACATAAAAGATAATTTTTCAAAAATTGCTTCTATTGAGGGTCTTTCATCTGTGCACCTAGATTATGTTAGATATTGTGATATTTTTCTTCCAATAAATCTTCAAAAATACTACAAAATCGACCAGACACACGAATTTCCTGAATATGATTTCGGATACCATCCAAATGGTAGGAATCGTTTTAAAAATACGTTTGGAGTAGATCCTATGGATATTGTCGATGCCCAAATATCAAAAGAATGGAAACAATTCAGATGTGACGCTGTAAGTAGTTTAGTTAAAGAATTAAAATCTATTGCAAGGAATAAAGATAAAAAGATTTCTGCAGCAGTATTTCCCTATCCTGAGATGTCTAGAGAAATGGTTCTTCAAGATTGGTCTTCATGGTGTTTAGATATTATTTGCCCGATGAATTATCATCACTTTTATGATGGTGATATTGATTGGATAGCTGATAGCGTTTCAAAAGGTATTAAGTATAAAAAACCAGATGGAATATATCTATCTGGATTATTCTTAGGATCTTTATCTCCATCTAAACTAAAAAAAGCAATCAGATCATGTTTAAATAGCGGTGCTGATGGCGTCTGTCTTTTTAATGATGAATATTTAACTATGGACCATATTAACATAATTAAATCCTTCCAACCAACCGAAAAGTAAAAACCCTACAATAATTTAAGAAATAAGTAATACGGAATTTCCAAATTCACTTACCATATTGACTATACTTTAAAGTGTATTTTTCTCATACTCAACATTTGCGTTAATCCATTTATATGTTTCTTTCATCCCTTCTATTAATGGTCTTGATACTTCCCAATTCATGTGTTTTTTATATAATCTGTTGTCAGAATTTCTGCCCCTAACTCCTATTTGTGGCACATCAATATTTTTTATTCTAATATCCTTACCGGAGATATTTATCGCCATTTGAGCGAGATCATTAATAGTAATTATCTCTTCTGAACCAATATTAACTGGACCTAAAAAATTATTCTGCCTAACAAACCTCAAAATAGCTTCAAGACAATCATTAATATATAAAAAAGATCTTGTTTGGTTACCATCTCCCCAAACCTCTATTTCACCGCCGTCTTCAACCTTTGCGACTTTTCTACAAATAGCTGCAGGGGCTTTTTCCTTGCCACCTGTCCATGTACCCTGAGGACCAAAAATGTTATGGAATCTTGCTATCCTAATATCCAGCGCATAATTTCTATTAAATGCTAAATATAATCTTTCACTAAATAATTTTTCCCAACCATATTCACTATCTGGATCTGCTGGATAAGCAGAATTTTCAGTACAATTTGGATTAGTAGGATCTAGCTGATTATGTCCTGGATACATACAAGCAGATGATGAATAGAATATTCTTTTAATACACTTTTCAACTGCATGTTTTACAACATTTAAATTTATTAAACTAGAATTATGCATTACATTAGCATCATTCTCTCCACTGAAAATGTAGCCAGCGCCTCCCATATCTGCAGCAAGCTGATAAACCTCATCAAAAGAATTTTTCTTATCATCTAATGAGTTTTGTTTGGGAGCAAATAATACTGATGATACAACTTTATCATCCCGTAAATCACCGCACACATATTCATTACATATATCATTATGGTTCCAAAACTCATGTGTCTTCTTTATGTCAACCACTCTAACCCAAAAACCCTCTTCTTTTAATCTTTTTGCTAAATGCCCGCCTATGAAACCCCCGCCTCCTAAAACTAAAGCCGTTTTACTTTTATTCATTTTCATACCAGAAGCTAATTACATTATACTTTTAATAAGCACATTTATAATATATTTTTTTATTTTTTAAAGTATACTCTTTGAACGTTGCTAAACATTTGATTAAAAATTGATTAAAATTAAGCCATTAGACTAAAGAAGTTTTACTAAAACCATTCTTGAAAGAAATAAAGAACAAAAAAGTTTTAAAAAAAGAGTTTTTCCAATTAAACCTAACCGCAAACTTGTAAAGAAAAACTTTGCTGGCGTTATGCTTAATTATAAGCAAATGGATCTAAGTCTATAAAAAATATGATTTAGTTGTTTGTTTATAATAAACTATAAAAAAATTCAATTGTTTATGTAGTCTTTGTACATGACTCATATCTTTTACAAATAGCATTAATAATCGATTCTAATTCAAACCCTTTTGAAATTACACAACATCAAGACCCATAAAATTCAACTATTATCTTCTAAATTAAATCCAAGGTTGTCTCGGTATATATCTAACAACCTATTCCTTATATTCTGAAATTCATATTTTTCAATATATTTCCTTCCTGCTAAAGATTTTTTTAAAAATTTTTGTCTATTATTTAGAATATATAGACAAGAATTTGCCATCTTTTTATAATCGCCAGGTAAATGCTTTATTACAGAATCGGTCTTAGTATAATCAGAGAGATTTGGGAATGCATTTGTTACAATTGGTAAGCCGCTTGATAAAGCCTCATTTACCGTTTGACTTGATCCACCTTCCAATAAAGGTAAAATTAATAGACTAGCCTTACGATAGAGATCTCTAAATTCGTTATCATTAAGAAATGGTAGAAATTCGACTTCCGGCGTATCCGTAAAATATTCTTTTCCAGGTTTAGATCCTGCTAACTTTAATTTAATTCCCGGACTAGATGTTTTTAATTTTAGATATATTTTTTTTAAAGTTGCATAGTCTCTTCGGTTATTTCCAATACACACTATCAAATTTTTGTCCCGCTCAACTAAATTATTCGAAAAAGAGTAAAACTTAGTATCGACACCCAGTGGTAAGTATACCAATGTTTCTGGATTAATAAATTGTTTTAAATATTCTAGTTGAGCATATCCCGAGCAAGTTATTAAATCAGCTGATTGAAGATGATATTTATTTGGCATTCTTCTTTCTAGCTCTTCAATTGAGAAAAAAAGATTAACAGCCAACTTAATTCCAAAAATCCTTTTTAACAAATATCCGTAATAATAATCATGGTCACCAAACCAATAATGTACAAGCTTAATGTTTTTTTTTATTAATGTAGCTAATGCCTTATGTTCTAATGCAACGCTCAAAGAGGAATAAGAGCTATTTCCAGTTCTCTTTTTTGCAAAACGATACACAAAGTTGTCAAAATTTTTCAATTCTTTATTGGTAATATGATTTGATCCTGGGAAAAAATTTAAAAAATGTTCAAAATCATTATTAAAACCGCGTGTGCTCCACCTTCTTCCAATTAAGAGAATATTCTTTGATGACAAATTCTTCATATAATTATTGTAAAGATAATATGCTTAAAATTATTCTTTTCACAAAAGCCAAATCATATTTATCAATTAACATATTTTATTTTTCCATTATTACCAACCACCAATTCAATCAATGTGACCTTTATAAACGATATATTAATATCTTATAGATCATCTGAATTTTGGTTCCCATGCCAATTTCCAATTTTGCTAATTACAAATGTTTTTAAAGATTGTGAATTATTAGGTATCGATTATATTTATCTTAATCCTATTTTAAAATCTAATCTAGGATAATTTTATTTTCACGATAGGCATTAGAATTGGTTTAGGCAAGGAATCAGAGCAAACTAATTACAACAAAATTATTGTTGTAAACAACGAATTAAGTTAAGCATATTTTTCAAGTGCTTTTATTAAACAGATGCCGTGCATTCCTTTAGATTATATTTTAATTTAAATTATTGATCCTTCCGTATAGAAAGGTGTGGATTATAAGAGGTATCTATTGAATGAATAAAAATTTAAATTAGTCCAAATTCTTAAAATTTAACGTTTAATATAGTATTTATTATAAATTCTATCTCTTCATCTGCCAAACTATGATAAATGGGCAACCTAACTAATCTTTCACTTGAAGAAATTGAAATTGGGCATGATGTTTTATCCCAACCAACTCGTACACTCATTTTTGAGTTATGCAAAGGTATATAATGAAAAAGAGCCATTATATTGTTTTCTTTTAGTTTATTTATAAAAAAATCTCGGATTTTTCGATTTGGCATAATTAAATAGAATAAATGATAGGAGGATTCACAATGCTTTGGTACAACTGGCAAAGCAACATTATTATTTTTCGCCCACTCAAAAAGATTAGAAAAATATTTATCCCATATCGATTTTCTTTTTTTTTGAATTTGTTTATGTTTTTCAAGTTGAGCATATAAAAAAGCGGAGAGTAATTCAGATGGACGATAGGATGATCCGTAATCGATCCAAGAGTACTTATCGACCAAACCATTTAAAAATTGTTGTCTATTTGTACCCTTATCCATGATATTACCAGCTCTTTCGATGAAAGATTGATCATTAATTAGAAGTGCACCTCCTTCACCACAGGTGAAGTTTTTGGTTTCATGAAAACTTTGGGTTGAAAAAGTGCCAAAAGTACCAAGGTACTTACCTTTGTATTTTGCAAATAGCCCATGCGCGTTATCTTCAATTACATGAATATTATTTTCTTTTGCAATTTTACAAATTTTATCCATTTCAGATCCTACTCCTCCATAGTGAACTGGTACAATAGCTTTGGTTTTTTTTGTAATTAGTGGTTCGATGAGATCCTGATCCATATTTAAAGTATCAGATCTTATATCTATGAAAATAGGCTTTGCACCATGAAGCACAAACGAATTTGCGGTGGAACTAAAGGTAAAAGAGGGAACAATAATTTCATCTTCCCTATCAATTTCTAATAATAAAGCTGATAGTTCAAGGGCATGTGTACATGAGGTTGTTAACATACACTTTTTTACTTGTAATTCATCTTCTAGCAATTCATTACATTTTTTCGTAAAAATTCCATCTCCTGATATATGTCCTAAATTTATTGCATCTCTTAAATAATTTAATTCATTTCCAATGGTATCGAATTTATTAAATGGTATGTTTTTGAATTTTTTCATTTATGATATTTTACGGTGTATATAAATCTTAATTTATACCAAGAAAACTCATGATATTTTTATAAGCTATATTTTCAAGCTTAGTTTTTCTAACAGTGTTACTTTTTTTTTCAAAAAATTGTCTAAGCTTATGATGTGAATGTTCGGGGTAATCTGTTCCGATACATATTCTTTGATCAAAATTATTAAATAGAAAATCAATATCTAAATCTATTGAACTTCCTTTGTACTTAAATAAAGTCATTGATAAGTCAAGTAAAAGGTTAGAATTAAATCTAACCAATTCTGCATACTTTAAAATATTAATATCGCCACCGTGGAGTAAAATGACTTTAAGATTAGAGATGTCTTTTAAACTATTAACTAAAAAATAAAAGGGATCAACAGCGGGATATTGTTGGATAAAAGAATGTTGGTATGAACAATAAAAAATAATAACCTCATTATCACTTGCTAGTCTAAATACATTTTTCATTGTTTTAATATCAAAATTAAAATTATTAAATCTTGGATGAATTTTAATTGCTTTATATCCAATGTCAATAATACGGTTTATTTCTCCTTCTATGTCATTAGTGTTGATATTAAAACCCGCAACTGGATAAAGTAGTTCAGAGATTTTACACTTTTCCATAAAATCTTCATGATTATAATCTTCAATTCCATGAATCCCAACTGCAGCTGCTCCAATAAAACTAGAATCATTAAGATATTTTTCTAAGTTATTGAATTTTGATACAGAATTATTATCAAACCAATTGCCAGTTAAAGTAGGATGACAGAGTGAATCGAAAATAGGAATCATTATTATATTTTTTTACTACCTCTTTAAGCTATGATTTTGAAGCAAGATTTTCTAATCTTATTATTAGTATTTTTTAAAAAAATCTTCAAGTGTTTTAGGTTCTTCAAAACCAAAACCTAATATTTCTTTTTCATTATATGTCAGGGGCGATGAATTAATATTCAAAGGAATGTTAATTTGTTGCTTTATGAATGGAATATTGTAAACATGGTTTATTGCTCTCCTAGGCAATGAACTTTTATTGTAGCCTCCTTTATGGTATAACATAGAATCAAATAAAATGAATGCACCTTTTTTTGCTTCAATTTGTATAGCATTTTTTTCGATAAAATCTTTAGACGGAAATTCAATAAATTTATGAGAATGGGGTATAACATGCATTGCACCATTAAGATTTGTGAATTCATCAACGCAATAAATTGCAGAAATTGCTATTGGGTTTGAAGAGGTGAAATGTTGGTAGGGCAAATCACGATGCCATCTATCTTGGGAGTACCTTTTATGGGAGGGATTGTAAATACCATTCTGCTGATTTAAAATAAATTTACCTATGAACAAGGACTTTAAAATTTTTATCACTTTAGAGTTTAATGCTAACTTAACAAATAAATCACTATCTTCGGCCATAGGCAGTCGAATTAAATCATCTTTAGCTTTTTCAATAAATTCATCTTTTTGCCATCTTTGGTTGTAAGAAAATCGCACCCTATCAAACTCTTGATCAAAAGATTTTATCTCATCGACTGAAAAAGGAGAATCAATAACTGAAAATCCATTTCTTTTTAATTGCTCTAAAATTTTATCAATTGATGATTTTGTACGCTCTTTTAGTATTACTCCATAGGATTCCATGTATTAAAATATAATTATTTTGGTTTGATATTCTTCTTTTTATAATATTTTTATTTTAATCTTATCATGCAAATTATTCGCATATAATGACCTCATTTCATCAATGGTATCAGTTTGAAAAATTATATTACCGATTGCCTTATCTCCTGATAAAAAGGGCTCAACTAAATCATTTTGTTTTCTGTAAATAGTGTGGTCATAAACTTTATTTAAAATAGATTTTGAAATTTTATAGGAACTGAATAGCCCTTTTTCTTTTTTCGAATGTATCATGTATGAGCCATAGTATCTTTTTGGCTCTTTAGTCTCAAGATTAATATTATAATTATTGCCAAGAGACTCTTCTACACAACCTTTTATCATATTAACACCTGTCTGCTTTTTTATTACTGTTGGTATAAAATTCCCACCTGATCGAGGGCCAATCTCATTGATAAAAATGTCTCCATTTAAAGTAACTAGTATATCAAAATTGAAAACTCCTGTATTGAAACTCAAAGCGCGTAATGTTTTTAAAATTTTTTTTCTCGCTTTTTTTTGAATTTCTTTATCGTGAATTGTAGGAAAAGTTTCTCCCCATGGCGCTAAATATTTTAATTCAGGATAAAAATAACCATCACCAAAATATATATATGCTAGCTCACCATTTTTCATAATCCCATCTCCACAAATTTGTGGGTTTTTACTCTCAATATATGGTTCTAATATGACTTCTTTTACATGGGATTTAATAAAAGCATTATATACATTGTGATTGTAATTCTGGTTTGGATAAACAATTGAAACTCCTTTGCTTCCATTGCTATCAGTCGGCTTTATTACGTGAGGTATCTTGATTTCATTTAAAAATTCTTTTAACAATGGTTTTTGATAGTGATAGAAAGTCTTGTAGTTAACTTTTTGTATTCCTTCATCATTTAAAATTTTTCTAAATCTTGATTTATATACCAAATTTTTAATAGTCTTTAAACTATTTCCCGCTAATTTCAATTTATTAGATACAGCGGCACAAGTAATCATAGACAGATCTGAACCAAAAGTTAATATCCCATCTATTCTCTCCTTTTGAGCAATTTTCATTATCTTATTAATGTCAATTGTACTTACATCATATGATTTATGAGATATTTTATGCCCCGGATTACTTTTTACATTATCACATGTAATGGTATAATATCCTGATTTTTTTGCATAGATCAATGGAGGCAGTTGAAAATACGCAGCACCTAAAAACATGATTTTTTTCAATTTATTCTATTTTCATTTGGGCTAAACCAACTCCAGAATTTCCATAATTATTGCCAGCATATAAAAGATAAAGATGATTTTTATGTTTGAAAACGTGAGGATAACACATTTCTTTTGAATCCCAGCCATTATTGGATAACTCAAGTCCTACATTATCATCATCTCTTGTCCAATTTTCACCATCAGCAGAAAAAGCATATCCAAGTTTATAATTGTTCCCTTTTGAACAAAAAAACATGTGATAAATATTATTTAGTTTTATTACTGAGGGTCTGCATATCGCGTACTCAAGAGGATGAAGAAAATTTATAGCTACATGATTTTTTCTTATCCAATGGACTCCATCATTAGATGTTGCATACTTAATAAGATATTTATGTTTTAATAGGTTTTTTTTAGACTCTTCCCATTTTATGAAGGAGGTGTACCACATTTTCCAATTTTTATTCTCTTTCATAATAAAAGCGCTACCAATAGATATGTAATCATCATGATTTCTATTTAAAATAGGAGCTCTTGAATATCTCTTTATTTCATTATTCTTAATTATTGCTAAGCCCAGTTGGTTCTGGAAAGGAGTTATTTTTGTTTGTAACCAACCTGTATAGTATAAATATATTTTATTTTTTAATTTTACTAAAGAGGGGTAAGAAACTCCATTCGCATCAAAGGCTCCAAGTTTTCCTCTTGATAAAACTGGCTTTTTTTCAAATGATGTAACTTTAGGTATATTACCAAGATTTAAAACTGCTTTACCAATTGAAGATTGATTCTTTGAATCTCTGCCAGTAATATAAAAGTTAAATATATCTCCCTTACTATGTAAAACAGCGGTTGAACCAGTATGACTTACCATCCAGCTAGTTTCTTTTTTTGGTTTAAATAATAATCCTAATTTCTCCCACCTGAATTTTAATCTCTTCATCCAAGGTCTATTGAGTTACTAATTAAACTATTCTCTTCAAGTTTATTTACAGCAAATAACATTGACCACCTTCCCTTAAAATCTGTCCATCTTAATTTACAATCTTTGTCAATTGTTTTTACACCGTGCGGAAGACCTGCATTAAAAAATATAACATCTCCCACTGAGACTAATCTTTCAATGTTTTCAGATTTTCCTTTCTGATTGATATAAAAAGCTCCTCCATCGTGAAAATCCTTTCCAATTTTACTCATTATAAGCATTGGCACAACAAGTTGATGGTAAGCAACTGGATCTGAGTGTGTATTAATAAATCCTTTACCAGCTGGGTAAAATTGTATAGAAATTCTGGCAATACAATTATCATCTGGAGTATGATTAATAAATTTATTCTTTTTTATATTACTTAATGAATTTTTTAAAAAGTATATATGCTTACTCTTCTTAAAAAGATTGAAATAATCTTGATTCCAAGGAAAAAATGAAAATTGATGAAAACAACCTTTCACATAAGCTCTTTTGTCATTTCTATTAATTCTATGAAAATTAGGTGTTCCGTGCCTTATAATCTGATAGTTAGGAATAGAATTTTGGCCAACATTAATTAAATGTGACTTTAATTTCTCAATCCAGTTTTCTTTAAATACTTTTTTGATAATATAGACATCACCTTCACTAATGTTTTTAGATATTTCCGAAACTAAACTAGAATTTTTTAAAATGCATTCTATTTTTTTATTTACAAATTTTAATCCTCTGAAATTCATGATTAGATATTATTATTTATCACAATCCAAAATAACCTTTAAAAATGCAATTCTCAGACCTTAAAATTAATTTTTTCTTGAATAATATAAAGCGGCCTGGACTTAGTTTGTTCAAACGTTCTACCCACATACAAGCCAATAATTCCAGTACAGAATAATATTGATCCAAGCGAAAATAGAATGAGAACAGCTATGCTTGGCCATCCGGTTAAATAGCCATGTAAAATATAAGTACCGAATATGTATAATATCGAAATAAAAGATAAAAAGCTTATAAAAAACCCTAACAATGTAATGGCTTTTAGAACTCTATCTGTATTAAACAATATTGCATCTAAAGCATGATTAATTAGTCTCCTAGTATCATAAGATGTTTTACCAGATGGACGTTTATTATGTCTTACAGTAACTGTTTTAGTCTTAAGCCCAATAAATCTTAATATGTTGAGGTGGTGCCTTCTTGAATCTTTAATTTTGCTGTATTCATTAGCTACATTCCTATTAAACATTGTAAAAGCAGTATGATAAGGCCCCCCAATTGCATCTGGCTCGCTTGATAATAAATTAAAGATCCAATAAAATAGATTTGCAAAAATATTTTTTATAAAACTGTGTTCGCGCTTATCTGTTTTAGTAAAAATGATATCATAGCCTTTTAGTATATTATTGTAAAGCTCGATTAAATCTTTGGGGTCTTGCTGAAGATCGCCATCAATCACTGAAACATAATCTCCGCTCGAAAAATTTATTCCAGCAGTGATAGCATAATGTTGACCGAAATTTCTACTTAATTTTATTGCTTTTAAGCGATTATTTAACTTTGCTTTAGTAACTATTCTATCCCATGATTGATCATCATTTCCATCATCAACTAATATGATTTCATAATTTTCAGAAATCATTGTTACCTCTTTAGTTAGTTCTTCTATCAACTGATCAAGAATATCTAATGACTTATAAATAGGAGATATTATTGATATATGCGCATTATTTTTCATAAAGCTTAAAATAGTTAGTCACTTTTTACCTGTAAATATAAAAAGTGTGTCTCTAGAGCCAAACCAATTAACGCTAAAATCAAAAAAAAAGAGAATTTTTATAACTAATTTTATCAAGATCTCTTAAAATCTCATTTTGTCATTATCAGAGTGGTATACTTGTCCCTTTCTAAATTGATATCAGGGATCTTTTAAATTAAGAATTTTATTATTAATCTTTGTTGCCTTAGTAAAAGTATACATATCATTTAACGCAAAACTACTCATTATCAATCTACTAGGTTTAATAATTTTATATGCTACTTGTAAAGAATCTGACATGTTAATACTAAAACTTCAGTAAAATATAAATGTCCTTCTTTATATTTTCTTTCAATATAATCACAACTTATCCTTCTAAAAAAAATTTTCTATCCTTATTCGCCTTCATTAATAAAATATAAAATATGCTTTCCAATTTGACCTCCTCTAAATATAAAAGTAGTACCAATACATAAGAGCTCGAAATTATGATTTGTAAAATTTAAATAGTCAAGAACTTGATAATTTGACCTTTGACCATCTTCTTCAGTAAATGGCAATAATTTTAACTTATCATCATCTAG
>MDTC01088821.1_pt1 | contig 17286 bp, 16 predicted proteins | sample 811181 | NCBI WGS metagenome assembly MDTC01 (sample SAMN05326644, study PRJNA326480) | marine metagenome | isolation source: seawater | place: Pacific Ocean: North | collected 2011 | reverse complement strand
AGTAGTAAAATTGATTCTCATTTCATCATTATCAGCATCACCATACCAACTAGCAGTCCCATTATCACCACAAGGGGTGTTGACATCATTGGATTCCGCTGCATTTTCACATGGAAACATATAATCTAAATCTGCAAGAAGTCTATCTGCCCAAATATTACCTATCGCCGCTTTATTATTACCGGATTGTTGTCGAATTTCTATAAGAAAAAATCCAGCACCGGCGTCAGGCAATGTAATATCGAGATTCGCATAAGTATAGTCTCCAGCTGACCCTTCTGTGATACTTGCTGAAGTTTCATCCCAATTAATATCATATGCAAAAATTTGAGATAAACTGAAGACAAATATCCCAAAAATAACTTTATGTTTAAATAATTGTTTTGTGAATTGCATTATATCTTAACTAGACTAAACTATCTTAAAAATTAATGCCTAAGAGAATGACTCCATCCATCCATCCTGTACGACCAATACTCTCTACAGTACTACCAGATGAATCTTCGTAATTCTTGGGTTTTCCATTCATCACTTCTGTAGATCTGATTCCCCCTCGTAAATCAAGAATGCCACCTAAACGAATACCGTAAGATGCTTCCATCATAAAACCTGGAGATGTTCCAACCATACCAAGTCCTACCTTAATCTTTCCAGGACCCGCTGGAAAAGCAACAAGACCCATTGCAGTAATACCACTGTACTGTCCAGTTGCTGGTGGTTTATCATGTTGAAATTTGAATGTCCCTACTTCAGCGCCAAATCTAAATCGCGCGCCCAAGACAGACATCAATACTGGAAACTCAACACTGGCTCGCAAATCCACACCAGATGCCCAATCTTGTAAATTCATATTGACAAAGCGAGGTGAACCTCCTGCAATATCAATGGTATAACCTAAATTATCCGCTGCATCTGCCAATTCAGTATCATCTATTTCATCATCTTCAAACTCATCTTCATATTCGTCATCATCTTCGTACTCTTCATCATCTTCATACTCATCTTCATCTTCGTATTCATCGTCGTACTCGTCATCATCTTCATATTCATCATACTCATCATCTAAGTATTCTTCATCATCTTCATACTCATCTTCATATTCATCGTCTCCCCAAAATTCTTCGACATCATCAATGTCATCTGGATCTTGGCCGTAAAGACCTGACGTAGGTATAAAGATTACTAAAAATAGAAATACCCAAAATGCATTTAATGCATTGCTATTTAGAAAAGAAAGTGGGTTTCTTTTCGACATGTTGAACTCCGTGCACGATACACCCCTATAGCGGTATATCAGCTATTTATTAATTTTTACTTACCTCGTGAGTATTATACTCACTCCAAATATAAGGTAAGTGCTCTGTCGAGTGCAAATTTTAAATAAAAGATAAAATTTGAGCAAATAGTCTTTTTTTTATCTATTCTTTATAAAAATGAGCCAACACTAACAATACAATAGAACGATTTTTACTATTAAGAATCTTCCTTTCGCCTAGAAATATGTAACCAAATCTGATCGAAATAATCATATTTTAATTCTCTTATTCTGAGTCCTTTTGAGATACATAGATCTTGCAGCCATGAAAAATTATGGTGTATAACTCCAGGTATGTTAGATTGATGAGATTTCCCAACCCACTCATCTCCTAGATAACCTTTACTAAAAAAGAATGGCTTAACATAAGAAGCTAGCAAAACACCATCCGGCATTGAATTAATTAAAAATTCATCAATCATTTTTTCAATTTGTTTCTTACTAGCATGAGTCCAAATAGATCTAGCAATAATAAAATCAAATTTTTTATTAAATACTGATAAATCAAAATTTTCATTATTATTAAATCTTGGATTTTTATATTCTAAAATTTCATCATCTAGCATAATCATCTTTCCTGTTTCCAACATTTTTTCATTTGGCTCAATACCAAAGTATCTGTTACTATTTAGAAAATGAATAAGCCAATATCCGCCTCTTAAAGATCCACACCCTATATCTAAAACTCTAGAATTGGGTTCTAAACCAATTTTTAATAGAGTTATTAAATATAATCTCCCTATTGCACTAAATTTACTAACTGGACCACCACTGAATACTTCATCATCAATTAGTTCACCCTTTTTTTGCACGGGATCATCATTTAGAATAAAATCATTTTTTATATTTCCATATTTATAATTGCGGAAAAGCTTTACCAAAAATCGGATAGGATTTACTAACATTATTTTTTTCTCTGAATTTTAACTTTAAAATTTACCACTAATCCACAAACAAAAAATCTCACAATTATAGGGATTGATGATGGGATTTAATTCCCCTAACCAAATCTAACAATCATATATCAATCAATTATGATTGTCACATTTTTGTCACATTTAAGTTCCCTGTTATCTCGCAAACTCTGCACAACTTATAACAACTCTAAATAATAAAAAACCCGTCTAAAAAGACAGGTTTGTCGACGCGTACGCCCGGGAGGATTCGAACCCCCAACCTTCTGGTCCGTAGCCAGACACTCTATCCAGTTGAGCTACGGGCGCATACAATTTTGAAATGATAACAATTTTATTTAACTAATAATGCTTTCTGAGTGTCAATATGATTTTCAGTCTGTACTTTTATAAAATACATTCCAGATGATTGGTCAGACGCATCCCAATAGAATGAATGAAAACCAGCACCTATCAAACGTCCTTTTTCAACCACATGGACTTCCTCTCCTAGTGTATTATAAACTGATATTTTTGTCATAGATTCTTGTGGTAGCGAAAAATCAATAGATAATTGAGGGTTAAATGGATTAGGGTAAAGCTTTTGAATTTTAGCAATATTTGGTATTAAGTCATGATTCTTTACATTCGATTCAGTAAATCTCATTCTTATCTCATCTGCTAATGGTGTAGAGAAAACTGTATTTTCAAATGAGTTAATTGAAATATTTGAAAAATTCAAATTAAGTTCACTTTTTGGATTTTGACCAGAGCCATCGTAGATAATTACTTTTATATTATCATCAAACGATGCATAATTCATTACCCATCCATCAGGCAAACTAAGATTAGCTAGATCATCCGTAGAAATTTCATAAGATTTAGATTCAAATTGAAATCCACTAATCTTTTCTGGGCTAGATAAAATAACATCATCATGGTCTTCATAATGGTATATTTCAAAAGTACCTTCACTAAGATCACCGGTAGAATTTGCATTTCCACCTAAGATCAACTGAACTAATGTTATAACATCAATAATATTTACATTTGCATCACCATTAATATTCGCCGCTTCAAAACCGCAACTTTCTTGTTCATTTTCCAAAATAATTTCTACAAGTGATAAAACATCAAAAATATCAATATGATTATTGCCATTAGTCGTTATACTTCCATTTGTATTACCAATAACCCATATATTTTCATTATCACATAAATCACAAACATCTCCAAGACCATCTGAATCTATATCTTCCTGTTGGGGATTATAAGTTGAATAACAATTATCAATTGGGTCATTAACTCCATCTTCATCATAATCTACAGGTACATTTGATAGCGCATTCTGAATAAATGTCTCTGATGGAGCATAATTATCAGAATAAATCAGCTCCATATTATGATCAAATACAACGTGACGCGGCACGTAATTATTTAATGCAAGTAAAGACCACATTGATTGACCATCAGCATCTCCATCTAAAAATGGATTAGATGTACCAAAAGCTGAACCCCATTGCGCACATGTTGGACCTCCATTGCCCATATCCATTCCATAGTTAGCCATTATAATTGGATCATTGTTACTTTGATAAGTTTGCCATCTAGCTTCTAAAGCAGGAGCCTCCTGCTGACAGGTTCCTCACCAACTTGCATGAACATTCATCCATAATATCTTATAGCTGCCTCCATTCTGATTACCATTACACTCAGAATAATAATTAAAATCGCCTGTCCCATTCAAGCAATAGGGCACTGTAAAATCTTCCATGGTATCACCAACTTGGAGTGGTAGTGCAAATATGGATCCTATTGTAAAAAGAAATGAAATTATATATTTTATCATAGTATTGATATCTGTTTTAGAATGTTAACCTAATTTAGTGCTAAGTAATACAGTAATTCAATTTTAAAAAATAGCGCTATAAGTTATTTTAATTCCATCATTAAATGGGGCAATTTGTCTACACACACCATTGCTGCAAAATAATCCACCTTGAATAGAACCATACATTATAGAGACTCTCTGAGATGATCCAATATTATATGAAAGTTCCATTGATAACCACCTTTTTTGAATAAAACTAGGAAGCTCTCCTTTTTCTCGGCCTCCAGTAAAATATTTAATATCCCCATAAATTAAAGCTTCAATCGGGTTATAATAAGTATCTTTCTGCACACCTCCTATAAAAGCATTTGTATGATCATGAGATAACGAAAAGGACCACTTATTTGCCTTGCTAAGAGTTAATGATACAAGACGATTAAATTGTGTTTTTCGCCCATCTCTTATTTGTGATTGATTATCTTCAAAGTATTCATCATAATTATCTGGATTAATTAGAGCCCAAGTTGAATCTGAATAATTAAAGGAATCTGAATTACCCTTTGATATATTCATTTTTTTACGTTCTTGATATTCGTAGCTCATGCCAATAGAATACCCATTATCAAATGAATAAGTTAATTCAAAAGGTATAGTCATAGATTTACTTTCTTGCCAAGATTTTGATTCAACTTTATATGAATCTGAAAAACTTTCTATAAATGTTGAATCAATAATTTCTGGGTAATAATCATATTCTGCAAATGACGAATCAATTGTAGTATCATATTTCCAGAAAGAAATATTATCAATTTGATAACCATCAAAATATCTAAAAAGTTCACTAATCTCTTTATTATTTGCATAACCAAGACGAAAAAATAATTTATCGTTTAGATGATAACCGCTGATTTCATTATATGATTCATAATACGGCAACGATGACTCTTTTGAACTCGGTAAAATATTATCTATCTTTTGATCAGACCAATCTGTAGGTGTATTTATTACATTCCATTCATTATTACGGCTTAGATGACTATATTGAGATACCATTGTATAACCAAATGGCAACGCACCATTAAGCTCAAATTGGAAACCTCGCTCATCATTATAATTATATTGATGCGCGACTCTATTAAGAAGGGAAAAATTTTGCTCCCTAACCAATGTCGGCATTAATTGAAAACTAATTCGATTTCCATAATCATCTGATGTGAAAAATGTTTCACTTTTATCAAAAGAATATCGTTTATATTCTGTTGATAGACCCCAGTCACCTAAATAAAGATTAATATTCCCATAAAATCCATAACCATTTTTTAGTGGCTCATGAGGATTTGCTCCAAGAGATAATGATTTTTCCATGGATCTTTTATCTACATATTCAAAAGACATATCTATATTTTGTATTGCCCAAAATCCATGAACCCCGTAAAGGTTATGATTGATGTGAGTATCACCACTAGAGAATTCATGTAATTCATTTGAATGAAGATGTGTTAATCCAAGATATGCAGATTTCAGATTAAATTGAACCATATTTGCTACTATACTATGGGAGTTTTGAAATATAGGTAATCGATCCGGTCCAGATATCCAAATATCACTTTTACCATTAATATGATTAAATGACAAACGCCCATTTGAATATCCTAAAAAAATTCCACGCGTACCATTATCAAAGTTTGTAGCTTGATCATCAATTTGGTTGAGCACTAATCCTCTACCCCAGAATTCATATATATCACCTATTTTAATTGAATAATTATGTTTCTCATATTCAATCCTAAACTTCCGAATATCATTGATCGGGAAACCTATCTCAGGAGGGTTTGAGTACTCGTACTGTACCCAAGTATGTAAATCATTCAAAAATAAATTTAGATCTAATCTATTTTCTGAGTAAGAATAAAAATCATAGTTATCTCCATATGATGAAGTAACAGCAGCATTATAGTCAAAATCTATCCCAAATAAATTTGAAAAAATTAATAGAGAATAAAATAATTTCAAGAATTTAATAAAATATTGATTATTTGATAGCATCATTCAAACCGAGCACTGATCTAATTTGATCCTCAATCTCCACTTCTTCACCTGGCATATAGCCTTGATGCCTCCACTGTATTAACCCATCCTTATCTACTAAAATCAGAGTTGGCATAACCATACCATTTAACTTTTGTGCAATTTTTTGGTTTGGATCTAATCCAACTAAAAATTGATATTTTTGACTCCTAATATAAGATCTAACTTTTCCCATGCTTCTTGGCGTATCTTGATTAATCATTAAAACCTTAAAACCTTTATCACCATATGCCATATCATATCTATCAAGATGTTTCATAACTTTTTTACAAGGCTTACACCATGTCGCCCAGAAATCTATCAAAAGTGGCCCATCTTCTAAAAGCTGATTAATAGTTGTCGTTTCTCCATTTAATAATTTTAGATCTAAATCAGGAATGAGACTACCTTCACCAGTATTACCAGCATAAAGTAATGCCCCAAAAATAATATTTATAATTATCTTAATTTTATTCATATATAGTTTTTAGTTAAAGTTTTAGTTTAATATACTTAGCTATACTACAAAAGAGGATCTAAGTAGTCTTTTAGCTTACTTTCTTTTATAAATTTGAGACTTACATTACTCAATGATTCTACTGAACTAACTGGTAAAATAAATTGATATACAGCATTAATCTCTACAGTTTCCATCGCAATTTGCATGGACCACCCACCAACAGTAAAATCAATTAAAGGTGAAAATTGATGTTGCGGTACAAAGAGAATTTTGTCACTATTCCGGGAATGCCAATATTCCTCAGGTGTATCAACAACTGCAATTAAAGTATTTCTGTTCTGATCAAAAATACGAATCACTGGAACAGATCGATGAGCTCCTGAAGTAATTGCATCTACATGTCGTTTAGGGAAATTAAAAGAATTTTTATCAAAATAAAAAATTGTCAAAGATCCATTCTGTTCAAGACCAGTATAGGGTAAAGTAGTAAGCATATCTTTAATGATTTTTTCTTTTAATCTATAGATAACAGGAAACTTGACAGTCATATATAATTCATCATCTTCATGATATTCAAATTCAGGTCGAAGGAGTTCCACTTCATAAGGATTAGTTATTAATTGGTCTAATACTGTTGAAAGCATTTGAGTATTAGTTACATTTTCTGGATTATCTTCAACTTTCTGATCAACATTAAAATCCATTGTCCATTCGCCATCATTATATCTTGGCACATCCTTCTTTTCTATGTCTACTTTCCGCTCCCTAGCACCAATCAAAATATCCATAGATGCTTCTAATTCAGCAATCTGAGCATCTAAATTAGAGACCACTTTCTCAGACTCCAATGATACAGGATGCCTTTTATTTTCAACTTTTAATTCAGTGAATTTTGGAAAGAGAGATGCTTTTGGTTCTGAAATTTTCGGTAAAAATGGACTTACCATATCCCGAACAACCTTGCCTACACTTTGATTAAGAACTGGAACTTGGCTATAGACTTCTGTAATCTGTTCTTTATCTATTTCATCCCAAGTAGCAACATCAATCATTTGTATAGTAACATTAATTTTATCTAATTGGCGATTATACTTACCCAAAAGTAGAAAATTTCTAGACCCTCTAGGCTGTTTTAACATAAGTGATCGATCATTCATAATAATTTCTAAATCATCTTTTGTTTTTAATCTAACCCCATACTGATTTTTTAATTCTTGTTTAGACATATCTGATAACCCCGATGCTATCCACTCCACTGTTGGATCATTTTGAATATTATCAAATGGAAGCAAATAGATATAGATATATGGATCTCGTCCAATTAAAATTGTAACAAAACTAATAAAAAATGTTATTTTCCGCATCCTTAAGAGGGCATTCATGAAGTCAAGTTAGGGGTAATCATTCGTTTAATCCAGAGTAAATTCATATGAATTATTTAGTGACTTTTTTTCATTAATTTTGACCATGAATCTCTTAAACTAACGGTTCGATTAAATACGAGTCTTCCTTTATCTGATATTTTTTCATCTTTATAAAAATATCCATTCCTTTCAAATTGATATGTAATATCTTCAGGGTTTTCTAAACTAGGCTCAAGTTTCGCATTGTTTAATATCTTACAAGAATCAGGATTTAAATTTTGAAGAAAATCATCTTCTTCTTCAGGATTCTCCTTCAAAAATAATCGATCATATAAACGTACTTCTGCATCAATTGCATGCGCTGCCGATACCCAATGAATTGTACCTTTTACCTTTCTACCATCTGGTGCTGACCCACCTTTAGTCTGATGATCATAGGTACAATGGAGTGCACAAATTTCATTTTTATCATTTTTTATGATATCTGTGCAAGTAATAAAATAAGCATATCTAAGACGAACTTCACGTCCAATACCTAATCGAAAAAATTTCTTTGGTGGGTCTTCCATAAAATCTGTTCTCTCAATATATAATTCACGAGAAAATGGTAATTCTCTTTTTCCTGCATTTAGATTTTCTGGATTATTAATAGCGTCTAGCATTTCGATCTCATCTTCAGGGTAATTAGTAATAATTATTTTTAATGGATCTAATACACCCATTTTTCGAGGTGCATGTTTATTTAGATCATCTCGTACCGCATTCTCTAAACGTGTTACATCAATCACAGAATCTCTTTTTGTCACACCGACTTGTTCAGCAAAATTACGAATTGAATCTGAAGTATATCCCCTTCTTCTTAAACCAGATATAGTAGGCATTCTAGGGTCATCCCACCCATCAACAATATCTTTATCCACTAACATCTTTAGCTTACGCTTACTCATGACTGTAAAATTCAAATTCAAACGAGAAAATTCAATTTGCTGTGGATGATAAACACCCAACTGTTTTAGATACCAATCATATAGAAGACGATGATCTTCAAACTCTAAAGTACATATTGAATGGGTAATTTTTTCAATAGAGTCTTCCAAACCATGAGCCCAATCATACATAGGATAAATACACCAAGAATCACCAGTCCTATGATGAGTCTCATGCAAAATTCTATAAATCACTGGATCTCTCATATTTAAATTTGAATGAGACATATCAATCTTTGCACGCAAAACCTTATCGCCATTTTGAAATTCACCATTTTTCATTCGCTCAAATAAATCTAGATTTTCATCAATTGAACGATTTCTAAATGGGCTTACTTTTCCAAGCTCAGTTAAAGTCCCACGAGATTTTTTAATTTCCTCACCTGACAAATCACAAACATATGCTTTACCAATCTTTATTAATTGTATTGCATAATCGAATAACTGATCAAAATAATCAGAAGCATAGAACAAGCGTTCTTCCCAATCAAAGCCCAGCCATTTTACATCTTCGATTATTGATTTGACGTACTCTTCTTCTTCTTTAACTGGATTTGTATCATCAAATCGAAGATTGCATTGCCCATTATATATTTTTGCTAAACCAAAGTTTAAACAAATAGATTTAGCATGGCCAATATGCAGATAACCATTTGGTTCTGGTGGGAAACGTGTATGAACTCGGCCATCCCACTTATTGGAAATATTATCTTCATCTATTATCTTTTGAATAAAATTAATTTTCTCTTTTTTATTATTAATCATTTTCTTTCATATTTAAAACTGTATTAATTCTATTCAACGAAGTCTCTTTTCCAAGTATCGATAAAATAACAAAGAGCGATGGTCCATTTAATGTCCCTGAAATTGCAAATCGAATAGGTTTCATTACATCACCAAAACTATAGCCTTTTTGTGTGATAAATACTTTTATTTTTTTTTCCAAAACTTCATCATTCCAAGTATCGATTTTTTCAAAAATATCTTTAATTTGATCTACAATAATAAATGAATTCTCTTTCCAGATTTTTGTATATGTCTCTTCATTATTATAAATTGGATCATCAAAAAAATAGCCTGATTGTTCCATAAGATCATTTAAAGAGTTCGAGCGAACTTTCATTATCTCTAAAATATTTAAACAAACCGTATTCGGGAGTTTTTTACCCCAATTAATATCAATATTTTTTAGTGCAGAAAAAATATCTTCATTAGACTGTAAAGTCAAATGTTGTCCAGAAATCCAATTAAATTTTTGGTCATCAAAAATAGCACTCTTCTTATGCACTTTCTTTAAATCAAACTTTTCAATAACCTCATCAAATGACATAACTTCTTCTTCAGTACCCGGGTTCCAACCTAATAAAGATAAATAATTCAAAAATGCTTGTGGTTGGTAGCCTTTCTCTCGATAATATTGGACACCTGTTGCTCCATGTCTTTTACTAAGTCTCTTTTTATCTTTCCCAAGTATCATTGGTAAATGTGCAAATATTGGAATATCCCATTCAAAGGCCTGGTATAATAAAATTTGTTTAGGTGTATTTGAAATATGATCTTCACCGCGGATAACATGAGTAATTCCCATTTCATGATCATCTACCACATTAGTTAAGTTGTATACTGGGCTACCATCGGACCGCGCAATAATAAAATCATCTAATTCATTATAAGAAACTTCTATTTTTCCGTAAATCAGGTCATTAAAAATAACATTTTCTTTATTTTGAAGAACTTTAAGGCGAATAGTAAATGGAATATTCTTATCTAACTGCTCCTGAGTATCTGATTTAGGTCTATCTCTACATATCCCTGGGTAAGAATAAGACTCTGTCTTATCGCGAATTTTAGCCAACTCATCTTTTTTACAAAAACAAAGATATGCTTTATCAGTCTCCAGCAAATTAGATATAGCATTTTGATATAATTGATTCCTCTCAGATTGATAAATAAGGTCTCCATCCCAGTCTAATCCGAGCCAAATCATTGATTCACATATTTGATCAATATGCTTCATTTTTGACCTTTCCATATCGGTGTCTTCAATACGCATAAAATATTTACCGCAGTTTTTTCGCGCAAATAAATAATTAAATAAAGCAGTTCTTACTCCACCAATATGGAGTTCCCCTGTTGGACTAGGTGCAAATCTTACACGTGGTTTCATACTTATAATGATAAATAATTAAATGATTATTATTATTGAAATTAAAGGTAGTAATAAAAGCAAAAAAGTAGGATCAATAATAAAATTAATCCATTAAAGATCCGGAATGATAAAAAGGAGGCTTAATGACTACTGCTGATTTTAATTTTCCTCTAATATCAATATCGAATTCTATTCCTGACTTTGAATAATCTAAATTAACATAACCTATACCTATACCTTCTCTAATTGTAGGACTCATCGTACCGCTTGTGATCTCGCCAATTAATTTATCATTGATTAATATTGGGCAACCTTTTCTAGGTATAGCTCGCTCTTTCATCTTAATACAAACTAGTTTTCTTTTCAACTTTCTTTTTGCACTTAACAATGCTTCTCTACCCAGAAAATCATTCTTGTTTAATCTAGTGATCCAACCTAAACCAGCTTCTAAAGGGTTCGTTGTTTCATCAATATCATTTCCATACAATACATACTTCATTTCCATCCGTAAAGTATCCCGACATCCTAATCCAGCTGGCTCTAGGCCTTTGCTTTCACCAACATTCATTATTGAATCCCAAAGATCAATTATATTCTGATTATTCGCGTAAAGTTCAAAACCTAATTCACCAGTATAGCCGGTTCTAGATATAATACATTTAATATTATTTACTCGACCTTCAACAAAATTATAAAACTTTATATTTGATAAATCTGTATCAGTTAAAGGTTGAAGTATATTCCTAGATACAGGGCCTTGCAATGCTAATAAACCAATTTCATTACTTTTGTCTTCTATATTTACATCATTACTCTTATGAGATTCAAGCCAATTATAATCTTTCTCTATATTTGCAGCATTTACAACTAACATATATTTATCTTTTTGTTTATATATGATTAAATCATCTATGATACCTCCATCTTCATAACACATAGCTGAATATTGAGCTTGACCTGAGCATAATGCTTTAATATCATTAATCGTTATCCGTTGAAGAAAATTTTCCGCACCTGAACCTGAAACAATAAATTCCCCCATGTGACTTACATCAAATAATCCAGCTTTTTTCCTGACATTCTCATGCTCTTGTTTTATGCCAATATATTGAGTTGGAAGTAGAAAACCACCAAAATTAACCATTGTCCCATTTAACTCAATATGGCGGTTATAAAGTGGAGTTTTTTTATTAGACATAATTAATCTTCAATCCATGATTTTAATTTTGCTAATCCTTCTGCAATATCTTCCTGATCAATACCAGAATAAGCAAATCTAATAAAAAAATCTTTTTCATCTATCAGAGGAGTACCAAAATGATTTCGCGTACAAAATGAAACACCTGTATGCTTTAAAGCAACTTTACGGAATTCTTCTAAATCATTAAAACCTTTTTCATTCATGATCTTTGAAATATTTGGAAAAAGATAAAATGTACTTTCAGGCTTTATAAGGTTTATTCCTTCAATAGCATTTAAACCATCAACACAGATATCTCGCCTAATTTTTAATTCTTTCAATAAGATATCTGTCTCTGATGTATTACTTACTAAAGTTTCTGCCAGCGCATGTTGAATAAAATGGTTAGTACATGATTCATCGTTGACATTAAAACGAGCAATTTGTTTAATAACATCTCTTGGACCTATTGATGCGCCTAAGCGCCAACCAGTCATAGCATATTTCTTTGAAAAAGTATATAAAATCACTGTTCGTTCCTTCATCCCTTGAAGGGATACAATCGATAGAGGAGGTTCATCTGTATATCGTACTTCAAAATATGCATCATCACTTAAAACCCACAGATCATTACGTATGGCTAATTCTGCAAGCTCTTGCATTTCATTAAGGCTCGATGATGCAGACATTGGATTTTGATAATTATTATATATAAGAGTAGTAGTTTTTTCTGTAATTGAATCACGCAATCTTTCTAGATCTATTGCAAATCCATTTTTTGTTTGGATATATCCATACGGGATGGGTACTCCACCTTGATATTTAATTTGCGACTCATAAATCGGATAACCGGGATTAGGATATAAAACTTCATCACCTTGATTCATAACTGCTGCCAAAAACTTCCAAATTGTCGGTTTTCCTCCTGGCTGGATAGCTACATTATCAATATGATATTTTACATTACGTTTAAAGCCTACATCATATGCTAAAGCATCACGAAGCTCTGGAACACCTTCAGATGGGCAATATCCATTTTTAAAATCATTTAAAAATTTTACAGTTTTTTCACGAATAGATTTGGGCGTTTGTAAATTGATATCACCTAAATGAAACGGATAAACTTTATTTCCTTTATTTTCCCAATCTTTAGATTGAGCAGATACTTCAAAAGCTGTTTCAGTACCTAATTTATTTAGTTTTGAATTAAACCTCATTATTGGGCTTAGCCTTCTTTGATTTAAGTCTATATTAGCTCAACTGTTTCAGAGCTTTTTTTATAACTGATTCTAATTCACCTACTAGTTCACCATTCTTATCTAAATCTCTACATACTCTTTTTGCCTGATGCTCTTTATAACCTAAAGATGTAAGCGCACTAACTATATCAATCATTAATTTAGATTCTTCACCTAGATTTTCATTAAAGCCAAGAGATTCATCATCAGTTTTAATAAATTTTTCTTTTAATTCAATAATAATACGTTTGGCCGTTTTAGCGCCTACTCCTGGAACAGATGTTAGGGCACTAATATCACCTGCAATAATTCTATCTTTTAATTTAGAAGGGCCTATCCCTGATAGAATTGTTAAAGCAAGTTTTGGACCTATGCCACTTATCGAAATTAACAAGTGAAACACATTTCGCTCTAATCTATCAGAGAATCCATAAAGGTCCATAATGTCTTCTCTAACATGAAGATAAGTTAAGACTATACCTTCTTGACCAATTTCTGGCAAAGATTGTAAACTATTAACTGACATATTCAGCTTATATCCAACACCATTGACTAATACAATAGCATAAGTTTTAGTTTTTTCTTCAATAATTCCGATTAATCGATCAATCATAGAAATTTCGTTTGATTAAGATAGCAAATACCAACTGCCATAGCATCTGTTATATCCATTGGTTTTGGAGGTTCATTTAATTTTAGAATTTGGGTTACCATATAGGAAACTTGTTCTTTTGATGCTGCTCCATTACCACAAACTGACATCTTAACTTTTCGTGGAGCAAATTCATGAACAGAAATATTAGCCTGAGCTGCAGCTAATATCAAAGATCCCCGTGCTTGTCCTAGTCTCATAGCAGATTTTACATTTTTACTATAAAAAGCATCCTCTATAGCCATTACATCTGGTTTAAATTGATCCAATATTTTATTCAATTCTTCGAAAAGATAATTCAATCGTTTAGGCAATGTATCATTTGGTCTTGGCTTAATTGTTCCATATGCTGATAAATGAGTCTTCTTACCATTAAAATCTAAAATACTAAAGCCCGTTATACCTAATCCTGGATCAATACTCAATACTCGCATGTATTAAACCTCTACCAAAGAATCTACATCAACATCTAAGTTTGAATAGAGTTTATTTATATCATCGTTATCTTCAAGAATATCTAAAAGCTTTATAGCGCTACTAGCATCTTGGCCTTCAAGTTTTTGTAATGTTTTTGGGATCATTTCAATTTCTGCTGATCTAATAATATAACCAGAGTCTTCTAGTATATCTCTTACATCCATAAGTGAATTCGGTTTTGTTATTATATAATAGATAGATGCATCTATCTCCAAATCATCAGCACCTGCATCCAAAGCATCTTCCAATACTATATCATCATCGCTGTCGCTCTCTAAAATTATTTGACCTTTTGTATCGAACATCCATGAGACACTGCCACTTTCACCAAGGTTGCCTCCATATTTTGAAAGAATATGCCTGACTTCAGCGACTGTTCTATTTTTATTATCCGTAATTACATTAATTATAATTGCTACACCACCAGGTCCATAACCTTCATATGTAATTTCTTCGTAAGCAACACCTTCTAATTCACCAGTCCCTTTTTTTATAGCTCTTTCAATTTTATCTGCTGACATATTAGAAGATTTAGCATTTGAGACTGCTTTACGTAATCGTGGATTTGCATCTATATCTCCACCACCTAATCTAGAAGCAATGGTAATCTCTTTTATAATTTTTGTAAATATTTTTCCACGCTTAGCATCTTGAGCACCTTTACGATGCTTAATATTTGCCCATTTACTATGTCCAGCCATATTTATCCTAAAAATTATATATAAAAATTACAGAAGTTGTGATTATGCTCCAAAACAAGTAATCAGAGATATTATATATTAAATCATTCTATCAAATAATTGGCTATATCATACCTATGGAGATTCACTAACACTTATTCTACTCCTTACAAGCCAAATACCAGAATAACCTTTACTTTCTAAATTATTTTTTTCCAACTCAGCTTCTCTTCTTGTAACAAAGTCTCCTAAACGAATTTTATAAAGAGGTGCTTCAAAAATCATATATACTGAGTCATTTAATGCAGTCTTATATTCATTCAATACTAAGTTAGCCTCTTCTACTTTCTCTGTCTCAAATATTTGCAAGCGAAAACCATCTTGAGATATAATTCGTGCATTTTTCAAAGAATCAAGAATCTTTAGTTGATTGGTTTTAAATATTTGATCAATAATCTTGGGAGTTTTTGGCATTGGATCACGAACAGTATTCATATCAAACCAGAACAATGAATCTTGGCCCATTAAGATTGAACCGATAAACAAAAAAATAATAATATGCTTCATCATATTCTTCTAATAGACCCTGAAGGTATCCATCCTTTTTTTCCATCAATAAGAATTATTTCAACCCAATCATCTTGGATCTTATGAATATCTGCAATAGTTCCTTCATTAATTTTAAACAAGACTGAATTTTCTCCATAAAATGGACCTGAATATGCATCTACATTATTAGCAATTACAACACCATCATTTTCATTACTTTTTTGAAAATATTTATCAAGTGCTATAAAATGAGTACACAATGTCATAATAATAATTACATTAATGAAACTTTGATTTATTCTCTTATCTAATAATCCAATACGAAATATAAAATAATAACTAACTTGTAATAAAATCATTATACTTCCAATTGTGAGCCATTCTATCAATGTATAATAAGACTTCAGATCTCTATATAGTTTGAGAAATATCATTGACTCTGGCATATCGATTCTATCAACCATTCGTGCATTTGCAATCGATAGATTATGTTTGATATCTAAATCACGAGGTGCAAGCTCATTCGCATTATGGTAAGCCCATATGGCTAAACCAATATAATGCAACCTATAATAAGCATTACCCAAATTATAATATAAATCAGGGTGCTCATAACCTAGAGCCAATATTGATTCATATATCTGTATCGCATCACTATAATTTTCATAAATCATTGCATCATTACCATCTATAAATAGATCATCATATATGGCTGCATAGCTAAAAGTAATAAATACAATAATACTTAAAAATAATCTCATACCAACTCTTTTTCTGTCTCTTTTAAGATTGATTCCATTTCAACCAAGATGCTTTCCTGCTTAACTAATCCATTAGGAGCATATTTACCTTCATCACATGTTTTTAAAGCTATTAAAATTTTTGATACTAATTCTGATGAAACTTTATCTAATAAAATCGATTTTACAATCGAAGGATCCAAATTATATGTATTTAGCATTAATCTTTCTTTTAAATACGAATAAAATGAAGAACTAGCTGTCTCAAATGGATCATTTGCAACTTTCTTTAAGGATATCAATGCTTTTTTTAATGCTTTTCTTGCTTGTCTATTTTCAGCTGTGGAAGCAAGATGACCTGTATATTTATTCAAAAATGTAGGTGAAACAAAAATGAGCATCGAACAAAGATATAAGAATATTGCTGTCTTTTTACTTAATCTAATAATTGAATCAAAGTTAATAGGCTCAGTATGAATATAACGAATATCTTGACCAATCAATTTAATCTCTCTTTTTGTTAAACCTGAATTCTCAGATAAATATATATCATTCTGTTTTACAGGTAATATAATTGGATCCGTTTGCGTTCTTTTCCAAGTACCTATTTCTGGATCAAAGTATGACATTTGAACTCTAGGAATTGATATACTGCCTTCTTGTCGTGGTATTAATATATATTCCCATGACTGAATTCCAGTTATT
>MDTC01121407.1_pt1 | contig 17288 bp, 16 predicted proteins | sample 811181 | NCBI WGS metagenome assembly MDTC01 (sample SAMN05326644, study PRJNA326480) | marine metagenome | isolation source: seawater | place: Pacific Ocean: North | collected 2011 | reverse complement strand
GCCAGTCCCCTCTCCGTGGTCTCGGTGTCCTCCGAAACCTCCGTGTCAAAGCCCGTTCTTACCCGTAGCATCCGCAACCCACGCCTCCCGCCACGAGTGCCTCCTCCACGCCCCTCAACGCCACCCCTCCCGTCCCACGGACCGGGTACCCCGCCTTCGACCCCGGACCCTGAAACAACGACAGCCCGCGATCCCCTCCCGGGATCGCGGGCTGTCCGCGTCTCCTCTCTTCCCCTCGACTACTCGCCGAAGTGCCCCAGCAGGCGGTCGAGGTCGTAGCCGAGCTCCTGCAGGCGGACGGCTGCGGTGTCGACCTGGCGCACGTTGCCGCGGGCGGCCTCGCTGACCTTGGCGACCTCGTCGATGGCCTTGACGATCTCCGAGGTGCCCGACGCGGCGACGTGGGCGCTGCGGCTGATCTCGCCCATCGTGCTGCTCTGCTCGTCGACCGAGCGTGCGATGCGGTCCTGGATGTCGGCGATGTTTCGGATGATCGCGCCGATCTGGCTGTTCGCGGCCACGGCGCTGTTGGTCTCGCTCTGGATGGCCTCGATCTTCTTGGAGATGTCCTGGGTGGCCCGGGCGGTCTCCTTCGCCAGCTCCTTGACCTCGTTGGCGACCACGGCGAAGCCACGACCGGCTTCCCCCGCGCGCGCGGCCTCGATGGTGGCGTTCAGGGCCAGCAGGTTGGTCTGCTGGGCGATGGACGTGATGACCTTGATCACCTCGCCGATCTCGTTGCTGGCCTCGCCGAGCTTGGCGATGTTGGCGTTGGTCTCGTCGGCCATCGTCACCGCGCGCTGGGCGACCTCGGCGGCCTGACCGGCGTTGCTGGCGATGTCGGAGATCGACGCGGTCATCTCTTCCGACGCGCTGGCGACGGCCTGCACGTGCCCGTCGACCTCGCTGGTGGCGTTGCGCACGTCACCCGCCAGGGCGGCGGTCCGGTCGACGTTGTCGGACAGGTGGCCCGAGACGTCGGACAGCGTCTTGCTCGCGCCCATGATCTGGGTCGCGGAGGTGCGGTAGCGGCCGATGTGGTCGCCGAGGTCCTCGAACAGCTCGGTCATGGACTCGGCGAGTCCGGAGAGGGCGCCCTCGGACACGACCTGCTGGCCGAGCGAGCCGTCCAGCGCCTCCTCGATCGCGTCGACGAAGCGGTCGGCCTCGGAGCGGACGTGGGCCAGCGCCGCCTCGGCCTGCTCGGCGCGGGCGATCGCCGCCTGCAGAGCGGCGGCGACGTCCTGGTTGTCATCGGCCTTCGCGGCAGTGTTCGAGCGACTCATGGTGGACTCCCTGCCCGGCGATCAGGCGGCGCGGCTGGCTGCGCTGTGGAAGGTGATCTGCACCCGGGTGCCCGTCACGCTGGTCGAGATCTCCTCGCCGAAGTGCTTGGCCACGCCGGCGACGAGGCCGGGCATCAGGGCCACGAGGCCACGGGCGGAGGAGTAGTTCATGGTCAGCTCGCCCGGGCGGCTCTCGTCGTAGGTGAAGTGCGGCGGCCGGGCCTGGTCCATCGTGTTGGTCACGACGGTGTGGACCTGGTCCAGCTGGAGCAGGAACTGCTTCGCGTTGTGCGCGCTGGCGAAGTACTGCCCGTAGACCTTGGGCGCGTAGACCGACGACCAGTGCACGCCGAAGGCGAACATGGCGTCCTCGACGCTCACGCCCAGCACCTTGGCCGCCACGCCGATCAGCGCGACGACGTCGGCGTCGGGCACGTCGTTCGACAGGCTGAAGATGTGGTTGCGGGGCAGGCCTGCGGCTTCGCAGATCTCCTTCCACGCCTTGCGCCCGTGGTTCTCGCGGACCATCTCTTCGAGACATGCAGCGATCGTTCCCTTCATGATTCCTCCCGGCCGTCTTGGCAGGCCGGGCTCTTCGAACCATCGAGGACCGGGGTGTAGGCCTTTGTTTCATGGCGGGTGCCGACGGCCCGAAGTACCAGGGGCGGCCGGAGGAAGGATGCGATTCCCGCTCGCTCTCGCCCTGATGCTCCCCCTCGCCGCGTGCGTCCCGACGGACGAGTTCGACGCGCCGGTGCAGCACCAGACCCACGTCGAGGACTGGCGGGACGAGGTCATCTACCAGCTGATGGTGGATCGCTTCGCCAACGGCGACCGGAACAACGACTACAACGTCACCCTCAATGACGACGTCCTCGCCCGCTACCAGGGCGGCGACTACCAGGGCGTCATCGACCAGGTGGAGTACCTCGAGGCGCTCGGCGTGACGGCGGTCTGGGTCAGCCCCATCGTCGTCAATGTCGAGGAAGATGCCGGGATCTCCAGCTACCACGGCTACTGGACCCAGGACTTCGAGGGGGTCAACCCGCACTTCGGGGACATCACCTCGTTCCGGCGCATGGTCGACGTGCTGCACGAGCACGACATCAAGGTGATCCTCGACGTCGTCACCAACCACGTCGGGCAGCTCTTCTACTACGACATCAACCGCAACGGGCAGCCAGACACCACCATCTACGGCGGCGGCGGCCGGGACTCGGAGCCCGACTTCTGGAAGGACCCGATCGAGGTCATCACCGAGTGGGACCCCCAGTACGACGGTCGCGGCGTGCAGGGCTGGACCAGCCTCGGCGAGTCCGGACCCGCGCCGCTGGTGTGGGTGCGCATGCCCGAGATCAACCGGATCCCGCCGGAGCCCGCGGTCTTCCACAACGACGACTGGTACAACCGGCGCGGACGCGTCATCGACTGGAACGACCTCGAGCAGGTCGAGCGCGGCGACTTCCCCGGCGGGCTCAAGGACCTCGACACGACCAACCCCGAGGTGCGCGACGCCCTCATCGACGTCTTCCAGGGCTGGATCACCCGCACCGACATCGACGGCTTCCGCATCGACACCGTCAAGCACGTCGACCACGCCTTCTGGCAGCAGTTCGCCCCGGCCATGCGCCAGCACGCCGCCGAGCTGGGCAAGGACAACTTCCTGCTGTTCGGCGAGATCTTCGACGGCAACGACGCCCTCATCGGCAGCTACACCTTCGACGGCGAGCTCGACAGCGCGTTCTGGTTCTCCCAGAAGTTCCAGGTCTACGACGACGTGTTCAAGCGCGGCCAGCCCACCACCCAGGTGGAGTCCCTCTTCACCGGGCGCGCCACCAACTACGGCGCGGTGCCCCACGCGAACGGCATCGGGGTGCCACCCCAGCAGGCGCTGGTCAACTTCATGGACAACCACGACGTGCCGCGCTTCCTCTTCGACGCGCCGGGCGGCGAGGCTGCCCTGAAGGCCGGGCTCGTCTTCCTGCTGACCGAGGACGGCATCCCCTGCATCTACTACGGCACCGAGCAGGGCTTCACCGGTGGCAACGACCCCGCCAACCGCGAGCCCCTGTGGTGGAGCGACTACCGCACCGACGGCGATGTCTTCCAGCACATCGCCGGGCTCACCCGGGTCCGCCGCACCTACACGGCCCTCACCCGCGGCAGCCTGGTCTTCCGCTGGACCAGCCCCCGGGTCGACGGCGAGGAGGACGCCCACATCCTCGCCTACGAGCGCATGCACGACGACGGCAACGTGCTGGTCGTCATCAACACCGGCGACGACGGCACCGCGCACACCCAGTACCAGAGCAGCCCGATGCCGGTGTCGTTCTCGCCAGGAACGGTGCTCGTACCAGCGTTTCCGCCCGGTGACGACCGCCGCTTCACCGTCGACGGCAGCGGCGCCGTCCGCGTCGAGGTCGGAGCCTTCGAAGGGCTCGTGCTGGTGCCGGAAGACGCGCTGATCCCGATCGAGTGATCAGGGGAAGCTGACCGTGAATCCGCTCATGCTGGCGATGCCGTCATAGCTGATTCCGATGGTGTCGAGGTCGCTCCACGAGTAGGCGGGGGCAGTGTCGTAGCTCCACCAGGTCTCCTTGCCCGGGTCGTCGGCGGGGCAGCCCTGCAGGCACACCGTCTCGCCCTTGCCGGGGCAGTCGTCGCCCTCGAGATCGCCGTTGATCTGTACCGAGACGAAGAGCGCCTCGCCGGCGGACAGCTTGATGGGCTTGGTGGGGTTGACGTTGATCCAGCGCCGCTTGCTCGTCGAGGGGCTCGTCGCCGGCACGGTGTAGCGGTCGATCTCGGTGGGGTTCGGGTCGGGCGGGCTGCCCGCGGGTCCCTTGAACAGGAACACGTCGTGCTTCAGGTGCGCCGAACACACGTAGTCGCCGAACGACTCGTTCATGAGCGCGTAGCTGACGGCCTGCACGTGGTAGGGCGTGGCCGGGGGCACCAGCCGGATGGCGGCGTAGTGGCCTTCCTCGCCCGGACAGGCGCCGATCGGGTTCGGCGTGACGCACGCGTCTTCGGGCACGCTGACGGCCCGGACCTCCGTGCGCTCGGGGACCTCGATGTAGTCCGTCCACTCGCTGGTGATGTTCAGGCCGGCCAGCGCGGTTCCGCCGAGCGCCCCGATTCCGGCCAGCACGGCCACGGTCTGGATTGCGGGCTTGAGTTTCATGGGTCCATCCTTCTTTGTCTTCATGAGGGCGGGTCGCGGTATCGCTACCCGTCACGTCCACTGTGGTTCGATGGGCCGTTCTCCGTCACCGCCGCGCACCGGTTTCCGTACAACCTGCGGGTACGGTCGACGGGGCCCGCCCGTCCCGGTAGGCTCCCCGCCAGGAGGGTCCGTGCGCACCGACCACATCCTCGTCGCGATCGATCTCCACGGCAGCTCGACCGAGGTCGTGCAGGCCGCCGCCGCCCTGGCCGCGCCGCTGGGCGCCAAGGTCACCCTGCTGACCGTCGTCAGCGCCGCCGCCGGGGTGAACCCGTTTGGTGAGACCGGCGGCAAGCGGAACGAGCAGATCCTGGACGAGGACGCGTACGGGGACCTCGAGCCCTACGTCGCCCTGCTTCAGCGCGACGGCATCGAGGTGGTGAAGGACCTTGGCCACGGTGACGCCAAGGACGCGATCCTCGCCGCCACCGAGCGTCACCGCCCGGGGCTCATCATCGTGGGCACCCACGGGCGCTCCGGCCTGGCCCGCATGGTGTTCGGCAGCGTCGCGGAGTCGCTGCTGCGCGAGGCGCCCGTGCCCGTGCTGGTCGTGCGTCCCGAGGCCGCGGGCCTGGACCCCAGCGAGTAGCCGTGCGCGTCGACCCCTTCGAGCCCCTGACCCCCGACGACGACCGCTACGTCGCCCGACCCCGCGAGGCCGGCTCCCGCGGCGGGGGAGGGGACTGGCTCGCAAAGCGCATCCAGCGCGGACTCTGCCCCATCCTGCTGGTGGGCCACCCTGGCCTCGGCAAGTCGACCGAGCTCGCCCGCGCCGCTGCGGTGCTGGCCGAGAACGGTGGGTTTGCCGTGCTCCTCGACCTCGCCACCCTGCGTCACGGCAGCGACCCCGACCGCGTGCTCTTCGACGTGGCCACCGAGACCGTGCAGTGGTGGGTGCAGCAGGGTCCGGACGACCAGCCGTCGCCCTTCCTGGTCCAGGACCTGCGGGCGTCTGACCCCCACTTTCCGCAGGGGCAGGGCCGCACCCTGAGCCCGCTCGAGATGGCCCGCGCCGCCTGGGACGAGCTGACCGGCGCCGCCGACGTCGAGCGCCTGCCCCTGCTGGTCGACGGTCTCGACGCGCTCGACCCGGACACCGCCCGCGCCATCCTGTCCCGCCTGCTGGAGCTGCAGTCCCAGGCCGAGCTGGTGGTGGTTGGGGCCCCCGCGGTCGCCGTGGGCTCGGAGAACCTCGCGGTGGTCGATCGCTTCCGCATGGTGGTGCTGGACCCGCTCGACCCGGAGTCGGACAGCGGTCGGGACTTCCTGCGGGCGGTCGCCCGGGCCCACCTGTCCGCCGTTGCCCACGGTGAGGACGATCCCCTCCCGGACGCCGTTGTCGACCAGCTGGTCGCGGCCAGCGGGGGCGTGCTGCGCGACCTGCTCGGCCTCGTGCGCGACGCGTGGGCCTACGCGGACGACACCGTCGACGAGGCCGCCATCGCCGATGCCATCCGCGATCGGGTCGAGCGCTTCCGCCGCCTGCTGCACGCCGGGGACCGGAACGCCCTGCGCGCCGCCCACGGCACCGATGGCCTGGAGGTGCCCGCGGACCGCAAGGTGCGGCTCCTGCAGCACGGCCTCCTGCTCGAGCAGGGGATCGGCGAAGACGCGACGGTGCGACTGCACCCGCTGGTGGCGCGGCTCATCGACGTCGGCTGAGCGGCCGCGCTTTCACGTCGCTCCGGCCCGTCATAGGCTGACGGGCCAGGAGGCTTCATGACCGAGTTCCCCGTGCCCCTGCTCGAGGGCCTGACCGGGCGGCAGCGCGACCAGGCCCTGCACCTGTTCGAGCAGGTGACGGTGCACCACGGCACGCCGCTGATGGTGGAGGGGGACGTCGATCCGTCGCTGCTCTACGTGCTCGACGGCGAGCTCGAGATCCGCACCGGCGACGTGGACCTCTGGACGGCGAAGCCCGGCGAGATGGTCGGCGAGATCGGCCTGTTCACCGAGGGCGTGCGCACCGCCACCGTCGAGACCAACACCGAGGCCACGCTGCTGATCCTCACCCGCGAGGGATACGAGGAGCTGGTCGAGCGCGACAACCCCGTGGCCATGCGCATCGAGGAGTTCGCCCTCGCCGCGCTGGTCCAGCGCCTGCGGGCGGTGGACGTGCGCATCGCCGAGCTGGCCCAGGGCACGGAACTCGCCGACGTCACCCCGCCAAAATCCTGGTTCGACCGAGTGACTGCCTTGTTCGGTGCCGGAGGCCAGCGCGCGACCCCCAAGATCGACATCGTGAAGGCACTCGCCGGCAGCCGCCTGTTCGAGGGCGTCTACAGCGGAACCCTGGAGGGGGTCGCCAGCGTCTTCCAGCCCGAGGCGTGGGGCCCGGGCGAGTTCCTGTGCACCGAGGGCGAGCGCGGCGAGGACATGTACATGGTCGTCTCCGGCCTGGTCGATGTCCTGGTCGCCACCCAGGGAGAGCGGGTCGAGCCGGTCGCCACCCTCGACGAGGGTGACATCTTCGGCATGGCCGGCCTGGTCGACAACCGGCCGCGCAGCGCCACCTGCATCACCCGCGACGAGGTCGTCGTGCTGCGGCTGGACCGCACGGGCTGGGCGCGCACCGTCGGGCGGGCCGATCCGGCGGGCCGGGTGCTAAGGGTCGCGATGATCCGCTCCCTGGCGGAGCAGCTGGCGTTCGCCAACGGGCAGCTGGCCCTGGTCGAGCTGACCACCAAGGCGCAGGACCTGACCCCGCTCAAGCTGGCCGCGGCGGGCATCGAAGTCGCGGGACGCGGGCTGGGTGGCTGACCCGTGATCGTCCTCGGACTCTCGGATGGACTGCACAGCGGCGCAGCCCTGGTCGTCGGCGAGCGCCTCGTCGCGAGCACCACCCAGGGTGCGCTCGACCGGGCTGCGCGGAGCAAGGTGTTCCCGTGGGCGGCTGCGGAGGACGTGCTGCAGGCGGCGGGCCTCGGGCGCTCCGACGTCGACGTGGTCGCGGTCGCCGGCCGCTTCACCCCGCCGCTCGTGCTCCGCCGCTTCCCCGGGCTGCGCGCGCTCGCGGGAGACGACCCCTTCAATCCCGCACTCGACGCCCACGTCGCCTACCAGGCCGCCCTGCGCTGGTCCGGGGTCGGGGCGTTCCAGGAGGACCAGACCGCGGCCTGGTTCCATCAGCTGCTCAAGAAGCGCAGCTTCGACCCGCGCCGGGTCGTGATGGTCGACATGCACCGCGCGCTGGCCGAGGCGGCCTACCGCAGCCAGCCCCACGACCGGGTGCTCGCGATCACCGCCCACCCCAAGGCCGACGGGGCCGGGCTCGCCGTCTTCCAGGCCAGCGGTGGCCTGCTGGTGCCGCTGTTCCGCGACTCGGCGCTGTCCACCCTGCACACCCACCTCCAGCGCTGCAGCGCCGCGGTCGGCCTCGATCCGGTGTCCCAGGTGCCGCTGTTGTGGGCGCTGGCCGGGCGGGGCACGCCGGACGCCGCGCTGGTCGATCGCCTGGGCCGCCGCCTGACCTCGGTCGGTCGCCGGCCCTCCCGCCGCGCCTACCCGATCCCTCAGGATCTCCCGCTCGCAAACTCCGTCTTCGACGATCTGCGCCAGGCGGACCCCGAGGTCGCCGCGGCGTCGGTGCTGCAGAACCTGGTCGAGGCCCTGGGCGGGGTCGTGCGCTCCCACGCCCTGCGCCACGGCGCGACCCGGGTGGTCCTGGGCGGGCAGCTCTTCGACAGCCCTCGCCTGGTCGGACGCATCGCCGACGGACTCGACGTGGACGAGCTCTTCGTCCTGCCCGAGCCCGGCGCGGCCTCGCTCCCCCTGGGCGCGGCGTTCGACGTCGCCGGCCCCGCCCCCCGTCGCCTGGACGGCCCTGGACTGGGTCGTGAGTACGACGACGCCCAGTGCGAGCTCGCCCTGCGCGCCGCGGTGCTCGCCCCGAGTTCCACCGACGACCCCGTCGGTCGCGCGGTGGACTGCCTGGTGAAGGGCTGCGGCGTGGCGCGCTTCGTCGGACCGGGGGCGGCCGGGCACTGGGGCGGGGGCAGCCGCACGGTGCTGGTGCGGGCGGACGATCCGGAGGCGGTCGCCCGGGTGCGTGCGTCCCTGGAGCGCGACCCTCGGGAGGAGGCGGGCTGCCTCTGGGACGGCCGTACCGGCGATCTGCTCGGCGCCGAGCGGGTGGAGGGGGCCTTGCGCCTCGGCTCGGTCGCCCTGCGCGCCGACGACGCGTTCGCCGCCGCCCACCCCGCGGTCATCGCCCCCGACGGCCGCGTGAACGCTCGCCGCGTGGATCCCGAGGATGATCCGTCGCTCTACGAGATCCTCGAGCGCCTCCGGGAGCGGACGGGCTGCGGAGCGCTGGCCGCCTTCGCCCTCGGCCTCGGTGGGGAGCCGCCCGCCGCCCGACCTGCGGACGCGGTGCGCGCGTGGAGACGGGGTGGGCTACCCGCGCTCCTGCTGGGAACGCACCTGGTGGAGGCGAATCGATGAGCGAGCCGGCGGCCCCCGAGGCACCGGACACCTTCGTGGCGGGCGCCCGCAGCGACGAGCCCCGGTGGCGGATCTTCGTCGAGATCCTGGTGCTCTACCTGGTGGTGAACGGCATCATCGCTGGACTGCGCGTCGCCTGGACCATGGGCATGCCCGACCTCGTCCTCGGCGTCGTGCCCGTGCTGTTCATGTACGCGCCGGTGCTGGTGTGCCGCCTGCGCGGGGTCGACTCCTGGGCCTACCCGCTCGCCCTGCCGTCCCTGCGCGACTGGAGCGTGTGGAAGCCGGTCCTGGTCAGCAACGCCCTGCTGATCGGCGGCCTCATCGTGCCCTTCGTCGCCGGCTACCACGTCTGGCACACCTACCTGCTGGCCGACTCCCGGGTGCACGACACCTTTCCCGTCGCCTGGCCGACCCTGGGCGGACTGCTCCTGCTGATCGGCTACCACCTGTTCTTCGTCGCCATCCCCGAGGAGTTCTTCTACCGGGGCTACATGCAGACCCGCCTGAACGAGGCATTCGACAAGCGCTATCGCGTGCTCGGTGCCGTCATCGGCCCCGGCCTGTTCATCGCGACCGTGCTGTTCGCCTTTGGCCACACCATCGTCGTCTACCAGTGGTGGCACGTCTTCATCATCGGGCCCGGGCTGATCTTCGCCTGGCTCCGCGCCCGGACCGGCGATGTCATGGCCGGCGCCTTCTTCCACGCCTGGTGCAACGTGACCGTGACCTTGCTGGACATCGCCTACGGACTCCAGCCGCCGACCTGAGGATCCGATCCAGGCACCGGAGCGGCGTTTGCCCCGTCGGCCACCATCGCGTCGGACAGCGCGATGTCAGGCTGCTCCGAACCGTCCCGCGAGCGGGGAGGAACCCCGGGCAGATCCAGCGAACCGGACCGCCCCGTAGTTGGTCTGAAGTGAGTGCTTTGGCTATAGTCCGGCCCGTCTGGGCCGATGTCTGTAGAGGGATTCGAGCCGATCCGAGCGGCCCTGGATGGAGACTTCATCGTGGAAGCGTGCCCGTTCTGTGGGGGAGAGATCAGTGAGCAGGTCGTCATCTACGGCGGCACCTGCGCGCACTGCTTTGGCCACATCCCCGGCGAAGAGGCGGCGACGGATCCTGGCGATGACGTCAAGGAGGCCCAGGAGGCCGAGGACCGCAAGCGGGCCAAGCGCAAGGCGCTGCTCCCGCTGCTCATCGCGGCCCCGGTCGTGGCGCTGATCGTCGCCGGTGCCGCCTGGCTGGCCCTGCGTCCCGAGCCCGAGCTCGCGATGCTGGACCTGGACGCCGGTGAGTTCTACACCCCCGACCTGGACGGCCTCGTCGTAGCCCAGGCCGAGGAGGAGCCGCCGAGCGAGGCCGAGGAGAAGGAGCCTGCGGGCAGCACCTCGGGCAGCACAAACACCCGCGTCGCCGCGGCGACCAAGGAGGCGGGCACCGCGGTCGCGCCCTCGATCCGCACGCCCAAGATCGGAGGATCGAACGGCAAGTCCGACGCGGAGCTCCTCGCCGGGCTCGGCACCGCCGATGCCGAGGACATCACCCGCAGCGTGCGCGCCGGGGAGGACCTCGCGCCGGCCAGCGCGGGCAAGGATCTCGAGCTGTCGACCCGGCTCTCCAGCGGCGGCAGCGTCGGCTCGGGCGGCATGGCCATGGACATGGGCAGCATCTCCCAGTCCGCAGCCCCCCTGTCGAGCCAGCAGCAGATCGCCATGATGGTGCAGGACGTGCTCCGCCGGCAGCTGCCGCGCCTGCGCCCCTGCTACGAGTCCAGCCTGCGCGCCAACCCGGGCTTCCAGGGCTCGTGGGTGCTGACCTTCACCGTCGAGACCGACGGCAGCGTCGCCCACGCCAAGGCCAGCCCGACCGGTCCCGGGGACGAGCTGTTCGAGCAGTGCCTCGTCCGCCGCATCGAGGGCTGGCGCTTCAAGCGCATCGTGAAGCCGCAGCCGGTCAAGAAGACGGTCGACTTCAAGAAGTAGGGGCCCGCCGGCTCGGGCGACGCCTGGGGGCGGGTCGCTCCCAGGCGAGGACGAGCCCATCGCTGCCGTCAGCGTAGTAGTGCTTGCGCCGGCCCACCTCGACGAACCCGGTACGGGCGTACAGGGCTCGGGCCGGCGCGTTGTCGACCCGGACCTCCAGGATGATGCGCTCGCAAGGCCAGCGGTCCTGCAGCGCCGCGACGAGCGCGCGCCCGAGCCCCCGGCCCTGCTTCCGGGGATCGACGGCGATGGTGACGATCTCACCCTCACCAGCGACGACGAAGCCGAGCACGTGGCCGACGACCCGGCCGTGCAGCTCCGCGACCATGCACGCGCCGCAGGCGTGGTCGAGCTGGCCCAGGACCTCGTCGGCGCTCCACGGCTCGCGGCCTCCCCGGGCCTCGATGTCGAGGATGTCGTCCACGTCGTCATCGGTCGCTGGGCGCACCAGCAGCTCGCTCACCGGCGCTCCACCATGCGGACCGAGAATCGGCCTCGAACCTGATCCAGCAGCTCGTGACACGAGGCGAGCCACCGCGCCTCGTCCGACGGATCCTCGAGTACGTTCCGCTGCAGGTAGGCCTCGACGATCATGCGGCGGCGGACCAGCTGCACCACGGCCTCGTCGTCGAGTCCGGTCAGCTTCTGCCAGTCCGACCAGCTGGGGCCGAGCCGTGCCCGAATCGCACCGACGCGGGCAGCAACGGCGCCGGGGGCGGGGTCGTACAGGGTGACGCCGGCGGCGAGCGCCCGCACCAGGGCCGCCATGATCAGGCGCTCCTCCCCGGTCGCGTGACCCAGGCTCCAGAAGGGCAGAGGCGCCTGATCCAGACCGGTGAGCATGCGCTCGATCCGCACGTCGCTGGCCAGGATGATCTCCTCGTCCACAACGACCACCACGCGATCGACCACCCCGGCACGGGCAGGGGTGGCGAGCAGGACGGCGAGGAGCAGGAGGCGATGCATGGGGGCGCCTGTTCGGATAGTCGGAGGGCCGATCGGTCTGGACGCGTGTATCGTTGCCCGCTGCATCGAGTCCAGCGAGCGGAGGAGAGGCATGATCGAGGCCCGCGGCCTCACCAAGCGCTACGGTCGGTTCACGGCGGTCGACGGGGTGGACCTCGACATCGCCGAGCGTGGCATCGTCGGCTTCCTCGGCCCCAACGGGGCGGGCAAGACCACGACGATGCGCATGCTGACCGGCTACCTGCCCATGACCGATGGCACGGCCAAGGTCGCTGGCTTCGACGTGTTCGACCAGCCCCAGCAGGTGAAGGCGCGGGTGGGCTACCTCCCGGAGACCCCGCCGCTCTACCCGGAGCTGACGGTCGGCGAGTACCTGGCGTTTGTCGCGGAGATCCGCGGCCTCGCCAAGAAGGACCGCCTGCGTCGGGTGGGCGACGTCATGGACCAGGTCGGCCTGAAGGAGATGGAGAAGCGGGTCACCGGCGCGCTCTCCAAGGGCTACCGCCAGCGCGTCGGCCTCGCCCAGGCGCTGCTCCACGATCCGCCGGTGCTCATCCTGGACGAGCCCACCTCGGGCCTCGATCCGGCCCAGCTGGTCGGCATCCGCCGCCTGGTGCAGGAGCTCGCAGAAGATCGCCTGGTCGTGCTGTCGACCCACATCCTGCAGGAGGTCGAGCTGCTCTGTGACCGGGTGATCCTGATCAACCGGGGCAAGCTCGCCGGGGACGGCACGGTCGAGAGCCTGGCCGCCGAGGTCGGGGCGGGAGCCTGGGTGGAGCTCGTCGCGGACGGACCCGCCGAGGACGCGACCGCGAAGCTCGCCGGCCTGGATGCAGTCGAGTCGGTTCGGAGCCTGGAACCTTCGTCTTCGGGTGCTGCCCGGTTTCGCCTGGAGGGTGGGGGTGATCTGCCCGCCGCCGTCGCCGCACTGGCTGCCACGGAGGGCTGGCGCGTGCATGCGCTGGTGCCCCGCAAGGCGTCGCTGGAGGAGGTCTTCTTGTCGTTGGTCGAGGTGGAGCGATGAGCACCGCTGCGTCCGTGCCTGGCTTCGTCCCCGCCACGCTCTCCATCGCCCGGAAGGAGCTGCGGGTGCTCTTCCTGTCGCCGCTCGCCTGGGTCTTTCTGGGTGCGGTGCTCCTGCTGGGCGGCATCTTCTTCCACCTCGGCCTCGCCGTCTCCGGGGAGGCCTCCATGCGGCCCGTCCTCGGAAACCTCGCGATTGTCCTGCTCTTCTGCCTGCCGCTCGTCACCATGCGCCAGTTCGCGGAGGAGACGCGGATCGGCACGCTGGAGCTGTTGATGACCGCGCCGGTGCCGCTGGGGGCGCTGATCCTGGGCAAGTGGCTCGCGACGCTGGCCCTGTGCTGCGTGCTGCTCGCCCTGACCGCCATCTACCCGGCCATCCTGTGGCTCTACGGCGACCCGGATCCCGGGGCGCTCGTCACGAGCTACCTCGGCATGATCGGGCTGTGCGCCGCGTTCTCCGCCGCCGGCCTGTTCGTGAGCAGCCTGGCGCGGGACCAGATGGTCGCCGGCGTCGGCACCGTGCTCCTGCTGCTGCCGTTCTGGCTCGCTGATGCCGGCCGCGACCTGCTCCCCGAGTGGTTCGCCCCGGTGCTCAGCCGGGTCTCGGTCATCGAGCACCTGCGCGGCCCCGCCCGCGGGGTCATCGACAGCGCCGACGTCGTCTACTTCCTGGGCTTCGTCGTGCTCTTCCTCTTCCTCACCTGGCGCTCCCTCGAGATCCGGAGGTGGCGATGAGAGGCGGGCTCCAGCGCCGGCTGTCCACCGGCGTCAACGCCGTGCTGGTCGCGCTCTTCGTGACCGGCATCGTCGCGCTCACCGTCGACCTCGCGTCGCGGGCCCGGGCGCGGGTCGACCTGTCCGAGGGGGCCGCGGCCACGCTCGCGACCGACACCCTCACCGCCATCCGCGCGGCCGACGCCAACGGCGAGGCGGTCGAGATCATCGGCACCTCGCACCAGCGCCGGAACGCCGAGGCGGGGTTCAAGGACCGCAAGGTCCGCGACCTGCTTCGGGAGATCGAGCTCGAGAGCGCGGTCATCTCCACCACCTGGGTCGACCTCGATCGGGATCGCCAGCTGGCCGAGTCCCTGGAGATCACTCGCTACGGCACCCTGGTCGTGCGGACCGCGGACACCCGGGTCGACTTCAAGGAGCGCGAGGTCTTCCGGCGCATGGGCGGCCCCATCGGCGCGGAGAAGCCCTCGCTCGACTTCCGCGGCGAGGCGCTGGTCGCCCGCGGTGTGCAGCAGGTCCTGGCCGGCACCCCGCGCAAGCTGGTGGTGCTCCAGGGCCACGGCGAGCCCAGCCCGACCGACCCCGGCCCGTCCGGCCTGCAGCGCCTCTTCGAGGTCGGCGAGCGGCAGGGCTGGGACCTGGAGCACCTCGACCTGCTCCGCGATCGGGACGTCGCCGGCGACCCGCACATCCCCGAGGGCACCGACGTCGTGCTCATCGTCGCGCCGCAGACCACCCTCGACCCCTCGGAAGAGGAGGCGATCCGGGTGTTCATGCGCCAGGGCGGCGGCCTGGCGGTCTTCCTCGAGCCCGGCCGTCCGGTGCCCGAGTTCCTCGGCCCGCTCGGCATCATCGTGCCCGAGGGCGTGGCCTACGATCGCCCGTCGCTGATCCCCTACGACGACTGGTGGCTGCCCCGCTACGGCCGGCATCCGATCGTCGAGGATCTCGCTGACGAGGACCTCAAGGTGGTCTACGCCCACGGTGCGGCGGTCGCGGCCAAGGACCCGCCCGGGGTGAAGTCGACCGCCCTGCTCCGCTCCAGCGGCCAGGGCTGGCTCGAGGTCGTGCCCGAGCGCCCGCCCGCCGATCTCGACCCCGGCGTCGATCAGGCGGGGCCGGTGACGGTCGCCCACGCGCTGGAGGTGTCGCCGGACTCGAACCTGGTCGACGAGCCCGCCCGGGTCGTCGTCATCGGCGACGCATCCGGGATCGGCAACGACCTCATGGATCGGCTCGGAAACCCGACGTTTGCGGTCAACGCCCTGCGGTGGGTGGTGGGCGACGACGAGCGCATGGCGCTGGTCGGGCGGTCGGACAAGGTGCGCGCGGTGGTGCTCTCTCCCGAGGGGCTGTCGCGGGTGGGCTGGATCGTGATCGGCGTCTGGCCCTTGCTGATCGTGCTCGCGGGCGGGATCGTCTGGTGGCTTCGGAGGGAGCGATGAAGCGGTTTTACGGTGCGCTGGTGGCGCTCGCGGTGCTCCTCGTCATCGGTGGCGTGTGGGGTGCGTACGTCGTGCTCAACCAGCCGCCCGAGGAGGTCGACGAGACGCCGCAGATCTTCGCCTTCGAGAAGGAGGATCTCACCGGCATCAAGATCGAGCGGACCGACCAGACCATCGAGTTCAAGATGGGTGGCGACGGCGAGTGGGCCTGGGTCGACAAGGACTGGCGGCCCAGCGACTCCATGGTCCGCCGGGTCGGCCACCAGACCCACGACCTGCTGGCCCGCGGCACGGTCGCCGACGCCGACGACCTCTCCGAGTACGGCTTCGACGAGGACGCCATCACCGTCACCCTGACCCTGCGCGGCGGCAAGACCATCCGCTTCCAGGCCGGTCGCCCCAACCCGACCAGCGTGTCCTGGTACATCCGGCCGCTCCCGGGAGACACGGCGTTTGTCGTGAAGAAGTCGGCGGTCGACTTCTGGAGCATGGACACGGAGGAGTTCCGCGAGGAGCGGATCGCCGGGTTCGAGGCCGACGAGGCGGTGGCCATCGACGCGACCGTGGACGGGCGGCACCTGGTGTTCCGCCGGGTGGACGCCGAGAAGTGGCAGCAGAGCGAGCCGGTGCAGCAGCGGGCCGACCGCGGCCGGGTGCGCACCATGCTCGGCCGGACCGCGGCGCTCAAGGCCCAGGAGTTCGTCGAGGATCACCCGGAGGACCTCGCCCAGTACGGGCTCGCCGAGCCGCGCCACACCATCCACATCACCCGCAGCGAGGGGCAGCCGATCACCCTGCACGTCGGCAACGTCGTGCTGGGCAGCGAGCCCCAGGAGCGCTTCGTCCTGCGCGTGGAGGACGACGCCGTCTACCGCGCCCGCGACGGCTTCCTCGAGGCCTTCCTGGAGACCGACGAGGCCTACCGCGACACGCGCATCCTCTACCTGCCGGTGAAAGATATCGATGCGTACACGGTGCACTCCACCCGCTACGAGCCCATCACCATCACGAGCACCCCCGACGGGTGGCGCTGGCCCGATGGGGCTGCGATCAGCGGTGCGCCCCCCCGCCGGCTGGTCCGCGAGGCCACCGATCCGACCGCGCTCGAGTTCATCGACGAGCCGGGCGATGACCTCGGCCTCGCCGAGAGCCAGACCAGGGTGGTGCTCACCCGCAAGGAGGGCGAGCCCATCGAGGTGGTGCTGGGCAAGCGCTGGACGGTCCAGGAGGAGGAGACCCTGCGCGAGCTCGGCCGCCAGGTCATCCAGGTGTCCGGCGACCCCGTTGCGTACGTGATCTCCGACACGCTGGTCGAGGAGATCGACAGCCTGCTCAACGAGTACCGGCGCAAGCTGGAGACCGACGAGGAGAAGGGGCTGCTGGGCGGGGACACCGACGCCGGGTGAGCTCCCCGTTGCGGGTCGGGGCCTCATGGTCCACGCTGGTGCGACTCCCTGGGGGACCCCATGATCCTGCTGCTCGGACTCTCGGCCATCGCGGGGCGCGACCCGCTGATCCAGGATCACCTGTTCGAGGTGGCGGCGAGCCTGCGGGCCGAGACGCCGGACAGCCTGCCCGCAGACGTGCGTGCCCGGCGCCTGGACGCGCTCGACCTGCTGGATGACTACGCGGCTGGCGGGGAGTTCCCGGTGCACCGGGTGGCCCGCCCGGTCCGACCGCGACCGGTGCGACCCCCGCGGGCCTTCGACCCAGGTGATCGGCCGCGAACGCCGGTCTTTGTCGATGGCACCGGGCTGCACTGCGCGGTGGGCTACCTCATGGGAGTGGGCGAGCCGGCCCTGGTCGCCTCCATCGTGGCGGACGCCAACGAGGCCTACGTGCACGAGCTGGACCGGCCCGACGTGCGCGCGTGGGCAGACCGGCACGGCTTCACCCTGGACGAGCTGGCCTGGATCCAGCCCGGGTACGACCCGTACATGCCAACCTGCGCCGAGCCGCTCACGGATGGCCACGGCTACGACCTGTCCGAGCAGGCCGACCGCGCGTGTGGCCCGGTGGATGTTCGCGCCGGGTATGCCGACGGATGCGAGGTCTGCGGACAGGGCTTCAGCATCGCGGCCGTGCTGTCCAACTACTCGCCGGAGCCGCAGACGGTGGACCTGGTGATCGGCGGCGCTTCAGACGTGGCGGTGGCGCGGCGCGAGGCGATCGAGCT
>MDTC01001273.1_pt1 | contig 17288 bp, 18 predicted proteins | sample 811181 | NCBI WGS metagenome assembly MDTC01 (sample SAMN05326644, study PRJNA326480) | marine metagenome | isolation source: seawater | place: Pacific Ocean: North | collected 2011 | reverse complement strand
TATTGTCGACCCAGCAACACGAGAGGTGCTGGTTGATGAAGTGGGGCGTCGCTCGTATGCCACCAGCATCGCCTATGGGCCCTCAGTTGGCAAAAACATCGCTTTGGGTTACCTGCCCAAGGCTTACGCTACTGAGGGGCAGAAACTATTGCTGGAGTATTTCGATGAGCCTTTCCCCATAAAAGTAGAAACGGTGGGCTGCAAAGGTTTATACGATCCTGAAAGCCTGCTGCAAAGGAGCTAACCAGTACTTACCACACCCAGGCACAGCATCACCCCCCCCTTAATTGCACCCTGACCTGCTGAGCATTTGGCGTTTTCAGCAATATGGCCTGATACCGGTCAGGGTGCTCTTTCAAACAGGAAGATAATCCGATGGATAAAGCACTTGAAGAAGCTCTGAAGACCGTTGAACCCTTTGTGCAATTTGACCCCAAAGATCTTGCCGCTGAGCGCCTTGGAGGCCTGACCAACATCAATTATCGGGTTAACTCCCCGGCTGGCGATTTCGTCCTGCGTCTCGCTGGTGAGGGTACCGGTGAATATATTGACAGGCGTGCCGAAGAAAAGAATGCCCAGGTGGCATCTCGCGCAGGCGTTAACGCAGAAATTATCTTCTTTGATGCCAAGGCCGGCACAATGGTGACGCGATATATTGAAAATGCGATTACCCTTGATATCGATAAGTTCAAAGACAAAGGGGTACTCGAGAGAGCCGGCCGAGCGTTTCGTCGACTACACGACAGCCCCCAGCAGTTTGTGGGCGAGTTTGAACTCTTTGCGCAAATTGACCAGTACTTAGCTGTGCTGGATCAGTTGAATGCGGATCTACCCGATGGTTATTCCAACGTGCACGATAATGCAAAAACCGTTCGTGCCGCCCTTTCGTCCCATCCTCTCCCCAAGCGACCCTGCCACTGTGACCCAATGGTCGAGAACTGTATTGATGATGGAAACCAGGTTTTCATTATCGACTTTGAATATGCGGGAAACAATGACCCCATGTGGGATCTTGGCGACCTGGCTGTAGAGGGCGCGTTTTCACCAGAACAGGAACATATATTCATGTCGGCCTACTTTGGTCACGATCCCGACCCTTTCGATGTGGGGAGAATGGTCATGTATAAAGCCATGTGTGACCTGTTGTGGACGCTCTGGGGCGTCGTGCAGCACGCTAACAAAAACCCTGCGGAGGATTTCTGGGCCTATGCGGTGGAACGATTGGATCGTTGTCGTGCTCTGATGGCGGCACAGAATTTTTCCCAGCACCTCGCCGCGGTAACAAAGGGCCCCCATGAGTAAACCCACCGGCACGACTCAGTCGTTTCTGGATTCTGGCCAATATACCCGCGATTCAATCCTCAGATACGAACTGGTTTACGGAACGAATTTTGTAAGCCCTGGCGGTGCGCGTTGCGCAACCCAGTTGATCAAAAAACTCCGTCTACCTGCCTGCGCACGAGTCCTGGATGTGGGTTGTGGCCTTGGTGGAAGCGCCTTTTTGATGGCCCAAGAGTTCAATCTTGATGTTGACGCTATCGATCTTTCTGAAAACATGCTCGCACTGGCGCGCGAGCGGCTGGCGCAAACAGAACTTGAGAATCGAGTGCATCTGAAACATCAAGATTGCCTTGAACTTTGTGCTCAGGACTACTATGACGCCGTATATAGCAGGGATGTATTTCTGCACGTAGAAGACAAACAACGGTTACTTTCAACACTAAAGACGGCGCTCAAACCGAGCGGAAAACTTCTGTTTACCGATTATTGTTGTGATGCTAAGCCCTGGCAGGAAGATTTCTCGAATTATGTCGATAGCCGGGGGTACCACCTGCTTACGATTTCAGAATACCGAACACTGCTGAACTCGACAGGATTCACGGTCATTGAGGCAAAGGACATGACTGAAGACTTTATCCAACTGTGCGAAACAGAACTCGATACTATCAATAAGTTACAAATCGACCCGATTGATTGCGAGGCGCTGACAAAAGACTGGCATAACAAAATGGCACGTGTGCGCGACAGTGATCAGCGCTGGGGACTGTTTTTTGCCTCAAAATAATAGATGGAAAGTCGCGATCTTCGCTAGAGGCTATCGATGCCCTAACCGTTTAATCGCCATGCTGTTGCGATGACCGGATATTCCGTGGGGCTCACTTCTCCTTTTATTCCCACAGATACGGCACCAAAATCATCAAATCGTGCACACTCAAAGGACCTTGAGTTGCCCATAGATTTCAATACCTGGTGTAAAAGCGCACAGGCCTCTACGCTTGCTGGGCCGCAGAAATATATTTCTTTATCTGCCGTACGATAGATGAGGTGACTCCCGGGCGGATGCAGAGTCTGGCAGAACTTCAATTTTTTTCGCTAACGTCTGAACACGCCTTATTTCATTCTCTTGTTCTATTGCAATCAGGCGTCCGGGGGAAATCGTAAGAGTCACCCTGAATGACTCTATCTCGTGTTTTTCATGGTAGATTCTTCGCGCGACCCACCGGATAATGGTGAATCTCAATAGCGGCGTTGTATCGCACATCGAGCAGACCTAATTCCGGTTTTGAAGAAGCCAGATCTATGCAGACATCGAAAGAAAAAGGTAACCATGTGACTGTCGACTGGCGACCCCAGGCGCAGGTCATCCAGAGATTGTGCACGCCGCCCTCTTACAGCGCTCAACCTGAGGACATCGCAACCTTTCAAAAAGAGGGTGTGGTTTTAATCCCGGGGGTCTTCACTGACTGGGTCGATCGCCTGCGAGCCGGCCTGCAACGAAATATGGACCAACCGGATGATTATGCCTTTCCCTGCGACAGCGTAGCACCGGGCGGCAAAGGCCGCTTTTTTGACAGCTACTGTAACTGGCATCGTATTCCCGAATACACCGCATTTCTTAGTGATTCCTTTGCGGCATCCATGGCCTGCGGGTTCATGGCATCGCACTCCGCCCAGCTTTTTCACGAGCACGTCTTCTGTAAAGACTCTGGCACCCGGACCGCCACACCATGGCACCATGACTTACCCTATTACTGTGTAGACGGCTGGCAAAATGTCAGTATCTATATTTCTCTTGACTTTACGCCGGCCGAAACCGCAGTGCGATTTCTTGCCGGTTCACACCGTTCGGAGAAACTCTATTTCCCACGTCATTTTCTTGACGGCTCAGATTACGTCCAAGATGATCCAAAAATGGCGTCGGTGACAACACTAGAGGACACCTTTAGAGAAGAAGACATCCGCGCCTTTGAATTACAACCCGGCGACACCCTGCTTTTCGATTTTCGTACTCTGCATGGCACCACAGCGGCACCGATTCAACAGCAACGCCGAGCCTTTTCTACCCGGTGGCTGGGCGACGACATGGTTTACTGCGAGCGCACGGGAGAAACTTCTCCGCCCCTCAAAGATCTGGGCGTGACACCGGGAATGCGCATGCCCGAATCGCTGTTTCCTATTCTTTGGCAACAAGCCTGCACGGACTGAAAGATCCGTCCATTTGATTATCTACTTTTTATGCAGATGACTCCGATCACAGGTGCTGTTGGAGCCGAACTCTCAGGCCTTGATCTGAAGCACCCCATCTCTGCTGATCTTGCGCAGGACCTAAGAAAGGTGCTGGACCAATATCTCGTGGTAGTGATTCGCAATCAGGGCCTGGATGCCACCCAGCATCGGCACCTGTGTGAGATCTTTGGTAACCCCTTGATCAACCCTTACGCGCCCGGGCCCCAGGCTCACCCGGAGATGACTTTTATCATCAAGGAAGCAGATGATCGATCAGGCGTGTTTGGCGGGGGCTGGCATACCGATTTGAGTTTTCTAGAGCAACCACCGAGCGGTTCGGTTCTGTGCGCCCTTGAGGTGCCACCTTATGGGGGCGATACCCTTTTTTCGAACCAGCAGGCAGCCTGGGATGCACTGGCGCCGCCGCTTCGCGAGGTTCTGGAACATCGCAATGCGATCCATGTCGGCAAACCTTATGGTATCAAGTGGGCCCCGCCGCTGGAGGAGCAATCCATGCGTGGGGCTACCCGGCGCAACGACCCCGATGCAGACCGCGAGCGTTTTCATCCTGCGGTGCTGACCCATCCGGTAACCGGCCGGCAGGCGTTGTATATCAATCCCACCTATACCCTGCGCCTGGACGGAATGAGCGAGGCAGAGAGTCGGCCAATCCTGGAATCATTGTTTCAACACTCGGTCCAACCCGAATTCTGCTGTCGTATCCGCTGGACAAAAGGCATGGTGGTAATCTGGGATAACTTCTCGACCCAGCATTACGCTGTAAATGATTACCACGGTTATCGCCGGGAGTTGCGTCGGATCGCGTTTTCTGGTCGCGAGATTACAGACTTTAGCAACACACCATGATTAAGCCGGAAATCCAACCGCTGCATCCGGATTTTGGAGCCCGGATCCTGGGCGTTACGCTGTCCGGTAATATGGCAGGCGACACCCTGGATTTTATCCGCCAGTCGTTTGAACAACATTCTCTGCTTTGCTTCCCGGAGCAGGATCTGGATGATGAAAAACAACTTGCCTTTACCCGCCTGCTGGGCACCCCCGAGGCCGAGCACGTCCGCTTTGGCCAAACCGGCGAAATCAGCTACTTTGGAACAGTGGGCAATATTCGGGATGATGGCACCAGCGCTGACCCGGCCAATGCCCGCTACCAGAGCGGTAACCAGTTATGGCATTCCGACTCTTCCTTTAGAGAGGTACCCTCTTCTTTCTCGATCCTGCATGCATACGAAGTACCACAAGAAGGGGGCGATACCGAGTTTGCGAGCATGCGGGCCGGGTATGCCCGATTACCAGAAGCACTGCGCCAGCGGATCGAGCCACTTCACGTCATCCATGACTATGTTTTTTCCCGAAGCCCGGTCGCGCCCGTCAATCCCAATCATGCAGCATCATTACCGCCGGTGATGCATCCAATGGTGCGCACCAACCCAACCCACGGCCTTAAGAACTACTACGTGGGTTCTCATGCCCGATCTATCGTAGGCTTGTCTGGGATCGAAAGCAGGCAGTTACTCGATGAACTGCTGGAACACACCACCGAACCTGATCATGTACTACGCCATGCCTGGTGCCCCGGTGAAACGGTAATCTGGGATAACCGCTGCCTGCTGCACAAAGGCTCAGGTTACGATGCCGACCGCTGGCGACGCCGACTGCGCCAGACCCGGGTCGTAGGCGACGAAAAGGGCGTAATTCACCAAACCCCCGCATGAATGATCACGCCAGGAGTGATTTAAGCCCGGGGACGCGGTGCGTAACGTGAACGTACTTCTGATAAAGAGCGGCCCAGGACTGCCAATATCACCAGAGCACCCCCGACCAGAGTCCAGCGGGATGGCACTTCATTAACGAAAAGCCAGACCCAAATCGGCCCGAGGGCAAATTCAAGCAACATAAAGATTGTCAGTTCTGCAGCCACGATATAGCGCGATGCCACAATAAAACAGGCACTGGTAAAACCCGACATCACGCCACCCCAAAGCATACATAACAGCAAATCACTCCGTGAAATCTCAAGGGCGCCGTAACGTGTCAGCGCCACAACGATCATAATAATCAGTGTTGAGATCAGTATCGCGGGCAACATGTCTATCTGCCGGTTGTGCCGCACCAGCACGGCATAAATAGAAAAACACACCGTTGTCAGCAACGCCATGAGATTGCCATAGGCTGAGCCGATGGTGAACCCTTCTCCCATCATCACGATGATCCCAACGAAAGCCACCATCATTGTGACCAACGTCGCGCGGTTAGGCTGCTCCCGCAAAAAGATCCAAGCGAGCGCTGCAGTCACAAAGGGAATGGCCCCCAGAACAAATAGTGTGTTGGCCACAGTCGTGTGTGTAAGAGACTGCAGGAAGGTCATGGCGGCACCGGCCAGCATGACGCCAGCCGCTACGCCAGGCCACCCCACCCCAATGACACGCACAACCGCAGCAGCACGGTATCGGACAAACAGCAAAGTCACCACAGCACCCATGAGAAACGCCGCCCGGTAGAAATTCATTACCAATGGCCCGACGTCAAGCATGCGCACAATCAGTCCAGAAAAACTGATCACTACGGAGCTTGTGATCATCAGCAGAATCGCCAGCCGACGCATATCGCGGTTCATGAATAAGTCAGCGCGGTCATGTTTTTGGCATCTTAACTACCAGCAGATTTAAGTTGGGCAATACAGTGCAGATCATCTCCCAGGCACCACTGCTCGGCGATCCGACTCTGTTCGATGCGGTAGATCGAGATCTCCTCAAAAGCAATCGTGCGCCCGGTCGGCGCAATGCCCAGGTATTCTCCCTGCTGAGTACCGCTCGAGCGATACCGGGTTACTACCTTGCCTGGGGTGACAATTGTATCCAGGACCTCTTCATGCCAGTCTGGAAAAATGGTCCGGGTATGGATAATGGCCTGCTTGATCTGTAGATGCCCGGTAGATTCTGGCCCCCAACCTTTGGCCCAGTGAACCGTACAGGTGGTAGAGTAAACATCCGCGATCTTTTCAACCTGGCCACTATTCCAGATATCGTGTAAAGCCATCACCAGTGCTCTGGATTCCTCTGAAGACATATCCGCTCTCTTTCTTTGAACAAGGCCTGCTTTGTTAATCCGATGACGTCATCCAAAAGGCCCCCGGCTCTTTCTGGATTTTTGCCATGACAAGTCCCCTGTCGTCCTTGAATCACGCGGCATGGGAAGCGCTTTGTGATGGGTGTGGGCGCTGCTGTGTCGTCAAACTCGAAGATGAAGACACGGGCGAAGTACACTACACCAATGTCGCCTGTCGCCATCTTAATACCGAAACCTGTTGTTGCTCCGACTACGAAAATCGAAGCAAAATCAATCCCAGTTGTGTGACGCTTTCCCCCGATGATCTTGCAATCATAGACATTATGCCCTCAACCTGTGCTTATCGTTTGATACACGAAGGTCGTCCAGTTTCACTCAATGCCGACGCGCTGAGTGTTAGCGGCAAAGTCATATCTGAAGAATATATTCATGAGGAGCAACTGAGTGAGCATGTAGTCGATTGGATCAGCACCACCGACTAGTCCTGTACCAGGGTGGCAGACGTCGCCAGAGTTGATCTGCCACACAGTCTTTTTGAATCTATCCCGCATTGCCGCATAGACACGCGATGCTATGGGCTGAATGCTTCAGACAGCGCGGCTATATGCTCCACGCTGAGGCCACAGCACCCTCCGATAAGCCTCACACCCTCGTCTACCCAGACCCGCCCAAAAGAAACAAGATCGTCTGGATCGATAATATCGACGAAATTCCAGTTTGGCATCTCAAAATAACCGGACTCAGGGTAAACGCCAACAGGGCCAGACCAGTACTTACGAACTATCTGCAAGGCCGCCGGAACATCAGGCACGGCAGTGTGCATTACGTTCATTAACGTGGCAGGGTATTTTGAAAGCGCTACAACCAGTTTCTCGAAATCACGATCGGGATAACTGAAAGAAGACAACCTATTGTGGCCCTCGTGAGTCCGCGCACTGACACCAATCCATACCGGCAAGCCCAGGCCCATGACGGCATCAATGACAGCTTCCGACAGTTCAACCCGCTCGCACATCTCAAGCGCTATGATTTCAACACCGGCCTCAGCAAGCATTTCGCCCTGTTCCGCTGCTGCCCGGCCTACCACCTCGGGCGTATTCCAGTTCGGATGGTTATCATGGGCCCATTCACAGATTGAGCCCACAAGGGCAACGGGGCGTTGCGCTGCTGCATCACGCGCCTGGCAGGCAAGCTCGACAGCACCGATGTTGATCTGCCGTGCTTGTTTGCTTAATCCCCCGGGTTCCAGCATATGCCGTGCGGTCGAGAAAGTATTAGTGATAATCGCTTCAGCACCCGCCCTGATGAAACTCTCGTGTACTTCACGTACGGTATCGGGGTGCGACAACATGGCACGACCGCTCCAGACTGAGTCGTCCATCGGCACACCGCGCTTTTCAAGTTCAGTGCCCATCCCGCCATCAATCACCAACGGTGGGCCTTCACCCCGTAATCTGTGTTGAACCCAAGAGCTATTTATCAAAGTTGTTTTCCTTTCTTGATCTGCGCTAATGTGTAGTCTGAGCTCTGGTTGGAACCGCAGTTATCCACCGTACCGGAACCCAAGGTGATGCTCATCCGCACCTTAAGGCCACCAGATGCCCCGTTCTTTTTTCAGCAGCCCTGCAACTCTTTAATTCGGGGCTGCATACTGACCGTCATATCAACACACGCTAGTGATATTCAGGATGTGCGATCCCAGACCTTCGGCATCAAATCACAGGCAATTGGCGCGCCGGATTTCTGACCTAGGCTCATCAGATACTCTGAAGTTTCTTTTGTCCAATTACCGCGCGGATTAAAGATCGTATCCTCAGCGCCAAAGCGCAGGGTGAGGCGGCGCTGACTTTCTTCGGCCGCTTTGTCCTTGCTCGTAACACAGTGAAGGGTCCTGAAGTCAAACACCAGGCAATCACCTACGTTAACATTCCAGGAAAACAATTCATACGCACTGGGGTCTGCATCAATGTCGGGGATCGATTTATAGGCACTACCCTCACAGGTAAATGGCACATTTTTGCTGAACTCGGGTGCGACATAGAGCTCACCCCAGTGATGCGATCCGCGCACAAAAGTCAGACCGTCTGTAATGGGCGCAGGATCCAGGGGCATCCAGACCACACAGAGTGTGCCCTCAAAATCAAAATATGGCTCGTCGTGGTGCCAAGGCGCACCATTGCTGGCACCGGCTTCACGCATGAACCAGTTATCCATCACCATGTTGACCTGCTCAGCCTGCATCAGTTCACCTGCGATCTGCGCCACGGGTGAATCCAGGACGATGTCTTTGATTTCGGGGGTATCGGGCCACGTCCAGTACTCAAACACGTAACGGCTCGATGAACCTGCCGGTGTGTGGTCGCGAAAAAACCGGCCAGGACATTGCAAGTTATGATTGATGCCCTTGCGGGCAAGATCAAGCCACTTATCCGCAATCATGCCACGAAGACAGACCACTCCGTCTTCCTGATACGCCCTAATCGTATCTTCAGACACCGCAGAAAATGATTTCGCTTGCGCTTCCAGTGCAATCCCTCTTGTAAACTTAATGAAGCCCCGTGCTAAGGCAGGACGTGGGCAAGAACCCCTCGCTCATACCCAGTCATCTTCCAGCGGATAGGTAGTCAGTTGTTCGTACCCATCGGCGGTAATCAGCACCTGCTCCTCAAGTTTGACGCATTCTCTGCCACCCTCAACCCCGATCAGCGCCTCCACACACATCACCATACCCTCCTGGAATACGCCATCGTATCCTACCTCATCATAGTCTTGCGGGTAGTAGATAGCAGGAGCCTCATCACAAAGACCCACACCATGCATTGCAACACCGTAACGGCCGGCAATGTACTCTTCCTTCATGGGGTGCAGTTTTTCTGTCAGTTCCCGGTATCCCAACCCGGGCTTGAGTAGCTCCATATTTCGCTTGATCTGTTCATAGGCTGCCGCATACAAGCGCCGTTGCTCATCATCTGGCTCGGCATCGCAAACCCACGAGCGAGACATATCGCAACAATAGCCATAGGGGCCCACAAGATCAGTATCGAAACTCACCATATCGCCTTGCTCGATAGGTCGCATGGAACACTCACGAAACCAAGGATTGGTGCGCGGGCCCGAGGATAAGAGCCGTGTCTCTATCCACTCGCCACCACCGGCGATATTGCCATGGTGCAATTCTGCCCAAAGGGCATTCTCCGTGATGCCCGGCTCCAGTACCTCCCGCATGCGCTGTACTGCCCGCTCGCAGACTTCAATGGATTTGCGCATCAGCAAGATCTCACCGGAGCTCTTGATCTCACGGGCCTTCTCCATTACTGAAAAACCGTCGTGCACCTCGTACCCCAGTTCCTCCATTACCTGCACACCCACTGGAGCAAGGCGATCGATCGCAATACGTTTATTGCCACCGCTGTGCTCACGAATGATGGCATCCATCTCAACAGCCCACACCTTTGCCCTTTCAGCGACATGCTGGCCGGCACTCATGTAGAAAAATGTGATCGGTTTGGCTACCCGCTCCACTCCGGGTAATCCTTCGGAGAGTAACGATTTGCCACCGTACTCAAAAACAATAGCGCCACTGTTTGCTGGCACATAAACATAGCGGGCTTCGTTATGAGAACACCAGATCTGCATGTTGGTGGCATCGGTGGCATAGCGCGTGTTCAACTGGTCATACAGGATAATGCCAGCCAGATCCTGGCGGACCAGTTCTTCCTGAACCCGCGCCAGGCGATAGCCACGCACCTCATCAAGATCGCAGGGCGGCGTGGTGTACTCCATCGCCCCATGTTGACGCACCGTCATCAGTTCATTGACCTTGAGTACATTCATCAGAACCCTCCTGCTTTGAGGCAGCAATTATGTTTCGTGCATACTCCTCAGCTGACGCAACCCGGCATAGATTTACAATCCGATAGAACCGCATAAGGCACACCGGACATAAAAAACCTGGACATTCCTTGTGTTACCAAAGTCAACGGTAACCCACCACTGACGCGCGACTCAATCTTGAAAACGACCCTTTTAGTCGCTTCTTAGTACCCATCCAGTAACCGCTGGTGAACAAAGGAGAACTCATAACCCCGCTCAGAGATATAAAAGATTCGGTAACCCGCAGCGCGCAGTTGTTCGATTAAATCCCGAAAGTCTTCAAATGGTATCTCTGGATAATTGTAGTGAAACTCAACCAGTAACTGGCCGGGCAGTACACCGCTGGCCAGAACATCTGGTAGGGCCTGCATCTCTTCACCCTCAATATCCATCTTCAATATATCAATCGTCTCGTGCCCCAGTTCGGCCTGAAGACTAGACAGTCGCTTCACCCCACAGCTCACCTTTACTCCAGGCGACAGTTCTGAACCAACACTGCTGTAGTTGAACTGATGTTCGCGCCGAGGCACAAGGAATTCCTTCGCGCCATCAAATCCGGAAAGCCCTACAGGGTGAAAATGAAACTGCAAAGGCAGGCTCTGAAGCTGGACCCACTCGATAGCGCGCGGCGTAGGGTCAAACGCATGAAGCTCCACCCCATGATGCGTGATCATGGCCAGATCCCACGCTATGTTGTTCCCCACACCCACAGAATAAACCACGCTGTTAGGGGAGAGCTTATCCGGACAGACCGACCAGATACCGGACCGTGCCCCATAGGCAACCGAAACGACAGGCTCATCAATACTGATCCCCGCACGGCGCAATCTTTTTGCTCTGGACGCCTGTTTTAGCCGTTTGAATGCCATACCCGAAGACTCTTTGAAGCGCAGGAACCGTCAGTTATCTTCAGAACTCACGATCAGTTGGTAACCTGGAGGGTGAGCCAGCGCCCCACAATGGCAGGTTTTGTCTGATCTTTAACCTCTACCGTAACGTCGTAGGACAACAGCCATTGGCTGGTGTTGCGCTCCAGGGCGTCATGAAGAACAAATCGACCACGAATACTGGCGCCACTGGATACAGGGCTCAAAAAGCGCAACTTTTCAAAGCCATAGTTGATACTGGTATTGGCGCCTTTCACAGGCAGCGCTGCGTCTATTGCGAAACGGGATAAAAGCGACAGTGAAAGGAACCCATGCGCGATGGTACCGGCAAAACCCCCCTGCTCGCGGGCTCTTTGAGCATCGACATGAATAAATTGGAAATCTTCTGTACAGGAAGCGAAAGCATCAATCCGGGCCTGGTCAATCTCGATCCAGCCCGAGATACCCGTCTCGCGACCGATCCAGTCGCTGAGTTGGCCTGGCGGTACGGGTTGCATAGGCGCTATGGTCGGGGTGGCATCAGCGCCATCAACTGGCGAGATAGCGCACGCCCCGGTCCAGACCACCAAGCGTGAGCGGATACATATGGTCCTCGGTCATCTCCTGGATCAGACCAATAGACTGGGTGTACCCCCAGTGCGCTTCAGGCGTGGGATTCAGCCAGATCACCTTCTCAAAAGCCTCCTGCAATCGAGTCATCCAGGTTACGCCGGATTCGCGGTTCATGTATTCAACACTGCCACCGATACTGACGATCTCATAGGGTGCCATAGAGGCATCGCCCACAATGATCACCTTGTAATCGGATGGATAGGTATGCAACACCTCCCATGTGGGTGTGGCCTCGCTGCGTCTGCGGTGATTATCACGCCAGATGAAATCGTAGAAAAAATTATGAAAGTAGAAATAATCCAGATGCTTGAACTCGGTGCGCGCCGCCGAAAACAATTCTTCGCAAGTGCGCACGTATGGGTACATAGATCCACCCACGTCGAAGAACACCAGTACTTTTACTGCATTATGACGCTCGGGCACCATCTTGATATCGAGCAGACCCCCATTGCGGGCCGTAGAGCGGATGGTATCTTCCAGGTCGAGCTCTTCATCAGCACCGCTACGGGCAAACTTGCGCAAGCGACGCAACGCCATCTTGATGCTACGGGTACCCAGGGCCACAGAGTCATCCAGATTCTTATACTGACGCTCCTCCCAGACCTTTACTGCGCTACGATTACGACTCTCACCGCCCACCCGAATTCCCTCGGGATGGTAGCCACTGTTGCCAAACGGCGAGGTGCCGCCCGTACCAATCCACTTGCTCCCCCCGGAGTGACGCTTTTCCTGCTCCTCAAGGCGTTTGCGAAACTCCTCAAGCAGTTTCTCCAGGCTACCGAGTGATTGAATCCTGGCCTTTTCTTCTTCCGTCAGGGTTTTCTCGAGCTCATGGCGCAACCACTCTTCAGGAATCAGGGCATTAATGATGTCATCCACACTCTCCATATCTTTAAACCAGGCGCCAAAAGCCCGGTCAAAGCGATCAAAATACTTCTCATCCTTAACCAAAGACATCCTGGCCAAAAGATAGAAGTCATCAACCGAGGCAAACGCCAGACGTGCTTTTAATGCGCCAAGTAGCACCAGGTACTCCTTCACCGAGACCGGCACGCCGGCTTTTTTCAGGGTCTGGAAGAAGCTGATCAGCATAAGAATGCCCGGTTAAGTGCTACTAGTTGGTTGGCGTTTCGCGGCGCGCCATAAAGGCCAGCCGTTGGAGCATGTGCACGTCCTGCTCGTTTTTGAGCAGCGCACCATACAGTGGCGGGATGGCCTGACTGGGGTCACGTGCCTTGAGAATTTCCTCGGGAATATCATCCGACAGCAGGAGCTTCAGCCAATCGATCAGTTCCGAAGTCGAAGGTTTTTTCTTCAGGCCGGGTATTTCACGCACCTCAAAAAAGACATCCAACGCCTCTCGAATGAGTTCCTTACGAATATCCGGATAGTGCACATCGACAATCTTTTCCATCGTGGGGCGATCGGGAAAAGCGATAAAGTGAAAGAAACAGCGGCGCAGGAAGGCATCCGGTAGTTCTTTTTCATTATTGCTGGTAATCACCACAATGGGGCGATGGCGGGCAACAACTGTGTCGCCAGTTTCATAAACAAAGAACTCCATCCGGTCGAGTTCGAGCAGCAGATCGTTGGGAAACTCAATATCCGCCTTGTCGATTTCGTCAATCAGCAACACTACCTGATCAGGTGCACTAAAGGCCTCCCACAACTTGCCGGGGCGGATATAGTTGCTGATATCCTCTACACGACCATCGCCCAGCTGTGAATCGCGCAACCGTGAGACCGCATCGTACTCATAAAGGCCCTGTTGCGCCTTGCTGGTGGACTTGATATGCCACCGAATCAGGGGCTTATTTAACGCTGCCGCCACTTCCTCGGCCAGCATGGTCTTGCCCGTCCCGGGCTCGCCCTTAATCAGTAAAGGCCGTTCCAGCGTAACGGCAGCGTTGACCGCCATGGCAAGATCTTCAGTCGCGACATAGCGCTCAGTACCCTCAAAACTCATTGATTTTCTCCCGGTAACAAGGCAGCGGATGATAACAATAATTGGTGCCGGGATTGTGATATTCCCAACGTCGGGCAGAGCCAATCTCCCATGACCCGGGGATTTCCGGAGGATACAGCGCTTGGGTCGGGGCAATGATGGCGCAATACAGAAAGGCTGTTTTAGTGCAAAATGCGCCGCTTAACCAACCTCTGGGGACACCCCATGCTCAAGATATTTGCCGCGCCCAAAAGCATTGCTCTTGCGTCAGTGATCCTGCTTGAGGAGATCGAGGCAGACTATGAAATAACAATGCTGGATTTCTCACGCAATGAACAGCGCGATACAGCGTATCAAGCCATTAACCCCAAGGGGAGGGTGCCTGCGCTCGCGACCGAGGATGGCATCCTCACAGAAACGCCGGCTATCCTGCTGTATCTGGCACAGCGTTTTGGCGCCGATTCTCTGACCGGCGCCCACAGCCCGTTCGTTTTTGCGCAAATCCAGGAGTTCAACAGTTACCTGGCCTCAACGGTACATGTCGCCCATGCACATCGGCTGCGTGGCTCACGCTGGACCGACGATCCGCAGGCACTTGAGGCCCTGAAAACGAAAGTACCCGAATCAATGGCCCAGGTTGTCCGCCTTATTGAAGATGAGTTTCTGCAAGGACCTTGGGTGATGGGCGAGGCTTACACCATCTGCGATCCCTACCTCTTCACCATCTGTTCCTGGCTGGAAGACGACGGGGTTGATACCACTCGCCTGCCCCGCATCCTGGCACACCGCCAGCAGATTCTGCAGCGCCCGGCCACCCAGGCGGCGCTTTCCCAACTGGGCTAACCGCAAAAGGCATGTTATATCTTTTGCAGCACCGACCTGGATAACCAGAGCCTACTCTTATGCTTGACTCCGTCCTGCTGACTGAGATCCGCGACCGCTTTCATCATGTAGACCATTGCCCCTATCAGGGGCCACGCATCTTCTTTGAAAATGCCGGGGGATCGCTGACCTTGAAATCGGTGGTCGAGGTCAATACGCACCTTGCCTCTATCCCGGATAACCAAGGCCGGGATAACCCGGCTTCGCGGGAACTGGTTCGCATCATTGCCCGCGCACGCCAGGACATGAAAACTTTTTTTGGTGTTGACGATGGCGTGGCATTTACCGGCGAGAGCGGCACGGAAGTACTTTTCCGACTGGTCCGTGCGGCTGTTCTAGGGTCACCCCAGGGTGGTAACGTGGTGGGCAGCACCCTCGAGCACCCGGCAACTGCCAGCGCCCGGAGAAAATGGTGTCCCGTAGCCGGCAAGGATAATATCAATATTGCTCACGATAAAGATCAGGCCATGGTCACGGCAAGAGATTACCTGGAGCATGTCAATGCCGATACCCGCGTCGCTACCGTTATCCAGACCAGTCCGGTCTCGGGTATGGCAGTCGATGTTAAAGCGGTTGCCCATGCGATACGAACAAAAGCGCCAGAGTGCTTCATTATCGTGGATAGTATCCAACACGCCGCACATGGGGTGATGGACATGGGTGATTGCGCCGTGGATGCTTGCGCGCTGTCAGGCTACAAGGTCTTCTCGCGACACAATTATGGTGTAGGCTGGGTCTCACCCCGCATGAGCACCCTGCCCCACGAGCGGCTCGATGGCACAGCGGATGATTTCTGGGAACTGGGAACCCGTGATACCGGCGCCTTTGCCACTTTCAGTGAAGTAGTTAACTACCTGGATTGGCTCGGCAGCCAGGTCAGTAACGCTGCGAAGCGACGGACACGACTTGAGGCTGCAGGGCATGCGATGGTAGAGCAGGAAGCCCACCTGGTGAACATCGCCATTAATGGCGCCAATACCCAACCTGGCATCCGCACTCTACCGGGGGTACAAATTGTGGGCGGCCCGGATAACCCGTATCGAGAAGGCCTGGTGTCCTACGCCTTCTCGGGCATTCCTTCCGTTGAGGTGGTCAGCGCATTGAACGAACGCGGTATCAGGACGCATCTTCGCAAAGCGGATTATTTTTCGGGCAATATTCTTGATCCCCTCGGGATGGACAGTTGCATCCGCACCTCATTCTGTCACTACAACACTGAGGCCGAAGTACTGGCCCTGCTCAAAGCGCTAACTGAAATTACCCGGGTGTGAGCACCGTCTCGATCAAGCTGATGCTTCACCAAAAACTGCAGAATTTGTGCAATCCATTAAACGCTTAATTTAAACCTGATCAGGAGACACCATCATGGCAAAGGGATACTGGATGACGACCTACCGCGAAATTTTAGACGCGGACAAGCTTGCGGCCTATGCCGCACTGGCCGCGACGGCCGTTCAGGCAAACGGCGGGCGCTTTCTGGTGCGCGGTGGCCGGATGCAGCCTAAAGAGGCAGCCGTTGCCGAACGGACGGTTCTGGTTGAGTTCGACAGTTACGAACAGGCGCTCGCGACTTATGAAGAGCTCCCGGCCTACCAGGAGGCGCTCAAGGCATTGGAGGGTGGCGTGGTACGCGATCTGCGTATTGTCGAAGGCATCGACTGACCCACTTCAGGCACTCCAACCGGAATCTTGAATTGACTGAAGTTACGGTTATCGGGGCGGGCATTGTCGGGGTGTCCTGCGCCCTGGCACTGCAGCGTAAGGGGATCCCGACGACACTGATCGAGCGTGGCAGCATCGGCGGTGAGGCCACGTTTGGCAACTGCGCGTTACTGGCCGTCAGCGAGATCGTGCCCCTGGCCAAGCCCGGCGTGATGGGAAAACTGCCAGGCTGGATTCTTAACCCCGAAGGGCCTCTGGCCATTCGCCCCGCTCACCTACCTGCCGCTGTGCCCTGGCTAATGCGCTTTTTACTCAACGCCAGGGCACAGCGGGTGGCACAGATCTGCCATGCCCTGGGCGCTCTTACGGCGCCTGCACAAGATGATTTTGATGAGGTAATCGAAGCTGCCCAGATCAGGAACATCTGGGCCGAAAATGAAGTGCTCTATCTTTATGATACGCGTGAACAATACGACGCCGATCAGTTCAGCTGGCAGCTTCGCGCGAAAGAAGGCCACGACGTCACCGAGCTGGACGGCAGTGCACTTCGTGACCTTGAGCCCGACGTGGACACCACGGGCAAATTCGGCCTGATTGCGCACGGCTGGAGATCATTCACAGACCCCCAAAGGCTTACCCGCGAACTCTCTGAGCTTTTTACCAAACTGGGAGGTGAGATTATCTTTGCCAATGTCAGCCAGATTGAGATGCATTCCTCAAAGGCAAAGAGTCTGCAGTTATCAGATGGATCACAGCTGAAAATCGATAAACTGGTGATTGCAGCGGGTTGCTGGGCCAACCACCTTCTGGCTAACATCGGGCTTCGTATTCCC
>MDTC01031798.1_pt1 | contig 17296 bp, 14 predicted proteins | sample 811181 | NCBI WGS metagenome assembly MDTC01 (sample SAMN05326644, study PRJNA326480) | marine metagenome | isolation source: seawater | place: Pacific Ocean: North | collected 2011 | reverse complement strand
TTTTTTGTTGAAATATTTTTGATAATCAACTAATATTTCATTTTCATACATGTTGTGACTACATGGTTTTTCTAAATATACATGCTTATCATGTTCCATCGCTTTACAAGCTCCGTAAGCATGCCAATGATCAGGTGTTGCCATTATGATAGCATCAACTTCTTTATCCTCAAAAATTTTATGTATATCTTTTTCAACCTTAGCTTCTTTTCCAGTACTATTAAAAAAAGATTTCTGAGTTCTTTGAATTTGTTTATCCATCACATCACAGAAATATAAAATTTCTATATTCTTCCTGTTAATGCAAGCATTTAAAAGTCCTGGTATTCTTCTACCTAACCCTTGAAAAGCAATATTTATTCTTTCATTAGAACCTAATATTCTTCTATAAGATTTGGCTGATGTAGAATTTATTAATCCAATAGAGCCTAGAGCTAATGTGGATAATGTGGTTTTTTTTATAAAATTTCGCCTACTTTTTTTCATTTTAAAATTTTCAACTTATTCTCAGCCTTAATTTAATATTCTCTTATTTTAATATTTTTAAAATAAACTTCATCGCCATGGTCTTGTAATAAAATATGACCAGAATCTGCTTGACCAAATCCTGGCCACTTTTGATATTTACTGTAATTAACCAATGCATTAAAAACCTGTGTATGTCTATTGTACTCTAACATTTTAATATTATCTAACCAATGTTCAACATGGCTGCCATCAACAATGATTCTTGCTCTATGCCAGGTGTTTGGTAAAACACTTCTTTTTCCTCTTGACTCTTGTAAATTTTGCGCTGTAATTAAATCATATAATGATGCTACAGTTCTATTTCCTAAAATACCATTTTTGGCATCAGGATGATTTTTGTCATCTAAAATCTGAAACTCTGGTCCAATAGAAGAACCCTCATCTTTGTTCATTTGAGTATCGACAAAATATTTAATTCCACTATTGGCGCCCTTTGTGATTTTAAAATCAATTTCAAGCTCAAAATTGCTAAACTTTTTTATTGTTACTATGTCACCACCACCTCCTGACTCCAAGCCGCCACTTGAAACTACTTTTAACAAACCATCTTCCATAATCCAACCATTTATAGGGAATTCATTAAGTTTTGCTCCCCTCCATCCAAACGAAGTTTTACCATCCCATAAAAATCTCCACCCTTTAGAAATTTGGTCGTTTGAAAGATAATTATCTAAATAATTTATTTCTGTAGCATAATTTTCAACCGGCCACCTGTTTTCTTGAAGATTAGATTGCATAATTCTCATGTTTTTCCACTTAACAATTTTACCTTGATCTCCTTTATTACGTATCGAATGTATTTGCATTGCAATAAAACCTGTTTTAGATGTATCGTCGATCAAATTTGCACATTGAATTCCATTGACCCATGTTCTAATTGTACTGCCTATTGCTTCAACTCTAACTTTATTCCATTCCCCATTTTTAAATGCACTTTTCCCCTTTTCATTTCGGGTGAGAGGATAAAGAAATAAATTTCTTCTTGATTGATCATAAATTCCGCCTGTCCAAGATCTAAATTCGTCAGTATCAAGTTCGCATTGGTATCCATATACTAAACCTTTATCGGAAACAAGACTTCTAAACTGAACCCCAGAATTTAAACCGGATGAAGCAAAAATCTCATATTCAAGTATAAAATCAGAGAAAAAATCTTTTGTTCCAAGATATGTACTCGGTGAATTTAAAATTGATGTTGCATATATTACGCCTTGATTAATTTTAAATTGAGCATTTCCTTGTTTTATTTCCCAATCTTTTAAATCCTCTTTTATTAAACTAATCCATTGGGAATTAGAATAATTATAAACTAATAGAAAAAAAAGTATAAATATTTTATTCATAATACTTAAGTTCAAACTTAATTTTTTTTAATATAATAAAAAGAATAAAGCATAGTTATACCATTTAGGTAAAAATTAGATAAAAAAGTTATTATTTTGCTGTTATATTTATGGAGATTTATAAAATCTTAATGGATTTTAATTTTAAAAATGAAAAAAATTAAAATAAGCCCTGAAAACAACTACAAAATCGATGATGATTTAATTCTATTTAAATTTTCTAATCTTGATAAGGAAATTCAATCAGTTTTATATGAGACAAAAACAAACTTTATACAATTTCATTTTTGTTTAAAAGGTGAATGTAATTTTATTTATAACAACGGAAGTTATACCCTTCCACTTAAAAACGAAATGTCGATATTGCTATATAATCCAATAACTTCTCTTCCTGTAGACGTTAGAATTGGATCGGAAACTAGACTTATTTGTTTACTAATTAGTATTGAAAAGTTACATGGGTTATTTTCTAAAGACTTTGAAACAATTCCTTTTTTAAACCAAAATAATATTAATAAAAAGTTTTACAAGGACAAAGCCCTATCTCCTTCAATGTTGGCAATACTAAATCAACTACTTAATGAAAAAATAGGACTTAATGTCAAATCACTTTATTTAAAGGGTAAAATTTTTGAACTTTTGAGCGTATATTTTAATGCGTCAACAAATCCCAATATTGATTTATGTCCATTCTTATCAGACGATAATAATGTAAAAAAAATTAAAAAAGCCAAAGAAATAATTATTGAAAGGATGACTAATCCTCCATCTCTAATCGAACTTGCCAAAGAAGTTGAAATATCTGTCAAAAATTTAAAAGAAGGTTTTAAGCAAGTTTATGGCAATACAGTTTATGGTTACTTATATGAACATAAAATGGGTGTTGCTAGTCAAATGTTAACATCAAAAAATTATAATGTTAATGAGGTTGCCATCCATTTGGGATATAGTACTTCTAGTCATTTTATCAGCGCATTTAAAAATAAATTTGGAACAACTCCAAAGAAATTTTTGACTTCAAATTAATTAGTCAATTAAAATTATTAGTGAAAAAAAATATCATTTCAATTATTCAAATAATATTAAGTATTTTATTTGTATTCTTTACTTTTAGTAAAATAGAGCTTAATTCACTTAGTAAGATATTAAAAAATTCAAATTTATTTTTATTTACATTGAGTCCAATTACGTACTTAATTTCACAATTATTCTCGTCCGAAAGATTAAGAAAGTTGTTAATGATAAATGGTTTTAAATTATCATTTATTGAAAATGGTAAACTATATCTGATTGGTATGTTCTATAATTTTTATATGCCTGCTGGGATAGGAGGTGATCTATATAAAACCTATTTGTTGAAAAAAATGTATTCATGGGAAGTTAAAGACACCATTAAGATTGTAATTCAGGACAGATTGATAGGTCTTGGTGTACTTTTAATACTTTTAATATTTCTTGAAAATGGGTTGGTAACTGATTTAAATTATATAATTAAGATAATTATTTCTATATCAGGTTATTTTGTTGGATTTTACTTAGTAAAGTTCATATTTAAAGATAATAAAGGTTTTTTTAAGACATTTATTTTATCATTTGTAGTTCAATTTTTTCAATTTTTATCAATTATTTTAATTATATATTCCTTGGGTATTACAACGAATATTTCTCAAATTTTATTCTTTTATGTAATATCATCTATTCTTTCAATTTTCTCTTTTGGCGGAATTGGTATTAGAGAGTTCGTTTTTTTTAGTGCTGCGTCAATATTAACAGTCTCAGAGGAGCTATCTTTAAGTATTGGTTTATTATTTACAATTTCTGCAGCTATTTCATCCCTGCCAGGTTTATATTTAATAATAAAAAAAAACCAAAGGGTAACTTAGGTCTAAAAACAATTATTTTTAAACTAGTATAAGAATTTTTTATCAAGCTCTTCAGAATCTTTATACTTAACTCTTAACTCAGCTAACTCAACCTTTAAGTCTTCTACTATTTCTGAATAAGCAGGATCACTATATACATTTGTCATTTCATTAGGGTCATTTAGTCTATCATACAGTTCCCATTCTTCGACATCATAATAAAATTTTACAAGTTTAAACTCTTTATTTACAATACCGTAGTGTCGCTTGGCCATATGGACAGATGGATATTCATAATAATGATAATACACAGCATCTCTAGTCCAACTATCATTATCTCCTTTCATCAGTGGCATTAGACTTTCTCCTTGCATATCACTTGGGGCATCAATCATAGCAGCTTCTAAAAAGGTTTGTGCAAAATCTAAGTTTTGTACCATTTCCTCACTTGTAGTTCCAGGATTAATTTCATTAGGCCATCTGATCATAAGCGGAGTTTTAAATGATTCGTCGTAAATAAACCTTTTATCAAACCAACCGTGCTCACCCAAATAAAATCCTTGATCAGACGTATATATTACGATTGTGTTTTTGTCTAAACCAGACTCTTCTAAATAGTCTAAAACTCTACCTACATTGTCATCTACAGACGAAATAGTTGCTAAATAATCTTGCATATATCTCTGAAACTTCCATTGCATTTTTTCTTTGTCATTCATATTTGGCCAATTCTCCTTGAAATCTTTATTAATCTTATCCAAAGTAACGTCGTACTTTTTCTTTTGTTCCTCATTTGCTCTCCCAAATGGACCATTGAATCCACTGGCGTTTGGTCTCATTAAGGTGCCGTCTCCCCTGACATAAACTATTTCAGGTTGTACATCACCCATCTCCTCCATTGTCGAGGGTCGCACTTTACTATCATGCATATACTGCATATGAGTTAAAAGATTCATTTCGGCAGTCTTTGCAGCTGTTCCTCTTCCGGCATAATCATCAAATAAAGTTTCAGGTTCTGGGAATTTCTTCTCATAAAACTCTGCAAATTTTTCAGGACTTGGCCACCACGCACGGTGGGGAGCTTTGTGTAGGTACATCATTAAAAACGGTTTATCCTCATCTCTCTTTGTTTTGAACCAATCAAGTGTCAAATCAGTGATAACATCAGAGACATAGCCTGTAATTAAAGTATCTTTATCTTTACCTAAAAATTTAGGATTTATATAATCCCCTTGACCAGGCAGGATCAAAAAATCATCTACACCTTTAGGATTGTTCCCAAAATGCAATTTCCCATACATTGCCGTCTGATAACCAGCTTTTTTAAATAATTGAGGAAAGGTTATTTGAGAGTCATCAAATTTAGCATGGTTGTCGATCTTGCCATTTAAATGGCTATGTTTTCCTGTCAAAATTACTGCTCTAGATGGAGCACAAATTGAATTGGTGACACAAGCATTAGTGAATAAAATACCTTCATCAGCAATACGATCAATATTCGGAGTTTGTATTAGCCTATCGTCGTAAGCACTGATTGCTTGATAAGCATGATCATCTGACATTATGAACAAAATATTTGGCCTAGTATCATCATCTGAACAACTAAACATTAATAAAATAATAAATAATAAAAGAGATTTTTTCATTTTTTACATTGTTTTCAATAAATATATTTCTTTAATAATAAAAAATCAACGAATTAAACATAAATAATACTAATAAGTTAACTTTAATGTACGAAAGAATATCTATATGAAAATTTTAGTAACCGGGGGATTAGGATTTGTTGGATCTCACACCTGTGTTGAGTTGATAAGAAAAGGGTATCAAGTTACTATAATCGATAATTTAATTAATTCAAATCTCAAAGTATTAAGTAATATTGAAAGAATTACTGGTGTAAAACCTAAATTTTATAAAGTTGACCTGAGAAATAAGAATGAATTAAATAAAATATTTAAATCCCATAATTTTAATGGAGTTATTCATTTTGCAGCGTTAAAGTCTGTTTCAGAGAGTGTGAACAAACCAAAATTATATCACGATAACAACGTTGGCTCGACTGCTAACTTACTTGAAATTATTTCATCAAGTAATATTAAAATTAGTTTAATTTTTAGTTCAAGTTGTACTGTCTATGGACAATCGAAGAAATTACCTATTAATGAATCCTCACCAGTTGCCAATCAAAAGTCACCCTACGGACAATCAAAAAAGATCTGTGAGGAAATAATAAATAAAGAGGTAAATAAAACTAAAAATATCAATGCAATCAGTCTGAGATATTTTAATCCAATCGGAGCTCACGAATCATCATTGATAGGTGAACTTCCTAACGGTATACCTGACAATTTAGTTCCATATATAACTCAAACAGCAATAGGAAAAAGAAAAGAGTTAATAATTTTTGGAGATGATTATCCTACAAGAGATGGAACATGTATAAGAGATTATATTCATATAAAAGATTTGGCAAAAGCTCATATTTATGCTTTTGAATTTCTATCAAAAATTAAAAAACAAAATTATTATGATTTTTTCAATGTAGGAACTGGAAATGGTTTAACTGTATTAGAGCTAATAAAATTATTTGAGATTACAAATAATCTTAAATTAAATTATAAAATTGGTGATCGTAGAAGTGGGGATATAACAGCGGCATATGCAAATACCCATAAAATAAATAAAACTATTGGGTGGTTTACAAAAAATACAATATCTGATGCTTTAAGAACTGCATGGAATTGGGAAAAAAAACTGAACAAATTAAATGATTGTTAAAGTAAAATCACCTGGCAGAGTAAATTTAATAGGAGAACACACGGACTATAACGGAGGATATGTTCTTCCAGGAACAATTAATAAGGCAATAAACTTTAAAATTTTTAAAATCAAAAAAAGTAAATGCGAAGTTAAGTCTGAATCAATTAACAAAACTTTAATTTTCGATTTAAATGATTTTAAAAAAAGCAAAACTCATTGGAATAATTATATATTAGGAACAATTGATTTTTTTTTAAATGAAGGAAATAAAATAACTCCATTTAAATGCTTAATAAAATCTAACCTTCCAATAGGATCAGGCATAAGTTCTTCATCAGCTTTAATCTCAGGTTTTTCAAGAGCAATAATTGAATTATATAATTTAAAATACGACAAATCAGATATAGTTAAAATTGTGAGTTATGTTGAAAGAAAATTTATTGGATTAAAAGGTGGAATAATGGATCAATTTACCATAAATTATGGATTGAAAGATAATTTGATTTTATTAAACTGCTCTAATTCAATTTTTGATTACATAAATTTTAAAAGTGAATCTATTGGAATTGTTCTTTTAAATACAAATGTTAAGCATAGCTTAATTAATTCAGCTTATAACGATAGAGTTAATGAGTGTATAATTGCAGAGAATTTATTAAATTCTCATTACAGTGATAAGAGAAGATTAGCAAATTATACCTACGATGAATTAAACGAGATTAAATACAAATTAAATTTGACAGTCTACAACAGAGCAAAATTTGTAATATGTGAAAATTCAAGAACATTAAAAGGTGCTGAATTGCTAAAACAATCAAATTTTCAAGGCTTTGGAAAATTAATGTATAATTCTCACCAAGGCCTAAAAGACCTTTATGATGTAAGTTGTCCTGAACTTGACTTTATCGTAAATTATACTTTAAAATTAAAATATGTTTTAGGTTCAAGAATGATGGGTGGGGGATTTGGTGGTTGTACAATAAACTTAATAGAAAAAAATAAGATAAATATATTCCTTAAAGATATTTCAAATATTTATTTAGATAATTTTAATAAAAAGCTTACACCAATTAATGTAAGTATTGCTGATGGGTTAACTTATAAAAAAACAAATTAGCTTTACTAAAAAATAAACTGAAATTATAATTATTTAAAAAAAAACCTACAAACAGATCGATTGTATAAACTCCATTTATACAAGTTTAGAGCTAACTAAATATTCGAAAATCCTGCAAGAGGCGCGCTCTAGCATTTAGACTCACTCTTTTTAATTTATTAGCGTTGAGTTTACCAAATTAAATCTGCTGTAGGTAGTTTAATTTTAAAGAACATTAAGAATTTAAATTCTCAATTACAAAAGTATTAATTTTATTTAACTCTAGGTTAATTTCATTAGTACTATCTTCTTCATTTTTAGAAAAACTTTTTGATTGACTTATAATTTGCAGAGCACACATTGCTAAGCTATCTTGTTTATCCTGAACAGCATATTTTTTTTCGTATTCAATAATCATATTATTAATTTGCTTAGATGCCTTTCTTAGTACTTCTTCTTGACTAGGGTTTACCTTCAGAGGATAAATTCTATTAGCAATATTTAACCTAATTTTTTGCATTATGACATTAATTTAATAATACAATCATCAATTTCATTAATCATTTTTTTTATTTTTCTTTTTGTTTTGTTCTTATCATTATTACCCAAAATAGTTTTTCCTATCTCTAATGCATTATATTTTTCATTTAATTCATCTATAGTATTCTCCTTTTCTATCAATCTATTTTTTAAACTAAGGAGTTCATTTGACAGTTCATTATTTGAAGATTTTAAACTATTAAACTTTTTAATTAATAATTGCATGTTATTTTTTAATTCTTTAATTATGGCTAAACTTTCTTTCAAAATTTTATGCTATTAGCTACATTTAAAGTTAATTAATTTTTTGTAAGAATAAGAAATTTAAATATTGAAAAACCCGTTAATTTACATACTAATTTTAATCTTTAATTTCAGTTTGTCTCAAAATCAATTCAATTCTCCAATTGATTATAATATTTTACTAAGCGGAAATTTTGGTGAAATAAGATCAAGTGGTTTTCACACTGGGATTGATATAAAAACTAAAGGAAAAGAAGGTGAAATAATAAGATCAATTGATAATGGATACATTTCTAGAATACAAGTTTCTACAACTGGATACGGAAAAGTTATATACATTAATCATGATAATGGTTTAAAATCTGTTTATGGACATTTACAAAACTTTAGCAAAGAGATTGATCAAGAAGTTAAATATTTTCAATATGTTAATAAAAGTTTTACTATAAATAAATTCTTTAAAGAAAATGAATTAAAAGTTAAAAAGGGACAGGTAATTGGTTTTTCAGGAAATACTGGAACTTCATTTGGCCCACATCTTCACTTTGAAATCAGAACTTTTGATGACTTGCCTCTAAATCCATTAAATTACAAATACAATGTTGCAGATACCATTAGGCCATTACCAAGAAGACTTTATGTTTATAAACAAGCCAATGGTTCATTGTATAAAAAAAGACTCTCAATGAAAAAAATTAATGATAGTATTTATAAAACTCAATTTAAATCTGCTGATACTATTTTTTTTGGAATAGAGACAACTGATAATCAAAACTATACCTACAACATAAATGGAACATATAAAATTTTACTTAAAGAAAATCAGAAAGATATAATTGAATTTAAATTTGACTCACTCACTTTTAATGAAAAAAGATTATTTTTAAAACACTTAGATTTTGAGGAGTTAATAAGAAACAATGCAAAAATAATATTGATGAATGATGAAATTGATAGTCAATATAAGTTTGTAAGTGAAAATAATTCAGGGAAGTTTTTTATTAAAAATTCTCAAATAAGAGATTATACTATAAAACTATCTGACATCAACAATAATAATACATATGTAAAAATCAAAGTTTTAGGGGATAGTATAAAAAAATTTGAAGGATTTAAAAGCGCTGAATTTAATAAAAAAATTGAATCTGATCTCAGCTATGATTTAACATATAATGAAGTAAATATAAAATTTAAAAAAAATACTTTTTACAAAGATGTAACTATTGATTTTGATTTTAATAATGATACTTTATACATGCAGAATCCATACATACCAGTTAACAAATCATTTACTATTAATTTTCCAATTAAAAACAAACATAAAAAAGAATATTATTTGGCTTTAGCTGATAAAAATGAAAATAGTTATTATTTGAGTTCTAATATCGTTAATAATTTTTTTGTTGTTAATTCAAAATCACTTGGAAAATATTTTATAAGTATTGATACTGTTAAGCCTAAAATAAAAAAAATTGGAAAAATTAAATCATTAAATAAAAATCAAAAATTAAGATATTTCATAAATGATGATGAAACTGGCATTAAAAAATATAATGCCTGGATTAATAATCAATGGGCTCTGTTTGAATATGAACCTAAGAAAAAATATATTCAGTTTAAACCAGACAATTTTATCGAACTAGAAAAAGAAAATACTTTAAAAATTGAATTAGAAGACATGGTAGGAAATAAGTTTATTTATTCAGAAATATTTTACTTTAAAAATTAATTTTTATTAATAAAATCTTTTAAAAATATTACTACTTTATCGACTTCTTCTTTTTTATTTAGTTTTGAAAATGAGAATCTTAATGAAATATTTTTCATGTCATCAGAATTAAGAATTTCGGATAAAACATGTGAGGGTTTATCGCTACCTGATTGACAAGCACTTCCTGCTGAGCAAGCAATTCCCTCAATGTCTAACTTAAAATTCAAAATTGGTTTTTTAGATATATTAATGGGTAGCAAAATATTTAAAATAGTAAAACTTGATTTATTTTCACAACCATTGATTTTAAAATCAAAATATTTTCTCAATTCATTTATGAAATATTTTTTTAAATTTTTGATCTTCTCAGATTCTTTGTCCAAATTCTTATACGAATCTAAAAATGCTATATTTAAACCTGCAATATTATGAACACTTTCAGTACCTCCTCTAAAGCCTCTTTCTTGACTTCCACCCTCAATTAAAGAGTTAAATTTTAATTTTTCCCTTACGAATGTAAATCCAATACCCTTAGGACCATGAAATTTATGTGCTGAGCAAGTTATAAAATCGACATTAACTTTACTTAGATCAATTTTATAATGTCCTATAGTTTGGACAGTATCACTGTGAAACAAAGCATTGAATCTTTTACATAAATTACCAACTTTGGATAGATCTATCATTGTGCCAATTTCATTATTAATATGCATCAAACTAACTAAAGTTTTTTGATCTGAGTCGGACAATAATTTTTCTAATTCATATAGATCTGGAAAACCTTTACTGTCAACACTAATATATACTACATCAATATTATGTTTTGTTTTACATGACTCTGATGCAACTAACACTGCTTTGTGTTCAATTTTTGTAGTAATAATTCTTTCAACTTTATGAGTTTCAACAGCACCTTTAATTATCATATTATTTGATTCTGTTCCGCCTGACGTAAAAATAATTTCAGATGTTTTTACGTTAAGTTCATTTGCAATGCTCTTTCTTGTAGATTCAATTAATGATCTAGAATCTCTCCCAAAAGAGTGAGTGGAAGAGGGATTTCCAAAGTTATTTTTCATAACTTGAGTTATGATATTAATAACATCATTTGAAATTGGTGTTGTTGCAGCATTATCAAAATAAACTTTTGTCATAATTTTTTCAAATATATGTGAATTTTAAAACTAAACTTAAGGATATTTAATGAAAATAATAACAAGTAAAAACAATGAAATATTTAAGTTTTTAGTTAAAATATCTAAAAAATCAAATTTCAGAAAAAAAACTGAAAATTTCATTGTTGAGGGTAAAAAAGAAGTTGATTTATGCATTCATTCAAATTATAATATCAAATCATTATTTGTTTCAGAAAAAAAAATTTTGAATCAAAATATTATTTATAATGATTGTAAAGAAAAATTTTTGTTAAGTGAAGACTTAATGCAAACGATCACATATAGATCTTCTTCAAAAATTATAGCAATTGTTCAAAAAAAGATTTTTGATATAAGTAATATCAAATTATTAAAAAATGAATTAGTACTTGTTTTAGATGAACCTGAGAAGCCTGGAAATATTGGAGCTATATTTCGAACCTATAATGCATTGGGATTTAAAAATATAATAATTTCAAATTCTAAAACTGAAATATATAATCCAAATATTATTAGATCGAGTTTGGGAGCAGTTTTTTGTTTAAATGTTTTTCAACTAGATACGAATGAAACAATTAAATTTTTAAGCAAAAATAATTTTAAAATTTATGGAAGTCTAGTTAAGTCCCCTGTCTTAATAAGAGATATAGATTTTACAAAAAGATGTGCTATTTTAATGGGTAAAGAATCATCTAGAATAAATGATTCTTTTTTAAAAAACTCTAATTCAACTTTTCGAATACCGATGAATGGGAAAGTTGATTCGTTAAATTTGTCTGTATCAACAGCAATTATTTTATATGAGGCAATGAATCAAAAAAAATCCATTAATTTTATTAAAGGATGAAAATTTTATCAGAAAAATTAGTTAATAGACAGATCGCTAGAGAGTATAAAAAACTATTAAAAATAAGCTATCAAACACTTAATAACGATGATAAAAATTTGATACGTAGAGCTCTTGATTTGGCTATTGATGCACATAAAGATCAATATCGAAAATCAGGTGAGCCATACGTTTTTCATCCAATATCTGTCGCTAAAATTGTTGCTGAAAAGATTGGTTTGGATGCAAATAGTATTGCTGCTGCTCTTCTTCACGATGTAGTTGAAGATTCACGTTTCAATATTGACAAGGTCAGTTCTTTATTTGGAGAAAAAATCGCAAAAATTGTTGAAGGTTTAACTAAGATTTCTAAACTTAAAAAAGACAAAATTTTGTCAATTCAATCAGAAAATTTTAGAAAAATGCTTTTAACCCTAAATGATGATGTTAGAGTAATATTAATTAAAATAGCTGATAGATTACACAATATGAGAACTATGGAGAGCATGAGTTATGAAAAGCAAATAAAAATCTCCTCTGAAACACTCTATATTTATGCACCAATAGCTCATAGAATTGGATTATATGAGATTAAATCTGAATTAGAAGATTTAAGTTTAAAATACACTGATAATGAAACTTACGATAATATTAAAAATAGCCTAGAAAAGACGAAAGATGAACAAAATCTATACATAAGAAATTTTGCAAGAAAAATATCAGATAAACTTAAATCGGAAACAATTTCATTTAGAATAAATGGCAGATCAAAATCAATTTTTTCTGTCAGAGAAAAAATGATAAAAAAAAATATTGCAATCGAGGAAGTTTATGATCGTTTTGCAGTAAGAATAATTTACAATAGTAATAATAAAAATGAAAAATTAATTGCTTGGAAGATTTATTCTATTGTTACAGATGTTTATAGGCCCAACCCTACAAGACTTAGAGATTGGATTTCTAATCCTAAAACAAATGGATATGAAGCTTTACATATTACAGTCGTTGGACCAAGTAAAAGATGGATAGAAGTCCAAATCAGATCTGAAAGAATGCATGAAATTGCTGAAAGAGGATATGCTGCTCATTTTAAATATAAACAAGGTGACAATCAAGAAAGCGGTTTAGAAGAGTGGTTGAATAAACTTAAAGAAGTGCTAGAAAATAATGATTCAAATGCTATTGATTTTGTAGAAGATTTTAAATTAAATCTATATTCAAATGAAATTTTTGTTTTTACCCCTGAAGGTGATTTAAAATCACTACCAAAAGGGGCATCTGCACTTGATTTTGCTTTTGCAATTCATACTGATTTAGGATTAAAAACAAGAGGAGTTAAAGTAAATGGAAAAATAGTTCCATTGAATTTTAAATTAAAAAGTGGAGATCAAGTTCAGGTTATAAAAAGTGTTAATTCAAAACCTAGTGCTAACTGGTTAGATTATGTGGAGACATCAAGAGCAAAGTCAAAAATAAGATCTGCATTAAATGAAAATAAAAAGACAATTGCAGAAGATGGAAAAGAAATTCTTAAAAGAAAACTAAAGCATTTAAAGCTTTCATTTGGGGAAGATATTATACATAGACTTCAAAACTATCTCAACTTACAATCTTCACTAGATTTATTTTATGGAATTGGAGTAGGAAGTATTGATAATTCTGAACTTAAAAATTTTGCTAAAAGTGAAGACAGTAGTTTTATTAAGTTTTTTAGAAGAAGAAGAAAAAAAAAATCATTATTTAATAAAGAAATAATTAAAAAACATGATCAATTAGTTTTTGGAAATGGAAGTGAAAAACTTGATTATAAATTTTCAAATTGTTGCAATCCTATTCCTGGTGACAATGTTTTTGGTTTTTTAACAATTAGTGATGGTATAAAAGTTCATAAATCAAATTGTAAAAATTCATTAAGGCTACAATCAAAATTTGCATACAGAATATTAAAAGCAAGATGGATTGATTCATCTCAGTATGAATTTTTATCAACAATTCAAATTATTGGAATCGATAATCTAGGTCTTGTTAACAGAATTACAACAATAATTTCAGAAAATTTAAATATAAATATGGAAAAAATGTCGTTTGATACAGAGGGAGATACTTTTAAAGGTTTAATTACACTAAAAGTTAAAAACAAAAATATTGTTGATAAGTTAATAACTAGATTGAAAAAAATTAAAGGAGTTGATAAAGTTCTTAGATTTTAATAATTAATTTTGGAAAATAAATGAATAGTATTAAATCTGAAAATCAAATATTAGTAAAAGATGTTTTTTCTAAATTCTTAGACTCTAAAACTCATAGAAAAACACCAGAAAGATTTGCAATATTAAAAGAAATTTATGATCTAGATAATCATTTTGATATTGAATCTTTATTCTCAATAATGAAGAAAAAAAAATATCGTGTTAGTAGAGCTACTTTATATAATACAATTGAACTTCTTCTTGAGTGTCATTTAGTAAGAAAACATCAATTTGGAACTAATCTAGCTCATTATGAAAAATCATTTTTTGATAGACAGCATGATCATTTAATTTTGACTGATTCAGGAAAAGTTATTGAATTTTGTGATCCTAGATTACATAACATAAAAAAAAGTATAGAAGAAATTTTTGATGTAACTATTGAAAATCATTCGTTATACTTTTACGGAAAAAAAAATAAAAAATGAAAATTGATTTAATATTAGGTCTCCAATGGGGTGATGAAGGCAAGGGTAAGATAGTAGATGTACTAACTAATGAATATGATGTTATTGCAAGATTTCAAGGTGGTCCTAATGCAGGTCACACGCTAGAGTTTGATGGAATAAAACATGTTTTACACACTATACCCTCCGGAATTTTCCATGATGGCAAACTAAATGTTATTGGGAATGGAGTTGTTATTGATCCCGTAATATTTGAAAAAGAAATTGAGAAATTAAAAGAACTTAATGTTGATCTTAAAAAAAAATTATTAATCTCAAGGAAAGCTCACTTAATTCTTCCAACTCACAGATTGATAGATAAAGCATCTGAACTTTCAAAAGGAAAAAAGAAGATTGGCTCTACTTTGAAAGGGATTGGCCCTACTTACATGGACAAAACAGGAAGAAATGGATTAAGAGTGGGGGATTTAGAAATGGAAGGTTGGAATGAAAAATTTGAGAATTTAATAAACAAACACCTCAATATAATAAGTAATTTTAATGTAGAAATTGATTTTGATATTGAAAATTTAAAAAAAGAATTTTTAAGTTCAATTGATTACATTACTGAGCTTAAATTTATTGATAGTGAAAATTATTTTGAAAATTCAATTAAAAATGGAGATAAGATTTTGGCTGAGGGAGCTCAAGGATCCCTATTAGATATAGATTTTGGAACTTACCCATATGTTACTTCATCAAATACAACCTCTGCAGGCGCATGTACTGGTTTAGGTATTCCTCCAAATAAAATAGGTGAAGTTTTTGGGATTTTCAAAGCTTACACTACCCGTGTAGGTAGTGGTCCCTTCCCTACTGAACTTTTTGACAAAACTGGAGAAAGAATGGCAAAAGTAGGTAATGAATTTGGAGCAACAACAGGTAGGGCGAGAAGATGTGGGTGGTTAGATTTAGTTTCACTAAAACACTCAATTAGTGTAAATGGAGTTACTGAACTGATAATGATGAAAGGTGATGTTCTATCAGGAATTAAAAAAATCAAAGTCTGTGTTGGGTACAATTACAAAGGTAAAACTATAAATCATTTACCATTTTCACTGAGTGATTCCAGCTTGAAACCAATATATGAAGAATTGGATGGTTGGGAAGAAGATATTTTTAAAATTACTGATTATAATTTACTCCCAATAAACTTTAAAAATTATATTGATTATCTTGAAACGAAACTTAATTTAAAAATTAAAATTGTATCAGTTGGACCAGATAGAAAACAAACAATTTTTAGGGAATAAATTTTACTTTCTTAAACTATTTTTTTTAATACTCTCATTATTAAATTACTCTCAAGAGGTAAAACAAATTGAAATTATTTATGCAGGATCATTTGATAGAAATGAAAATAGTTATCCTGACGGAAATATATTAAAAAAAGATCGAAATCGTAGAGTTCACCTAAAGCACGAAAACATGAACATCTTCTCTAATAAATCTATTTTTTTTCAGACAAAAAACTCAGTAATTTCAACTGGAGATGTTTTTATTAACCAAGGTGATACTTTAAAATTATATTGTGATTCTTTGAATTATAATGGAAAAATAAAAAAAATGTATGCTCATGGAAATGTTAAACTAATAAATAATGAGATGGAGCTACAGTCAAAGAACCTTGAATTCGACAGGATAAGTAATGAAGCTTTTTTTTATGATGGAGGAAGAATCATTGATAGTTTGTCTGAAATAAATAGTAAAAATGGTAGATATTATATAGATCTCAAAAAATATGTTTTTAAAAATGATGTTACAGTTAAAGATCAGGACAGACTAATTAAATCTGAAATGATGGATTATTTTTTAGATAGTGAAAAAACTTTTTTTTATAAAAAAACATTAATATATGGCAAAGAATACGCTGTAAAATGTAACTCAGGATATTATGACCCAAGTCGTAAAATAGGAGTATTTGAGGATAATGCGAGGATAGATTTTGATTCAAGACAAATTTACGGAGATAGTATTTTTTTTAATGAAGAAAAAGGGTATTCGAATATTACAAGAAATATTAAAATAATTGATTCTATTGAGAACTTAGTTCTAAAAGGTGAATTTGCTGAATTTTTCAAAAAAAATGACTCAGCTATCATAACCAAAAATCCAATTGCCATAAATATTTTAAAAAGTGATTCATTATTTATAAAAGCCGATACATTATTGTCTGTTGGAAAAGAAGATGTGAGAAAAATGAGGGGACTAAATAATGTAGAATTTGTTCAAGGTAAATTAAGTGGAAAGTCGGATTATATTCAAATAGATAAAAAATTAGGATTAACTACCATGTTAAGAAAAAAGATTTCAGCAAGAGATCTTCAAATTTTAACTGAATCAGAGATTAATTTAAAAAATCCTGTAGTTTGGGATAACAATACTCAAATGACCGGAGATAAAATAATATTTACAGAAAATTTAAATACAAATGAACTCGACTCAATAAAAATACCAAATAATGTTTTTATAATTGAGAAAGATACTATTGGTGATAATAAATTTAATCAAATTAAAGGGATTAAACTCCTTGGC
>MDTC01255840.1_pt1 | contig 17297 bp, 13 predicted proteins | sample 811181 | NCBI WGS metagenome assembly MDTC01 (sample SAMN05326644, study PRJNA326480) | marine metagenome | isolation source: seawater | place: Pacific Ocean: North | collected 2011 | reverse complement strand
GTTTTCCGCATCATTGTCTGCAAGATATATCTCTGAATTTAGAGATATATTAAAAAAGAATTTTGTTTTGAGCCAAGTATGTAGTTCTATTAATTCAAGTATGCCTTTAAGACAAAGATCACTATTAGTACAATACTTATTTGGTGTTGCACAAGCTGATGGTCAAGTTTCTGAATCGGAAGCAAAAGTCATTGAAAAAATAGCTACATATTTTAGAATTAGTAAATTGGAGTTTGAACAAATTAAATCACTTTTTTACAAGGATGTTTCAAGTGCTTACAAGGTTTTAGGTATTGGTGAAAATGCAACAAATGAAGAAATCAAAAAAGCCTACAGGAAAATGGCTGTAAAACATCACCCTGATAAGTATAACCAGTTGGGGGAAGAGCAACAAAAAGCAGCGAAGGAAAAGTTTCAAAAAATACAACAAGCATACGAACAAATTAAAAAAGAAAGAGGAATTAAATAAATGAAAGAAATTTTCGATGTTTTTTTTAAATCCTTTTGGATACTCTTATTTTTAGGTTTTCTATGGCTAATACATTTTATAAACAGCTACTTTGATTTAAATTTAAATGAACTTGGGATTCTTCCTAGAAACTTTAAAGGACTAATTGGAATATTTTTTTCACCTATTATTCATTCAAAGCAGAATATCAACCATCTTTTAAATAATTCTTTTCCTTTTCTAATACTTAGCTGGGCACTTTTTTATTTTTATAAACCAATTGCCTGGAAGGTTTTTATTTATTCTTGGATATTTACGGGGATATTCGTTTGGATTTCTGGAAGAAATGCATACCACATTGGAATGAGTGGTGTTATATATAGTTTATTATTTTTTATTTTTTTTAGTGGAGTTTTTAGAAAGGAAATAAGATTGATGACTGTGGCTTTGTTGGTTGTATTTTTATATGGAAGTATGGTGTGGGGTATTTTTCCTTATGATTGGACTGTAAGTTTTGAAAGTCATTTTTTCGGAGCACTTACAGGGGTTGTATTAGCTTTTTTTAATAGAAAAAATAACGCAACATTTAAAGTGGAGAAAACACAGTGGGAAATAGAGGAGGAGTTAGGAATTGAACCGATTGACTTCGAAAAGGAAATAGAAAAGGAATAGCTAAACTAATCTTCTTTTTTATCTTGTGATGTTTTTTTCTTAGAACTAACTACCGAAACAGATATTTTATTTTCATTTGCCTTGTAGTCTAGTTTAATTACATCACCCTCCTTAACACTTTTTTGAATTATTTCTTCTGCAAGTGGGTCTTCAATATATTTTTGAATAGCTCTATTTAGTGGTCTTGCACCGTACTTTTCATCAAAACCTTTATCAGCAATGTAATTTTTAGCTTTTGTCGTAAGCTGTACTTTATATCCTAGTCCGTTTATTCTGCTAAATAATTTTTCAAGCTCAATATCTATAATTTTATGAATATCTTCTTTTGACAAGGAATTAAATATGACTACATCATCAATTCTATTTAAGAATTCTGGTGCAAATGCTTTTTTAAGTGCATTTTCTATAACACTTTTCATATTTTCTTGGTCATTTTCGGTTCTGGTTTTTGTACCAAAACCAACTCCTGTTCCAAAGTCTTGTAGTTGACGTGCTCCAATATTTGACGTCATAATAATAATTGTATTCTTAAAATCAATGTTTCTCCCAAGACTATCTGTCATTTTACCATCGTCAAGGGCTTGGAGTAGTAAATTAAAAACATCTGGATGTGCTTTTTCAATTTCGTCAAGAAGGATTATTGAATATGGCTTTCTTCTTACTTTTTCAGTTAATTGACCACCTTCTTCATAACCAACATACCCTGGAGGTGCACCTATAAGTCTAGAAAGAGCAAATTTTTCCATGTATTCGCTCATATCAATCCTTATTAATGCTTCTTCACTATCAAAAAGATATTGGGCAAGTACTTTACACAATTGTGTTTTACCAACTCCGGTAGGGCCCAAAAAAATGAATGATCCAACAGGTTTATTGGGGTCTTTCAGTCCAGCTCTATTTCTTTGTATTGCTTTTACAACCTTAACAATTGCTTCGTTTTGGCCGATGACAGTTCCATTCATGGAATTTGCCATATTCATTAATTTACCACTTTCTTTTTCAGCAACTTTTTGAACAGGTATTCCAGTCATCATTGCTACAACTTCAGCAACATTATCTTCAGAAACCGTTTGTCTATGTGACTTACTTTCTTCCTCCCACTTTTTCTTCGCCTGTTCTAATTGCTCATTAAGTTTTCTTTCGGAATCTCTTAATCTTGCAGCTTCCTCATACTGTTGGCTTCTAACTACTTTGTTTTTTAGCTTTTTAACTTCTTCAATTTGTTTTTCTACATTTATTATTGATTCAGGTACGTTTATGTTTGTTATATGAACCCTTGAACCAACTTCGTCAAGTGCATCAATTGCCTTGTCAGGCAAATGTCTGTCTGAAACATACCTTTCGGTAAGGTTAACACAAGAATTAATAGCTTCATCAGTGTAGACAACGTTGTGGTGCTCTTCGTATTTTTCTTTAATGTTATGTAAAATCTGTAATGTTTCTTCAACTGATGTTGGCTCAACAATAACTTTTTGAAATCTTCTTTCAAGTGCGCCGTCTTTTTCAATGTATTGTCTGTACTCGTCCAAAGTTGTGGCTCCAATACACTGAATTTCACCTCTAGCAAGCGCAGGCTTGAACATATTTGAAGCGTCTAAAGAACCAGAGGCTCCACCAGCACCTATGATAGTATGAATTTCGTCAATGAAAAGGATTATATCTGGAGACTTTTCCAATTCATTCATTACTGCTTTCATTCTTTCTTCAAATTGTCCTCTATATTTTGTACCTGCCACAAGTGAAGCCAAGTCTAAGGAAACAATTCTTTTATTAAATAATACCCTAGAAACATTTCTCTGGGTGATTCTAAGAGCTAACCCCTCAGCGATTGCGGATTTACCAACACCAGGTTCGCCTATTAGCAGTGGGTTATTCTTCTTTCTTCTAGATAATATTTGAGATACCCTTTCAATTTCTTTTTCTCTTCCTACAATAGGATCAAGTTTACCATCTTCCGCAAATTTTGTAAGGTCTCTACCAAAGTTGTCTAAAACAGGTGTTTTGGATTTAGTATCAGATGATTTTTTGAAAGAACCAGAGGAAAAACTATCTTCTTTAGATTCATCCTCATCATCTGACGATTCTGTGTTTTTAGCTTCAGGATAATCTTCAGTTTTGTAGCCAGATTCTTGAATAATATCTAATTCATCTTTGATTAAGTCATAATCAAGCTTAAATTCCTTTAGTATTGAAGATGCAATATTGTTGTCTTCTTTTAGTATGGATAATAGCAAATGCTCAGTACCAATCATATTGCTTTTAAAAAGTTTTGCTTCTAAATAAGTGATTTTTAAAACTTTTTCTGCTTGCTTTAAAAGCGGTATATTACCGCTATTTTTGATTTCACTAATTTGACCAGATTCAAGTTTTGATTCAAGTTTCATTCTAAGCTCTTTTGAATCTATTCCAGAGGATTTTATCATTTTCATCGCTACACCTTCACCTTCTCTTATAATACCAAGTAACAAGTGCTCAACTCCAATGTAGTCATGACCTAATCTGAGAGCTTCCTCTCTGCTGTAACTGATTACATCTTTAACTCTTGGTGAAAATTTCGCATCCATAATAATTCAAAAATAATATTGTTTTCGATAAACATAACATCATTTTCAAAATTATTCAACAACCAAATTGTTAATTGTTCACAATTTAAGAATTTCGCACAAATTTTTGTGGATAAAACCTTTTCTAAAAAATGCTTAATTTCTCGATATAAATGATATTTTCGTAGTAGTTTAATTTGTAGCATTAAAAAAGACTAATATTTATTTAATTTATGAGAGAAGAAAGCGGTGAAAGAATTATTCCAGTAAGCATTGAAGATGAAATGAAAACGGCATATATTGATTACTCAATGTCTGTGATTGTTTCAAGAGCTTTACCGGATGTTAGAGATGGTTTAAAACCAGTTCACAGAAGAGTTTTATTTGGAATGCAAGAACTTGGTGTCAGGGCAAATAGTTCCTACAGAAAATCTGCTAGAATTGTGGGTGATGTTCTTGGTAAATACCATCCTCATGGCGATTCATCAGTTTATGATACAATGGTTAGAATGGCTCAACATTGGTCTCTTAGATATCCTTTAGTTGATGGTCAGGGTAATTTTGGGTCTGTTGATGGCGATAGTCCAGCGGCTATGAGATATACTGAAGCACGACTTAAAAAAGCCGCTGAAGAATTACTTTCTGATCTTGATAAAGATACTGTTGATTTTTCTCCAAATTTTGATGATTCACTTAAAGAGCCAACCGTTTTACCAACAAGAATACCAAATTTGTTAGTTAACGGATCTGCGGGTATTGCTGTTGGTATGGCAACAAATATGGCACCCCATAATCTTTCTGAAGTTATTAATGGAACTATTGCATATATTGACAATAGAGAAATTGATATCGATGGTTTGATGGAATTTATAAAAGCTCCAGATTTTCCAACAGGTGGAATAATCTACGGCTATGAAGGTGTTAAAAACGCATTTACTGAAGGTCGAGGTAGAATTGTAATGAGAGCAAAGGCTACCATTGAGGAGGTTAGAGAAGGAAAAGAAGCAATTATTGTGACTGAAATTCCTTACCAAGTTAACAAAGCTGATATGATACAAAAAACAGCTAGTTTAGTAAATGAGGGAAAGATCGAAGGAATTTCTGAAATTAGAGATGAGTCGGATAGAAAGGGGATGCGAATTGTATATGAGATTAAGAGAGACGCCATTCCTAATGTAGTATTAAACAAATTATATAAGTATACTTATCTACAAACTTCATTTTCAGTTAATAACATTGCTTTAGTAAAAGGTAGACCAATTGTTTTAAATCTAAAGGATCTCATTATTCATTTCGTGGATCATAGACATGAAGTTGTGGTGAGAAGGTCTCAATATGAGCTAAAAAAAGCTGAAGAAAGAGCACACATATTGGAAGGTTTAATAATTGCTTCTGATAATATTGATGAAGTTATTTCTCTAATAAGGTCATCTAAAAGCCCCGATGAAGCTAGAGAGAAACTAATGAAAACTTTTGATTTATCGGAGGTTCAGTCGAAGGCAATTGTAGAAATGAGGTTAAGACAATTAACTGGCCTTGAACAAGACAAACTTAGAGCTGAATATGATGATTTACTGAAAGTTATTGAAGATCTAAAAGATATTCTTAATAGAGAAGAAAGAAGAATGGATATTATCAAATCTGAGTTATTAGAGATAAAAGATAAATATGGTGACGAAAGAAGATCAGTCATTGAATATTCTGCCAATGAAATGAAAATTGAGGATTTAATTCCAAATGAAGAAGTAGCAGTAACAATTTCTCACGCTGGTTACATCAAAAGAACTAGCTTGAATGAATATAAGGTTCAAAATAGAGGTGGAGTTGGATCTAAAGGATCATCAACAAGAGATAAGGACTTTTTGGAAGAATTGTTTGTAGCTACTAATCATAATTGGTTGTTAATTTTTACAGAGAAGGGAAGGTGTTTTTGGATGAGGATCTTTGAAGTACCTGAGGGTAATAAAGTATCTAAGGGAAGAGCTATACAGAATTTGATTAACATAGAACAGGACGATAAGGTAAAGGCTTATGTTGTTGTTAAAGATTTAAAAGATGAAGATTACACATCAAATAATTTTATTGTCATGTGTACAAAAAAAGGAATCATCAAGAAGACCAGTTTAGAAGCTTATTCAAGACCAAGAACTAATGGTATTAATGCAATAGGAATTAGAGAAGGAGATGAATTATTAGAAGCCAAGCTAACTAATGGTGAAAATGAAATTTTGATGGCGATTAAATCAGGTAGAGCTATTCGTTTTAATGAGTCAGCTGTAAGATCGATGGGCCGAACTGCTTCTGGTGTAAGAGGAATTTCTATATCCAGCGAAGATGAGGTTGTGGGTATGGTTTGTGTTGAAGATTTTAGTAATACTATTATGGTTGTTTCTGAAAATGGTTATGGTAAGAGAACATTCCTTAATGATCCAGATACTGGAGAGACTATATATAGAGTAACTAATAGAGGTGGTAAGGGTGTTAAAACGTTAACAGTTACAGAAAAAACAGGAAATTTAATAGCAATTAAAGTTGTAACTGACGATGACGATTTAATGATAATCAATAAATCTGGAATTACGATCAGGATGCATGTTGCAGATATTAGAACACAAGGTAGAGCAACTCAAGGAGTTAAGTTGATTAACCTAAAGGGTAAGGATCAAATCGCAGCTGTGGCTAAGGTTGAAAAAGATGATGATGAAATTGATGAGTCTGAAAATAGGTCAGAAGATGAAGACAATGGCAATATTATTGATAACAAATAAATAAACATAAACTTTTATAAAATGAATAAAAAATTAATAACTATTTATCTAGTGATTTTTTGCATATCACTAAATGCTCAAAAATTACAACTTACTGAGGCTGCTACGGAATATAAAAATAACTTCAGTAAAGCGTGGATGATGCAGCCTGATCAACTTTCCAAAAATAAAGCAATATTATTAAAAGCCAAAAAAGCAATTGATGCATCTTATGCAAAGCAAATGGCAACACCTACATTGCCCTCAAAGCTATTAACCAAATTGTATTATTACAGAGGAATGATATATTTAGATTATGCAATGATGGCTGCAATGGATGAGGAAGTACTTGCTGATATTGAGGCAATTGGAGAAGAAAATTTTAATGATGCTGCTTTTGGTTCGCTTAAAAAATGCATAGAATTAGATTTAAAAAACCAATGGAAAACAGACATTACAAGAAAAGTTGATGGTTTAAGAAGTATGTCAATCAATGGTGGTGTCCAATTATTTCAAAATGGGGATTACAAAAATGCTTTTGAAGCATTTAAGGCTGCAGTACTTATGTATGATGTACTTTCAATTCCGGATACTTTAGCCATGGTAAATGCTGCACTTGCTGCAGAGAAAATGCAAAGTTTTGATGATGCATATAATTATTACAAAATGTGTGCAGATAATAACTATGGAAATGGTGCAGAAATGTATCAATCAATGATTAGAGTTCTTAATGCTAAGGAAGAAAAAGATGAAGAAAAAATTCTTTTAGTAATAGATGAAGGCAAAAAAAGATTTCCAAAGGATTATGTGCTAAACGTTGAAGAATTTAACTTTTGGTATTCAAAGGGAGATAATGATAAAGCACAGCAAGCATTACAAAAAGCTATTGAAGCAGATCCGAATAACAAGCTGCTACATTTTAATATTGGTGTAACTTATGACAACCTTTCAAATAAATGTCATGATAACAAGGAACATGACAAAGCATTTGAATATATGTCTAAAGCAATAGATGGTTATAAAAGCGCAATTGAAATTGATGGTGAATATGTTGATGCATACTATAATTTAGGAGCATTGTTTTATAATCAATCTATTACCTTGAAATCTGTTGCGGGAGATTATTCAGGAGAAAAATACGATTCGGAAATGGCTAGAGCCGATGAAATGCTGAAAGAAGCAATTCCACACTTGGAAAGAGTATTAGAATTATCACCTACAGATAAGTCTACTCTTAGAGTTTTAAAAAGTCTATATTTTAATTTGGATGATATGGACAACTATAACAGAGTTAAAAAACAACTGGATTCCCTTTAATATTTTACCCCTTTGAATTTGGGGTTACTTATGAATATTTCTGGAAATATTAGAAAAATGAGAACAGAACTTCACGATGAAGTTCACTATTCTTTACCTTTTTTTGATAATACATCGCCTTCAAATTTTATTGATTTAAATGGATTGATCGGAAAAACTTTGTCAATTTCTTATAGTGGTGTCATTAATTGTGTTGTTACAGGAAAAAGAATTAAAAAAGCTTATGGTGAAGGTATGTCTTATGAGGTATTTAAAAGTTCTCCTTTAGCAGTAGAAAGTATAATTAGACCTGAGTTAAGTAAAATTCATGAAGGAGTTGCACTTAGAGACTATGAATGGGAGATGAAACACCATATGCAGCCACACATAGTCTATTTATCTAAAACGGCAGGAGTTAAAGTTGGTGTTACTAGAGATACTCAAATTCCTTACCGGTGGATTGACCAAGGTGCTGTTGAGGCTTTGATAATTGCAGAAACTCCATACAGGCAAGCAGCAGGTCAAATTGAAATTACACTAAAAAATTACATAAGTGATAAAACTAATTGGAGAAAAATGTTGCAAAATAATATCTCAGATGAATCATTAGAGAAAACTAGAGATAAACTATTAATTCATTTAGATAAGGAATCCCAAAAATTTGCTACAAAAGAACACGAAGTTTTTAGTATTAATTTCCCGGTCGTTAATTATCCTGAAAAAGTTAAGTCTGTTAATTTAGAAAAAGAAAATAATATTGAGGAGAAGTTAGTGGGTATAAAAGGACAATACTTAATTTTCGATAGCAATAAGGTTTTTAATGTTAGAAGACATGCAGGATATAAAATTAATTTTTGTTATTAATTCAGTTTTTTCTAATTCATTAACTTAAATTAATATATTTAGGACTGATTAAATTTAAAAAATATGGCTTACATAGATAGACTTAAGACTTTTTTTATGCAAAATGATCCTGATCGTATGTATCTGGCCAAAAAAATCTACAGATCCTTTAGACATGACGAAGATGCAGTAATGAAAAGACTCGAAGAAATATATTCTTCCGGTGGGCCAAAAAAATTAGTTGTTAAAGAATTACCAAAATCTAAAACCAAGCCGTCTTCTACTTCGATAGAATCTAAAGTCACTGAAAAAGAGACAACAAGTAATGAAAATCTAAAACCACCAAAAAAAGGAAAACTTAAAAAAATTATAATTATTAGTTCATCAATTATATTATTAGGAATTGGTGGATTTTTTGGTTACACAATTTTTTTTAGTGGTGTAGATCATGAAGAGGTACATTCTGAAAATCATAATAATGATACTGATGATAAAGTTAGTGAATCAGACGCAGATCAATCTCATGGAGTTGAGCACAACGAAGCCTCTCATGAAGATATTTCACATGAGGGTAATGCTGTAACAGATAGTATTATAGATAATATTGAATCAAAAATTGATTCCGCTAAAAAAGATTCAACAGTTCAGGATTTAAAAGATGCAGCTGATGCTATTAAAGTTATTGGCTTATAGATTAGTCTACGGATTTATCTGATGCGGATCATCATTTTTTCTTTCGATATCATCTTTAACATATTCAATTTTTAGTGAAATAGCGTAAAAAAGTCGGTCTTTCTTTTGTAACCACTTTTGTGAATCTTCCCATGAATCAGCACTTCTAGCAAAATGATAAAGCAATTCAAAACCATGTTTCTTTAACCAGATTAGTGCTTTTTCTTTGCCTTCAATAGCTTCAATAGTGGCTAAAAGGTGAGCATAATTATTTTCAAATAGCCACTTCCTTGATTTATTTTCGTTTCTCAATGCGTAACAAAAAATCCCTAACTCTTTATATTTGCTCTGTAGTAAAAAATCAATTATTTCTTTATTTCCACCAATAGCTTCATTCCAAGCAACTAAAATTTTGGTAGGATATTGGAGCGGATTTAATATTTTTTTGAAAGGTTGTTTTGCCATTTAATCAATTCCCTTAAGCATTGTCTCAATGATTTCTTTTGCTGCAAGTGAGATATTTGTTCCAGGTCCAAATATAGCAGCAACACCTAGTTCAAATAAAATTTGGTAATCTTTTTTAGGAACCACACCTCCAACAATCACCATAATATCATCTCTTCCAGATGTTTTAAGTGCATCAATGACTTCGGGAACTAGTGTTTTGTGCCCAGCTGCAAGAGAAGAAATTCCAAGAATATGAACATCGCTTTCGATTGCTTGTTTTGCAGCTTCTTTTGGTGTTTGGAATAATGGTCCAATATCAACATCAAATCCAATGTCTGCAAAGGAAGTAGCTACAATTTTAGCACCTCTATCATGACCATCTTGTCCCATTTTCGCTATCATTATTCTTGGTCTTCTTCCAGTAATATTTTCAAATTCTTTAGCTAGATTAAGTGCATTGTTATAATTTTCGTCGTTCATAAGTTCACCTGAATAAATTCCTGAAATTGTTCTTATCGTTGCTTGATATCTACCAAATACTTTTTCCATAGCCATAGAAATTTCTCCTAAAGTTGCTCTATGCTTAGCGGCTTCTACTGCTAGAGATAGTAAGTTTCCTTTTCCACTTTTTGCACAATTAGTAATTTCTTCCAGAGTTTTTTTTACCAGATTATTATCTCTATTTGATTTAATAGAAACCAGCCTTTCAAGTTGTTCAGATCTTACTTTTTGATTATCTATTTCCAATACATCAATCTCTTGTCCACCATCTGATTGGTAAGCATTAACACCAACAATAATTTCTTTACTACTATCAATTTTTGCTTGTCTTTTAGCAGCAGCTTCTTCGATTCTCATTTTTGGTAATCCTGATTCTATTGCTTTTGTCATACCACCTAAATCTTCAACTTCTTTAATTAATTGCCAGGCCTTTTGGGCTATATCATTAGTCAATTTTTCAATATGTCTTGATCCCGCCCATGGATCAATAGTTTTTGTGATATTTGTCTCATGTTGGATAAATAATTGAGTGTTCCTCGCAATTTTTGCTGCATGTTCGCTAGGCAATGCTATTGCCTCATCTAAAGAATTTGTGTGTAGGGACTGTGTTCCACCAAATACAGCTGATAGAGCTTCAATACAAGTTCTTGCCACATTGTTGTATGGATCTTGTTCTGTTAGACTCCAACCAGACGTTTGACAATGGGTTCTTAATGCTAGAGATTTTGGATTTTGAGGATTGAATTCTTTGACTATTTTAGCCCAAAGTAATCTAGCGGCTCTCATTTTTGCAATTTCATTATATTGATTCATACCAATCCCCCAAAAGAAAGATAGTCGTGGGGCAAAATCATCAATCTCTAGTCCTGATTTTAGCCCTGTTCGAATATATTCAAGTCCATCTGCTAGAGTATATGCCAATTCTAATTCTGCATTAGCCCCTGCTTCATGCATATGATATCCTGAGATACTAATTGAATTGAATTTTGGCATATGCTGAGAAGTATATTTAAAAATATCTCCTATAATTTTCATGCTATCTTGAGGAGGATATATATATGTGTTTCTCACCATAAATTCTTTAAGGATATCATTTTGAATTGTACCAGACAGCTTACTTGTTTCAACTCCCTCTTCAAGAGCAGCAGCAATGAAGAAAGCCATTATGGGAATTACAGCTCCGTTCATTGTCATTGAAACAGACATTTTGTCAAGAGGTATTTCCTTGAAAAGAATTTTCATGTCTTCAATAGTATCAATTGCGACACCAGCTTTTCCAACATCACCAGAAACTCTTGGATGGTCGGAGTCATACCCTCTATGGGTTGCTAAATCAAATGCAACAGAAAGTCCTTTTTGACCAGCAGCTAAATTTTTTCTATAAAATTTATTTGATTCTTCAGCTGTACTAAATCCTGCATATTGTCGAATTGTCCAAGGCCTTGAGATATACATAGTAGAGTATGGTCCTCTTAAAAATGGGGGTACTCCTGCGATGAATTCTTCATGATAGAATTTATTTTCTATCACATTTTCATTTAATAAGGATATGTTTTCGAATGATTTTCTACTCATGCAAAATCTTTTAAACTAAATGGTAATTTTGGTTCAATGCCAAAATTAAGATCTTCATTATTTTCATTAAAGCAATTAAAACCAACTATTTTATGGTCATTATTTTTAATATAATTGAGCTTTTTATTTTGTTGTTTTTCAATGATTTCAGTAAGTTTTCCTTTACTTGAATAATTTAAAAAACCACCCATTTTTTCAATAGATTGAAAATGTTCCCAAGATTTTTGTGCCATTTTAGAGCATATCTGTTCAAATAAATGTGCACCTGATATAACATCTTCATTGATGTTTAACAGACTTTCTTCTAAAAGAATAAGAGGAATATTTGTTAAAATTTTTTTCCAATAATCTTCCTCATGGATACACATAGAATCCTTAAGTTCAATACTATTTACCTTACTTATAATTGCAACAATAAATGCAGTTGTAATCCTCAGTAGGTTAATTTCTTTGTTAACAGGGCTTAATAAAGTTTCTTTATAGTCACACTCAATTTGAAGTTCTAAGTTTAGATTATGAACTTTTAAGATTTGAAAAACCACAGCTTTAAGAGCTCTAATTTTAGCTGCTTCTTGCATGAAATCTGCAGATAAAGAAACTTTAATGACTAGTTTATCAGGAACTTGAATACTAGCTGAATTATAGCATTCAATAATTTCATTTAATAGGGCGGTGATATGTGCCAGCTCAACATCTGAATCATAAAGTAAATCGCCATAAATACTTCCGTCAAGATATAAACACTTAAAAGAATTTTTATCAATTGTTTTGTGAGCTAATTTTATTAAATTAACATTATAATCTAGATTCTCTTTATAAGTATTTTTAAAAATACAAGAAAAAGGATCAATCCTTAAAGTCCCTTTTAAATTGTTACTATTAATCCAATCAGTCCATTGAGCTAAATCGTATTCATTGAGTGAATGATCAACAATGATATTATTGAATATAATATCATTCATTACATTTTTAAATAAAGACTCTTTAAATTTTTGACTATTTATGTTTATGCTATTTACTCCGTTGCTTAAATGATTTAGAATCTCGTTATTACTACAATTTTCATTATCAAATCTCCAACATATTTCATTTAATTTTGAGGTTTTGTGAATTGAAAGCTGAGAATTTGTTTTTGCTATTGGATTTATACTTCCATAGGAAGTTTTCCAATTTAAATCTTCAATAGAACTAACTTTAAGATCTTTTTTAATTTTAGACTCCCATTCTTTAACGGAACTGGAACTGAAGGACGACCACAAATTCATAATTGAGTACTAAATTAACTAAATATAGTTATTACTAAACATATTAATAAATTAAATAGATGGATTGATTTAGATCTTTTATTTAATTTAGATAACTATGAAATTTGCAGCAATTGATATAGGTTCTAATGCCATAAGACTTCTTATTAAAGAGTCCATTTTTAAATCAAATCACGAATTTTATTTTCAAAAAATATCTTTTACTAGGGTGCCGCTTAGACTTGGTTATGATGTTTTTAACAGTGGATATATTAAAGAACCAACTATTGAAAAACTAATCAGTGCGTTTAATGCTTTTGAACTACTAATGCAAATTAATGAAGTTGACTTTTATAGGGCATGTGCTACAAGTGCTATGAGAGAGGCTAAAAACAGAGAATTTATTTGTGAATTGTTATTAAAAAAAACAAATACTAAACTGGAAATTATTTCAGGGCAAGAAGAAGCAAAATTAATTTTCTCTAATTTTCATCTAGCTACAATTGATAAAGGTGCAGATTATATTTTAATAGACGTAGGTGGAGGAAGTACAGAGCTTTCATTAATTAAAAGAGGAAAGAAAATAGCCTCTAAATCTTTTAAGTTAGGTTCAGTCAGACAACTTTCAGGAACTGATGTTGTAAGTGTTAAGCTACAAATGAAAAATTGGATTGAAAATCATATTCCAAACAATAATATAATAACAGCTATGGGAACTGGTGGTAGCATTAATAAAATATATAATTTGTCTCAAAATAAACTACAAGCACCTCTATCTTTCGATGAGCTTTCCAATACTTTGAATCTAATTAAATCATATAATTATGAACAAAGAATTAGAATTTTAAAATTAAAGCCCGATAGAGCTGATGTTATTATTCCGTCTGGAGAAATATATAAACTTGTAATGGAATGTACAAAAGCTGAAAAAATCATTGTTCCTAAAGTTGGTTTATCAGATGGAATAATCTATAATCTTTTTTTAGATAAACAGTACTCCTCGTTAAATAATTAATCCTTTGATTTTAAAATAATATCTTTAATAATTGACAAGGATGTTTCATAATTTTTATTATCAATCTCTATATAATCATTATCTTTTTTAAACCATGTTAATTGCCTTTTAGCATATTTTTTTGTGTTAGTTTTTATTTTATCAATTGCTTCTTTTTTTGTATATAATCCATCATAATATTTGAAAATTTCTTTATATCCTACTGTATTCAATGCGTTATAACTTTTATATTTAATTAATTCTTTTACTTCATTGAATAAACCTTGATTAATCATTTTATCAACACGATTTTCAATAATGAAATTTAAATCTTTTCTATCCATATTTAGTAATATTTTTATCACCCTAAAAGGTCTTTTCTTTTTATTACCATTCAATAGAGATGAATAAGTTCCTTTTGTTATAAGACAAACTTCAATTGCTCTTATTAGACGCTGAGGATTATTTAGGTCAATATTTTTGAAGTGATCAGGATCTAATACTTTTAGTTTATCCTGAAGAAAATTAATGCCATTTAGTTTAAATTTAGTGTTGAGTTCTTCTCTAATTAATAAATCATTGGGTAAATCATCAAATCCATTGCAAACGGCATCGATGTACATTCCTGAACCGCCAATCATTAATGCGTTATTATTTTTTTTGTAATAATTATCTAAAAAATTTAAAACATCTTTCTCAAAATCTCCTGCAGAATAATACTCTACAATAGATTTACTATTTATAAATAAATGTTTTATTCTATCAAGCTCTTTATTTGTTGGCTTTGCAGTTCCGATAGATAATTCTTTATAAAATTGTCTGCTGTCAGCAGAAATTATTGGAGAATTAATAAATTTTGCTATTTCAAAGGATAATTTTGTTTTTCCAACTGCAGTCGGTCCAGCTAAAACAAATAGTACTCCATTCTTTTTAAGCATAATTAAATAATTAACTTTTTTTAGTCAACAAATTAACAGTAAATTTAATAACATATTACTGACTTGATTAGATTTGCATATGGATAAAAAGTTACTGATTTTAGATTTTGGATCTCAATATACACAACTGATAGCTAGAAGAGTTAGAGAACTTAATGTTTATTGTGAGATACACCCTTACAATAAAATACCTAATTTAAATGATGTTAGTTCGGTTATTCTTTCTGGCAGTCCATGTTCTGTTAGACAGCCTGATGCACCTAACCCTGATTTAAGTAATATAATAGGAAAAATTCCTTTACTTGCTATTTGTTATGGAGCACAGCTTTTAGTTCATTCAAATGGTGGAATTGTTAAAAAATCAGAGAAAAGAGAGTATGGTAGAGCAAGGCTTTCTAAAGTTGATAGTAATAATCCATTATTAAAAGGAGTTGGTTTAAATTCACAAGTTTGGATGTCACATGGTGATACGATTTCTGTTTTACCAACGGAAATGACTAATATCGCAAGCACTAATGATGTTGAAAATGCTGCATTTTATTTTAATAACAAGAATGCGTTTGGAATTCAATTTCATCCTGAAGTATACCACAGTACTGAAGGAAAGAAAATAATTGAAAACTTTGTTGTAAATATTTCAAAATGTAATCAAAGTTGGACACCAAATTCTTTTGTTGATTCAAGTGTTAGTTTTTTGAGGAATAAAATAAAAGGTGATAGTGTAGTACTTGGTCTTTCAGGAGGAGTTGATTCAAGTGTTGCAGCATTGTTAATTCATAAAGCAATTGGTGATCAATTACACTGCATCTTTGTTGATAATGGCTTACTTAGAAAAAATGAATTTGAAGATGTACTTTCTAAGTATAAATCCCTGGGCTTAAATATCAAAGGTGTAGATGCTAAAGAAAAATTTTATTTTTCTCTCAAAGGTATTACTGATCCAGAAGAAAAGAGAAAGGCAATTGGTAAAACTTTTATTGATGTTTTTGACACTGAAGCTAATAAACTAAAAAATGTTACTTGGCTTGCACAGGGTACGATTTATCCTGATATAATAGAATCTGTGTCTGTAAATGGTCCTTCTGCTACTATAAAATCACATCATAACGTCGGAGGATTACCTGATTTTATGAAACTCAAAATTATTGAACCTTTAAAGTCTCTTTTTAAAGATGAGGTGAGAAGGGTAGGTGCATCAATGAATTTACCTGAAATAATTTTGAATCGTCATCCTTTTCCAGGTCCTGGGCTTGGTATAAGAATTTTAGGTGAAATTAATAAAGAAAAGGTACGGATTTTGCAAGAAGTTGATAATATATTTATTGAAGGATTGAAAAGTAATAACCTCTATGATCAAGTATGGCAAGCTGGTGCAATACTATTACCTATTAAATCTGTTGGAGTTATGGGAGATGAACGTACATATGAAAATGCAGTTGCATTACGAGCTGTTAGCTCAACAGATGGTATGACAGCAGATTGGTGCCACCTTCCATATGAGTTTTTGGCCTATATTTCAAATCAGATTATTAACAATGTAAACGGAATTAACAGAGTAACCTACGATATAAGTTCTAAACCACCAGCTACAATAGAATGGGAATAAGATATAAACATTATCACATAAATATTTTAATAGGATTTCTGTTGTCTTTCAATTCTATTTGGTGTCAAAATGATTCTGTTAATTGGATTAATCACATTGTTTCAAAAGGAGAAACAAGTTATGGCATTGCCAAAAAATATAAAATTGATTTAAAATATTTTTTCAATATTAATCCATATGCAACCAATGGTATTAATAAAGGTGATACATTAAAGATACCTACTATTTCTTACTACATAAATTCAATTAAAATAAAATCTGACAGCTCTTTCTATAAATCCCACACAGTTTTAAATGGCGAGACTTTGTGGTCAATAGCCAAATTTTACAGCGTTAAGGTTGATGATATAAAAAGTCTTAATAGATTAAATAACAATGAATTAAACCCTAGTCAATTACTATATATACCAAATTCTTACTCAGATACAATTAATATTGTTAATCCAATATTTAGAAATCCTACACATCCACTTTTGGAGACATGTGATACGTTAATTATTCACAAGGTAAAGAAAAAAGAAACTTTATACGGCATATCTAATAAGTACAATATTTCAATTGATAAACTACTTAAGTTTAATGATAATATTCGAGATAAAGGCCTTCAAAAAGATCAAATGCTAAGAGTAATTAAAAAAGTAAAAAATTGCTCTCAGGATACTGCTTTGATGAATGAAAAATTACTAAACTTGAAATACACCAACCTTGATAGTAATAATATAAATGTTTCTATAATTCTTCCTCTCAACTTAGAAGTTTTTGATACTATTT
>MDTC01148139.1_pt1 | contig 17298 bp, 15 predicted proteins | sample 811181 | NCBI WGS metagenome assembly MDTC01 (sample SAMN05326644, study PRJNA326480) | marine metagenome | isolation source: seawater | place: Pacific Ocean: North | collected 2011 | reverse complement strand
TTATTTTGTTGTTCAAAATAATTTTTATGTAGAAAATTTCGATTCGAACTATTTTGATTTTATTGAAAGATCAAAAATTTTTTCAATAGTTTTTGTCATACTTGGACTTTTATTTTTTGTAAATGGATTTAATTTTGTTGATGGAACAAATGGCTTAATGTTAGGAATTTCAATTATCATTTTAATGAATCTATGTTTTTTTTCTTTTAGCGTTGATACTGAACTTTTCTTTTTTACAATAGCTATGTTAATGGTTTCTTTAATTATATTTTTATTTAATTTTCCTTTCGGTAAAATTTTTAGTGGAGATAGTGGCAGCTACTTTCTTGGCTTTTCAATAGGTAGTTTGTGTATCTACTATGCAAATTCAAACCTCTTAGAACCGCTGCACATTGCCTGTCTAGTATTTTATCCTGTTTCAGAGATTTTTATTACATTTTGGAGACGAATTTTTGTAAACAAAAAAAACCCTTTTAATCCTGACGATTTACATCTACATATTTTAATTTATAAAAGTATTGCTAAAAATAGATATTTTGAAAAGCTTAACCAGAATTATAAAAGCTCCTTAACCACTTTTTTTATTTTAACTCCTATTATTCTAAGCTCTGTATCAATTAGTATTCTAAATGAGTTCGTAAACCTATTTACTTTATTTCTTATATATTGCTTTATATATTTATTTTTTTATATTTACGCTTATAAAAAGTGGTCAAATTTGAAAATTCGAAATTAGCATGAAAAATATTTTAGTAACTGGGTGTGCAGGGTTTATTGGTATGCATGTATCCAAGAGATTACTTTCATTAAAATATAATGTTGTTGGAATAGATAATTTAAATAATTACTACGACATAAAATTAAAAAAACAAAGATTAAGAATACTTAAGAAATATAAAAAATTTAATTTTATCACTTTAGATATTGCAAATGAAAAAAAATTAAAAAATATTTTTTTAAAATATAAGTTCAAATACGTGATAAATTTAGCTGCTCAAGCAGGAGTAAGATTTTCTCTTCAAAATCCACAGGAATATATTCAAAGTAATATTGTTGGGTTTATGAACATTCTTGAGTGCTCAAGAAAATATAACGTCCAGCATTTATTATATGCAAGTACGTCTAGTGTGTATGGGCTGAATACAAAACAGCCTTTTCTGGAAAATGATCTAACCGATCACCCTGTAAGCTTGTATGCAGCATCAAAAAAAGCTAACGAGCAAATGGCTCACTCTTACAGTCATTTGTTCGGGCTAAAAACTTCAGGATTAAGATTTTTTACAGTTTATGGACCCTGGGGCAGACCTGATATGGCTCTTTTTAAGTTTACTAAATCTATTTTGGAGAAAAGAAAAATTGAAGTATATAATCGAGGAAATATGTACAGAGACTTTACTTACATAGACGATATTGTGACAGCAATTGTTAAAGTAATGAAAATACTACCAAAAAAAAATCACAAATTTGACTCTAGAAAACCTAAGTCATCTGAAAGCAGTGCACCTTATCAAATATATAATATAGGAAATAGTCAAGCAGTGAAATTAGACAATTGTATTAAAATACTAGAAAAAGTTATTGGTAAGAAAGCAATAAGAAGAAACTTACCAATGCAACCTGGTGATGTTTACTCAACAAAAGCAAGTGTCAAGAAATTGATAAAAAAAACTGGTTTTAGACCTAAGACAAATCTTGAGACTGGCATAAAAAAATTTGTTTCATGGTACATTGAACATTATTATTCAAGTGAAAAAGTTAAATAAATCTAAAATTAAAATTTGTGTATTGGGACTTGGGTATGTTGGACTTCCACTAGCGATAGAATTTGGAAAAAAATTTAATGTTATTGGATATGATATTAACGCAAATCGAATAAAGGAGTTAAACGATCAATTTGACAAAACTAAGGAGATTTCAAAACACGAATTTAGTATTAGCAAGAAGTTAAAATTCACATGTAATATAGCTGACATTAGAAATTGCAATGTATATATCATAACTGTTCCTACACCAGTTTATAAAAATAATACGCCCGACCTACGTTTAATAAAAAAAGCGACACTTATGGTCTCAAAAGTTATTAAAAAAAATGATACAATAATATATGAAAGTACTGTCTTTCCTGGATGTACTGAGGAATATTGCGTTCCAATTCTTACAAAGGGATCTCGTTTAAAATATAATAAAGATTTTTTTTGTGGGTATAGCCCTGAACGAATTGTTCCAGGTGATAATGAACATAAATTGCCTAATATTAAAAAAATAGTATCAGGATCTAACAAAAAAACAGCTGAATTTATTGAAGATCTATATAAAACAATTATCAAGGCTGGTATATATAGGACAAATTCAATTATGATTGCTGAGGCGGCAAAAGTTATAGAAAACACCCAAAGAGATATAAACATAGCTTTAGTAAATGAATTGGCAATTATTTTTGATAAGATTGGTATCAAATCAAGTGAAGTATTTGATGCAGTTTCAACTAAGTGGAATGCTTTGCCATTTAGACCTGGATTAGTGGGTGGTCATTGTATTGGTGTTGATCCATATTATCTAACGTATAAGGCTAAGAGTTTAAAATATAATCCAAAAATAATATTAGCTGGCAGAAAACTAAATGATAGTATGCCAAAGCATCTATCAAATAGAATAGACAGAGAGATTAGAATAAGAAAACTTGATAAAAAAAATATCAAGATACTCATTCTTGGTGTAGCATTTAAAGAAAATTGTAATGATTATAGGAATACAAAGGTTATAGATTTAATCAGAAATCTTAAATTAAAGTACAAACACATAGATGTTGAAGATCCACTTGTATCGGCAAAAGAGATACAAGATAATTACCAAATCAAAATTAATTTTAGAAATCAAAACACGATGTATGATGTAATTATTCTTGCAGTTTCACATCAATTATTCATTAGAAAATTAAAATACTATAACAAATTACTAAATACAAATGGATTTCTGTTTGATGTTAAGAGTGTCATAAAAAACTACCCTCATAATCTAAGTTTATAAAATATAATAATGGAGAAGTTTTTTATTTCACTAACAAATATTTCTTTTTTTCTTATTTTATATATTGTTTACTTATTTAATTACGATATTTTAACTATTACATTTATCATTCTATACGTAGTATTTCAGTTAATTATAATTTTACTTCATTATAATTACATTTATGTTCGTAATGCTTTAAATCTATTTGATGGCTTACTGGTTGTTCTTTTTGGCGTTTTTTTACATTCCACTATTGCCGCATTAATTACTTATTATAATAATATTTTGATTCACGAACGTTTTTGGGCCCACAAAGATGTTCCAGAAGCATTTTTATTGCTATATTTATCTTTTTTATCAATTCAGATTGGATATTACTCACTGAGTTTTCGTCAAAGAGTAGTTATATTTAAAGACAAAACATTATCTGAATTTAGACTTATAATTTTTCTCTTTATTATTGTTATTTATATATTATTTTTTTTATTTGAAGGACTATCAAACAATACCAATTTTCATATTTCAGGAACAATAAATTATATTTTTTTTCCAATAATTTTTGCAATTCCATATTTTCTAATACTTTTAAAATCAGATAAAAAGGCATTTGATTATTTTATAATTTTTATGGGTTTATTCATTACTGTATATATTTCATTATACTTTCGAATTGGCTCAAAAGCTGGACTTGTAAATATTGGAATCGCATATTTAGTTTATAGAAATTATTTTATTGAAAAAATTTCATTCATAAGAGCTGGAATCTTTTTTTCCTTAGCGGTTATTGTAATGTTTTACATTAATTATTTTAGGAGTATTGGTTATTTTTCAAATATATCTTTTGCTGACTTAAATCCTTTTATTAACCCTGACACTGCTACAATATTTTGGCAAAGCAGTATTGGTTCACTATCAACGCCTTTCGAGGCTCTTCTCGTAACGATAAATCATTTTCCAGATGTAACGCCGTTTCAATATGGAATCAGAGTAATGGAAGACTTTATATATCCCTTATGGCCAAGAGATTTTTGGCCAGATAAACCTAGTGTTTATGGAGCTGCTACAATGTGGCAAGATGTTGCTAGTCATTTCAACGTATATGAAGACAGAATGTATGAGTCAATTTCTTTGCCTGGACATTTTTATCAAGATTTTGGTTGGGTAGGTACAATTTTATCAGGCCTATTGTTGGGTATGTCAGCAAACTATATATATTTTAATTTAGCTTTTAAAAATTATAATAAGGCCAGCATTGCTCTATATAGCTTTACTCTAATTAATTTACTATTAGCATCCAGAGCGTTTCCGTGGACTACAATCACTGTTTTGACATACGTTATTTTACCTGCTCTGTTAATAAATTTATTATTAAAGAAAAAAAGGGATGAAATTAGTTAATTTTAAAAATTTATTTCCACCGGTTATTGGATTATTATTATTTTTAGTTGTCATGTATTACCTTGATACAGACAAGATTAAAAAAATATTATTTAGTGTTGATCTAAATTTAATAATTATTGCATTAATTTTAGCGATTTTGTCAAATATTATTTGCTCATATAGATGGAAAAATATTCTTATACAAAAAAATATACAATTTATTAAAGTATTAACTTTAATTCGACTAAATTTTGAAGGGATTGCTATATCGACTTTAATACCGATCGGTTTAACAGCAGTTGAGTTATGGAAAGTCAACGGATTATATTTAATTAATAAAGTAAATTTTAAATATACTGCTCCAACTATATTATTAGATAGGGTATCTGGATTATGCGGCTTAGGATTTATTAATTTGCTAGGAATTGTTTTTTATTCACTAAATGCACAATTTCTTTTTATAAGTAAAGAAGCATCTTTAATTTATGTTGGCATAATCATTATAATCAATTGTATACCAATCTTTAATAAAATATTGACTTACTTATTGATAAAACTAAGTAAAAAATTTTATAAAATTAAATACGTCTTATACCTAATTGATTTTAAATTTTTTTATAAAAATTTTTTATATTCAATATTGAATCAGTCATTACTCATAATAAGCTTTTGGCTGTGTACAAAATCTATTGGACTTGAAATACCCATTATATTACTTATTACAATAAGCCTTGCGATTATGATACCAGCAATATTGCCCTTTTCATTATTGGGATTTGGACCTAGAGAAGCCGGGGTTGTTTTCGTTTTATCTTTTTATAATATATTGCCAGAAGAGGCTTTCGTTTCATCCTTATTATTTGGATTACTAACTACCGCCCAAGGGTTTATTGGAATTTTTTTTCTAATCGATAGGCTAAGGGTGAGATTAAAAAATTAAACCATTTCTTTTACAAGATCTTTCCAAGATGGCTTATTATAGTTATGAGTATAAATATCGTTAATGATCTTATATTTTGATATTAATACTCTATTAACATCTTGAACATCTCTAATTGGTTCAATTCTTATATCTTTACCAAGTGTTTCATTGAAGATCTTAAGTAATTCATACTTTGATATAGCCTGGTTTATCGATATGTGGAGGATCGGTGAGAGATCTGTAATCTTAGAAAAAACATTTTTTTCTATAATCAGGCGACACAAATCTGAGAATTGTTTTGTAGTTATGCCATTCCATAAATGATTAGTAAAACCTTTTACAATGGAATTATGATTGCGAGATTTAAACCATTCAAATAAACCATTTTTTTTTATCTCATCTGGTCCAATTATAGAACATCTTATATTTAAAAAATTTTTTTCGGAACATTCACCTAGAAATTTTGACTTTCCATAAATATCAACTGGATCAACTTGACTTAATTCATGATATGGTCCTTTTCTTCCAGAAAAAACTGCATCTGTTGAAATGTGAATGACTTTTATATTTCTTTTTTTTGTCTCATAACATAGAGTATGTGGAAACTCAGTATTTATTTTTCTTGCCAAAATCTTTGCGTCTTCAACGCTGTATTTTTTTAATTCTGATTGAGTAATACCTATACAATTTATAACATAATTAATATCTTTGTTTTCATTCAGTATATGTGAGATGTTTTTTGGCTCATTAATAACATCTAGATAATTATTTGAAGATTTACTTGATCTTTGTGTCTTAATTAAACTTAACTTCTTAATTTTTTTTAGTTCAGTAAAAACTTTATTTCCAAGTAATCCTGTTCGACCTAGTAAAAGTATTGTTATGTTATTTTGCAAAGTAAAATTATATTTTACGAGTCTATGATTTTAACATCTGGAAGCGGCACAATAAATTTACCACCTTGTTTTAGGAAGTTAATTCTTTTCTTTTTAACCTCATCAATAAATGGCCAAGCAAATATAAGTGCATAGTCTGGTTTAATATCAGAGCTTTCAACTTCATCCCAAGTTGTTATCCTACAATGGGTTCCAGGCGTAAAATAACCAGTTTTTGCCGGAGCGTCATCTACTACATAATCCAAATAATCGTTACCTATCCCACAATAGTTCATAATAACTGTTGCACGGCCGGAAGCGCCATAGCCTATGACATTTTGTTTTTTTTGTTTTATTTCATTTAAAACATTAAGAAGATCATCTTTTGTTTTTTTTATAGATACACCATAGTTTTTATATGTTTTGTATACTGTAAGGCCTTTCTTATTTTCTTCATTTCTTAATATATTTACTTCATTTGATATTTCATTTGTACCTGTTGCTTTTTTTTGAGCATAGAACCTTAAAGAACCAGATCTTAATTTAATTTTTTTTATATCGTAGATTTCAAAACCATATTTACCTAAAAAAATATCAAGACATTTGATTGTATAATAACTCATATGTTCATGATACATCATGTCATATTGTTTTTCTGTTATAACAACTCCAAGGTAATATATTTCAAAAATAAATACTCCATCTTCATTTAAAATACTTTTTACACCAGACATAACATCTTGCATGTCATCAATATGAGCAAAAGAGAAGCTAGACACAACAGCATCAGCCTTACCATACTTATTTTCGATTTGCTTTGTTACTTTTAAACCAAATCCACTATTTATAACATTAAGGTTTTCTTCCTTGATTGACTTAAGCACATTTGTAGCAGGATCGACACCTACATGGGCAATTTTATTTTTAGCTAAATGTCTTAAAAAAACTCCGTCATTACAGCCTATTTCAACTACGAGTGATTTTTCTTTAAGGTGACTTTCAATTAATTCGTCAGCTAATTCTCCAAAATGGTCTTTCAGCGTCTGTATTGCTGATGAAAAATAAAAATAGTTTTTAAATAAGATATCCATTGGAATCACTGTATCTACTTGTACACAACTACACGAGTTGCAAAATTGCATGCCCATAGGAAATAGTTTTTCATCTTCAATTTCTGATTGTTTTAGGAATGCTCCCGCTAGAGGAAAATCACCGAATTCTATAAAGGTTGAAAGATCTTTAGAATTACAGAGTCTGCATTTATCTAGTGTCTTGTATCTAGTATAAGATTGTTGGTCCAATTATTTACTCCTTCTTATTTTTTTACATTTAGATACGAGAAAACTTAGAATAGGATACTTTAAATATAAATAAAACATTAAAAGAGTATAATTAAAACTAGATTTACCATTATTTCTATTTTCTAAAATGATAGGTACATTTACTTCCTTAATTGACTTCAAAGAAAGAATGTACATTTCTTCCATGATAACTGGAAAACCTTTCTCTTTCATATGTATATTTTGAATGTGTTTTGTCTTTATAGCCCTGAAACCATTGGTAATATCTGTAAATTTTGTTTTAACAAGAGATTTAATTACATAATTACCTATTATAGATATAATCTTTCTTTTAAGTGGCACATTTTTGGTACCACCACCTGCTTCATATCTAGATGCTTTAATAAAGTCATAATCTTCTTTCATCTTATTAACAAAATTTTGAATATAAATAGGATTATTGGTAAGATCAGAGTCCATAAATAGTACGTACTTTGAATTATATTGTTTTGCTATACGAACACCTCTATAGATCGCATAACCATAGCCTTCATTTTTTTTATAACTTTCAACCTTAATTAATTCATCGATAGATTTTAATTCATTTAAAATTATTTTAGTTTTGTCATTACTGCCATCATTTACAACTATGATTAGTCCCTTGGTTTCAATCTTCTTAACAGCTTTGAGAACCTCATTAACACACGTATATGCATTCTTTTCTTCATTAAACATTGGGATAATTATTGAATAGAGAAAATTATCATTACTTTGTTCTATCATGAGCTTTATGTTATGTATTTAAGTTTGAATGCTTATAATTGATTAACAATTCTATTTCTGTTGTATTGTGCAAGTTCCCTCATTGTTACCATTTTTCTTCCTGAATTTTCAAAAATTGAAAACATATCATCTATTAATTTTAATTTTTCATTAAGATCAATATTCATTCGTTCAAGAGACTCATGATATTTCTGGTCAAGGTCTTCGGATCCTAAAAAATCAGCTGGGTGCATCAGATAATAAAAACCCTTATGAAAATCAAGTAATTTTTCTGTTTGATTTTTTAAAAATTTTTTACTAATGCTGTATCCTAAAGTATGCCAAATACATGCCGAAAATCTATTAACTGTTGGCAGCGGCAAAACTAAAATGTTTTTTTTATCTAAATTTTCATTTCTTGTGCCATATTGATCAACCAAATAGGGCTTAGTGGGTTTTACCAATGGATCAATCCAATCATTTCTTTGCAGAATTTTAATCCCTTTATTTATATTGAGAATGTGATTAAAGAAAATTTTTGTAATCATTGGATACAAAAGAATTGATGGGAAAGAAGAAGTATCATACTCATAATTAAGTTCTATTAGAATATTAAGTAGTTTTTCTGATGTGGCCCAAGCAGGAGCAATAAATCCTTTTGGTTCTATACCAATCGTGTTAAAGATTTTTTCATGGCTTCTTAATACTTCATCTCTTAAATTTGATTTTGTCAGTAAAGCAAAATTGAATAAATGTCCCCAACTATGATTTCCAATTTCATGCCCTTTATCATGCCATTCCTTTACACGTGAGGCATATTCTTTATTTTCTAAATCTTTACCAATAATAAAAATGCTTAGTGGAAAATTGTATTTTTCAGCAATCTTCTCTATTCTATCAAAACCATCAAAAAAAGAAGGGTCGCGAAAATTTTTTGGAAAGCCATAAGCTTCATTCAAAGAGTCAAAATTAAGACTTATGCTAATTGGAGCATTCATTTATCAAGAGTATTTTAGACATTTAATAATATCTTCTAACGTAATAATTTTTCCTCTATTTCTTTTGAAAACTTTAAAATCATTTTTTGTTGGTAAACTAAAATAAGTATCTTCTAAATCAGGACTATAATTCAAAAATTGATTATTTATTAAATTGTTAATTGCTACAATTATCCATTGGGAATAATTATTAAATACAAAATAATAAAATGATATCATAGATTTTAAATTTTTTTCTGGTATTTCTAATTTTTGAAACAAAATTTTTCCTGAGTCAATTTTGGAGTTCACCTCATGTAAAGATACTCCCTGAGGAGATTTATTTATTACTGACCAGAAATACGGGAATAATCCCTTATTTGAAGGAAGGGCTGATGCATGTTTATTAATAATACCAATTTTAGCCGAATTTATTATAGGTGTGGACAATATATAAGAGGTCATAATTAACACAATATCAATTTGTAATGAACTAATCTTATTAATGATTTTTTCTTCATTTGGTGAATTACATTCATAATAATTACAATTATATTTTTTTGATAAGTCAAAAAAATTTCTATTATCACCCTTAATGAAATATTTATACTTTCTTTTAAGGTATATTATACTTGCATAGATTGATAGCTTAAGGAAATTGGATAATCCAAAAGTTAAAAGGTACCATATAAATATTTTTTTTCCTTTCAATTTACCTAAGATTTTTTTACAAACGATTATTGATGTAACATTTAAATTATTTGCTATCAGAATTGGAATTGTTTTTTCCCACAAAGGAAGATTCCAGGTTAAGTCATCTTCTACAATAATAGCTATATTAGTCATGATAAAAGAGACTATCTTTCTTCAATATCCCAACAATCCCAATGATTTGCATTAAATCTAAAGTCATCATTTTGACTATCGGACAGTAAAGATGTTGAAAAATACATAATCTTAGTATTCTTTACTAAACTCATACTGCCATTTGCAAATCCTGATGGAATATAGAGTAAATTTGGTTTTTTTTCAGAAAGTACAAAAGATAAAATTTCTAAATCTTTTGAGGGATTTTCCCAATTATCTACTTTTACCGCTGCTATTTTTGCTTCTCCAGAAACTACATAAACGAATTTGCATTCTTGCTTATGGGCATGCCAAGCTCTTACAAACTTTTCTTGATGATTTTCTACAATATAAAATCTTTTAATATGCAGATCAGATATATTGTTAACAAATGAAAGGCAACCTCTATCATCTATTGCATTGCCACCATCAATTAGATATGGGTGATTTTTCATACGTAAAGAATTGTGTACTATTGATTATTTTTATAAATTAGTTTATTCACTTTATATTAAGCATGTCAGATAGTAAACCACATTTGGCTATAATTTTGGGCATAAGACCTGATGTTATAAGAGCAAGTTTATTTTTAAACATGATCCGGAATGATGAAAGAGTAGAAGTAACATTTATTTGGTCAGGCCAACATTATTCTGATAATTTGAAGGACGTTTTTTTTAGAGAACTAGATGTGAAACCTCCTGAAATTGAGCTAGGTGCGTTCGGCAACAATGATGCAGAAGTCAGCTCTTCAATTATTAATAAACTGTTTCCAACTTTAGAGAAGATCAAGCCCGACGCAGCAATGTTTCTTGGTGATACAAACACTGTAATTTCTTGTATTGCTGCTGCTCAACTTAATATTCCGATCATTCATTTCGAAGGACTAATGCGATCATATGATTGGAGAATGCCTGAGGAAAAGTATAGGGGTATAATTGATCACCTAGCAGATGTAATTTATGCATACTATCCTGAATATAAAGAACAAGGTGTGAATGAAGGGATTAATCCAACTGGCATCGTGTTAGTTACTAACCCGATAGTTGACATATTAAATAAGCATTACTTCGAAAAAAAAGATTTTTTTGATAATCTTGCTAGTGATAAATTTTTCCTAGACAGAGGAATTACTAGAAATGACTATTATGTTGCAACATGGCATAGAAGAGAAAACGTACATATAAAAGAATCTGTAATTTCAATACTCCAGCTTTTTGAAAAGGCAAAAAAAAAGATTTATTTTCCAGCATCCTATAGGACTCAAAAGGTACTAATAGATCTAAAAATTACACTACCAAAGAATCTTATCATGGTAGACCCGGTAGGCTACCACGAATTTTTAGCTTTAATGACAAATTCAGCAGGTGTCTTAACAGACTCAGGCACAGTAGTAGAAGAAACTGCAGTTTTAGGCATACCTTCACTTCAAATGCGAAAAGCATCTGAAAGACCTCAAACGTATGACTGTAAAAGTAGTGTTAAATTTGATCCTGATGAGCCTGAACTGTATCCAGCTTCTACTGTATTTAAAAAGTTAGAGTACCTATCTAAGACAAAATGGAATCATAATTTAGGAGATGGCAAAGCCTCTGAAAGGATATATTTAGATGTTGTTGACAGGTTAATTAATAACAAGGTTGCTAACCATAGAAGAGAAGACTATCATTTAAATACTGATAGGTCATACAGAGGTGATGGCTTAGATGATTATATTTAAATCAAATGATTTCGGAATCTCTCAAAAAAGATATTGAAGCAATATTTTGTGATCCACTAAATTTAAATGGGTCACTCAAATTTAAATGGGATAATAGTAACAATTTAATTACCCTTTATAACAAAAAAAGAAAATTTTATTCAGTTATTGATAACGTAATTAGTTTTGAAGAAGGAAAAAATTATACTGACAATTTTGGTGACCAATGGTTAAGATTCAACAAAACTCAATTGGATAGTTATAATAAAACTAGAATAAGCGAAAATCGTTTTTTTTTGAGTACTGGCTGGAATAAAAATTTACTTAAAGACAAGTTATTGCTAGATATAGGTTGCGGTTCAGGAAGATTCAGCGAAATAGCACTTAAATATGGAGCAAAAGTTATTGCGGTTGATTTAAGTGATGCGGTATATGCTGCGAATAAGAATTTTAGAGATAATCAGAACTTCTTAGTAATTAAATGTGATATAAGTAAGTTACCTTTTATTAAGGAGAGTTTTGACTATATTTTATGCCTAGGAGTTCTTCAACATACTGAGCAGGTTGAAAAATCATTTAAAGGACTGGTAAAATTTCTAAAGAAAGAGGGTAAAATATGTGCTGACTTTTATCCGAAAGATATATTTGCATTACTGAGTCTAAAATACATTATCAGAATTATTACTAGGAAACTTGATAATAAAAAATTGTATAATATTATTTATAAGAGTCACCCTCTTTTATATAAAATTTCAGACAGTTTATCACGTGTTCCTATATTAGGGTTTTTATTAAAACGTATCATTCCAATTGCAAATTATAGAAATGTTTACAACCTCAATGAAAATCAACTTAAAGAATGGTCACTATTAGATACTTACGACATGCTTGCCGCTAAATATGATTATCCACAAAATAAGTCTACAGTAATGAATTGGGCTAAGGAAAAAAAATTAAAAAAAATAAAAATATTTAGAAAAGGCCATCTGATACTAAGAGCTCAAAAATAAATTTTATAGTGATGGAAAATTCATATTCGAGTTTGATTCAATTATACTCTACCGGTATTGTAATTATTTTATTTGTAAGTGCTGTTATTTTTTTTTACACAAAAAAATTTAATTTTGTAATTAAGTCTCAAATTGTAATACCTATATTTTATTTATCTTTAATATTTTATATCTTTTCAGTTTTATCGTTGAGTTTTTTAAAAATACAAGCGCTTAATTACTATGCTGACCACGCAACTCATTTAGAAATAATGTGGAGGTTCAATAATAACTTAGGACTTACGTCTCTAATGTCTGAAGGCTATCATAATAACATTCATTGGTTTTCTGCTCACTTCACTCCAATAATTTTTATAGCTTATATCCCATATTTTTATTTTTTTCCTTATAGTGAAACTCTATTTATTTTAGAGACACTATATCTTGCAAGCACATCAATTCCACTTTTCTTAATTTCAAAAAAATATTTATCAATTAACCAAAGCTATCTAATATCAACAATATTTTTATTTTACCCGTCTATTTACTATATAAATATTTATGGTCCAGCATATTTAGAGTTAGCAATACCTCTTATCACATGGCTAATATACTTTTACGAAAAAAAACATCTTAAGACTTTTTTTTTATTACTCATTATATGTCTATCAATCAGAGAGGAGGTATCTCTAGTAATTTCTTTTTTTGGATTATTTATTATATTTAAAAAAGAATACTTTATTGGATCAGTAGTTTTTACAGTAAGTATTTTTTATTTTTTAATAGTTTTCTTCTTTATTATTCCTTACTTTAATGGTCATGTGTTTGCACTTAACTCATCAGTTTATTTAGGATGGGGCGGTGACTCTCCTTTCGCTAAAATTATATCTATATTAAAAAATCCATTATTAGCTTTGCAATACATAGAGATTACTAGATTGGGCAACATCGTTCTTTATTTAATTCCTCTTTTATTTTCTTCATTACTATATCTTCCAAGCTTGTTAATTACTTTGCCTAATGTGATTATAACTTTTCTAAGTGAGTCAATAACCCATTATAGCTTTACCTTATACTATCTCGCACCTTCAATACCATTTATTTTTTATTCATCTATTATTGGTATAAATAATTTAAAGTTTAATAATAAATTAAAAAATTCTCTAATTTATTCAATTTTATCAGCAAGTTTATTATCAACAATATTTTTTAGTGCCAGTCCATTGTCAATTCAATTTTGGAATAATGATTACAAAGTAGGAAATTTTTACACATCAAATTATCACTTAAGTGAATATATTGTTAACCAAAATGATATAACAGCAAGAGAATTCTCAAAACTAGTACCTTTAAAATCTTCAATTTCAACAGAGCAACATCTGCTTCCATTATTTTTTAAATCTAAAAAGATGCTTGTCTATCCCACAATAGATGAAACAACTGAATACATTTTAATTGATACATTCAAAAAAAGTAAATCTGGTTGGGATCAAACTTTTCTTGAATTTAGAAATAACCCTGGAAAATTTTATAATGATTTAGAAAAAAACCATAATTGGGAACTACTTCACTCTAAAGATGGAATAAAGTTATATAAAAGGAAACATGGTACCTAAAGTTAGCATACTTATCTCTGTATATAATGCAGAAGAAAAAATAAGAGATACTATTCTCAGCTTACAATTACAAACTTATAAAAATTTTGAATGTATTATTATTGATGATGGTTCTACAGATAATACAATAAAACTATTAGAAAATATAATTGACCAAAGATTCAAAATAATAAAATCCACACATATTGGGTTAACTAGAGCTTTAAACTTAGGATTAACAGAATGTACTGGGGAGTATATTGCAAGAATAGATGCCAACGATACAAGTGAGTCCAAAAGAATTGAAATTCAAAAAAATTTTCTCGATTTAAACTCTGAAGTGGTTGCTCTTGGGACTGACGTAAATATAATCGATGAAAATAATAAAATTATATCATCAGTAAAATATCCTAAAGATCACAAAAATATTTTAAAATTATATGTAAATAAGCTAGAGGTACTTCCTCATTCATCTTTGTTTATTAGACGTTCGAAAATTTTAGAAATTGGAGGTTATAGAAATTTTTTTGAAAGATCTCAAGATTATGATTTAATTCTAAGGATATCTAGAATTGGAGAAATAGCTTCGATACCAAAAATTTTAACAAACTTGAGATTTGATACTAATTCAATAACATTCAGTGATCATCGCTTATCACAATTTAAATACGGAATCATGGCTTTAGTAAGCTATTACATAGCTAAAGAATTTCAGGTAGATGTCATAAAAAAACAAGAAAAAGAATTTTTAGAAAAATTTAATAATTGGTATCAATTTACAAAATATGAAAGTATCTTTATCTCAAGAAAGTATAGAAGCGAGATGAAATATTTTTATAAACATAAAAAATTATACTTATGTTTTAAATCTTTTTTGAATTCATTATTTTACGATATTCAATGGCCTTACAAAAAACTATTCAATGAAAAACAAACTATAATAAAAACATGGGCATCAAATTATTTTAAATAAGATGTGTGGTATTGCTGGAATAATTGGATCATACGAATCAAATGAGCTAAGAAATAAAGCCTTAATAATCTCAGACAGCTTTAAACATCGAGGGCCTGATGACGCAGGCCTGGAAATTTTTAATTTAGCTCAAAAAAAAAAATTAGCTTTAATTCATCGACGGTTATCTATTATTGATACTTCAAACTTAGGGCACCAACCCATGCTAGACGATGTTAACGGCAATTGGATTATCTTTAATGGAGAAATTTATAATTTTATTGAGATTAAAAACGAGTTGAAATGTTTTGGCTACAAATTTAAAAGTGAGTCGGACACAGAAATATTGTTAAAAGGGTATGATAAGTGGGGACCTGAAATATTAAATAAAGTCGAAGGAATGTTTGCTTTTTCTATTTGGGATAGTAGAAAAAAGCAGCTTTTTATGGCAGTGGATCCACTTGGTATAAAACCACTTTACTGGAGCAATAGCGAAAATCTGTTTTGCTTTTCATCAGAGGTGAGAAGTTTATTAAAATCAAATACTATTAAAAAGGAAATAAATATAAGTGCAATTGATAACTTTTTAGCATACGGTTCAGTCCATGGAACCGACACAATAATAAAAAATTTAAATATTCTTCAAGCTGGAAACTATATGATCATAGATCATAACGGTCAAATTTTACAACATAAACAATACTGGAAAACTAATTTTAAAAATAAAACAAATATTAAAAAAAAATTAATAGTTGAGGATCTTAGTAACGCACTAGAAAAAGTTACAAAACAACATTTAATTTCAGATGTTCCTATAGGGCTTTTTTTAAGTGGAGGTATTGACTCTACAGCATTGGCTTATTTTTCTTCGAAAAATATTGATAATCTCAAAACATTTTCAGTTAGTTTTGAAGAAAAAAATTTTTCTGAGGGAAAATTTGCAAAAGAGACTGCTGACATTTTTAATATTGATCACACTGAATTAATTTTAAACTCCCAAAAATTAAAAATACTCATTAAAGATGCGATTAATTCTTTAGACCAACCTTCAATTGATGGAACAAACGTATATGTGATTTCAAAATTAGTAAATGAGTCAGGTATAAAGGTTGCATTATCAGGTCAAGGCGGTGATGAGATTTTTGGAGGTTATTCAACGTTTGCGAATATACCAATTGGTCTAAAAACAGAAAAATATTTATCTTTGGTTCCAGACTCACTTCGGCAATTAACAAAAACTATTTTTTCATCCACTTTTGACTACAACAGAAAAGTACCTAGTAAGATTAATCAGCTGTTATCAAAAAAGCACGATTTATTAGATCTTTACTTACTATTAAGACAAGTACTTCCGTTTAAAAATAGAAGAGAGGTCTTACCAGGCAGTTCATTTAAATATAATGCTATCAATAAAAAAAACTTAAATTATTTTAAGAAAGAGATTAAAGATTTAACTAATTTCGATGCTATTTCATTTTTAGAATTAAATTTATACTTAGGTCAAACTCTTTTGAGAGATGGTGATGTCATGGGAATGGCAAATAGTTTAGAAATTAGAGTTCCCTATCTTGACAGAAGAATTGTAAAAATAGTCGCTAGCATGCCAGATGAATATAAGATTGACAGAAAAAAGCCCAAACCCCTAATTTTAGAAGCAGCTAATGGGGGAGTTAGAGACAATATATGGAAAAAAACCAAGCAAGGATTTACATTTCCTTGGGAAAAGTGGCTTAAGAATGATCTAAAATATCTTGGTATTGAAGCTTTTGATGACTCAAAGTTATGGACTAAATTAGGCTTCAATCATTTTGAGGTGAAAAAAATTTGGGAATTATTTTTACAAGGAAATAAAGAAATATCTTGGGTCAGAATTTGGACATTTATTGTCTTAAGAGAATGGGTGAATAACAATGTGTATTCATAATTTGCTAATAAAATATTTTGGTTGCGGGGGTAGGATTTGAACCTACGACCTTCAGGTTATGAGCCTGACGAGCTACCAGACTGCTCCA
>MDTC01012639.1_pt1 | contig 17298 bp, 20 predicted proteins | sample 811181 | NCBI WGS metagenome assembly MDTC01 (sample SAMN05326644, study PRJNA326480) | marine metagenome | isolation source: seawater | place: Pacific Ocean: North | collected 2011 | reverse complement strand
TTGATTCTGACTTGTTGGTGGCTTGCTGGTGTAGGTCATCATTTAGTCTGACTGAAAACTGTTTTTCTTTTGGACCTACTTTAACCCCATTTTGAACCCATTTTGCGCTACTCGTATACTACGTCAACTACCAAGAAGGGGTTACATATCAAAAAGCAATTGATATTTAGGAATAAGTTATTTGCTTGTTATACCAAGCTGATCTTGGGGAGGGATCACGCAAATCGCATGAAAGGGAGGTGGATTTACTGAAAAACTAGATATAGCTTAATTCGTCAACCCCCTGGGGTTTTTGCAGAATTGGAGGTTGACGGAAGCTGAAATTGATGGATTTTGGTATGATGGCATTTTGCGTCTCCATATACTCGCTGATGACGTTGATAAGCAGACTGATGATGCGTCTATTGCTCTCAATTGAGGCTGGTGGGGCTGTGTTTTGTGCTAGAATTTGGGCTGTCACTGCAAACGTTTGCAGTGAGAACTATAATTTTTAATCAACAGATAAATTAGGAGAGAGTTGAAATGAAAGTTAGATTGATGTTTTGTTTTATTTCCATACTAATTGTTACTACTCTTACCATATCGTGTGGTGAATCTGGAGACACAACAACCAAAATCGTAACTCCTTTGGAGAAATCCACTGACGGTGAAGAAATTAAAGTTGCTGACGTTCCTGAAATTAACTTTGCCGTCGAAGAAGCGGCAATCCGAGCATTACACAAATCTCATGACGATGCCGTAAACGTGCGAAATCCTGAAGCTAATAAAGTTATGGAGTCTTGGTTAGATAGTGGCAGTGTTCTGATGGCTCACACTTTCTCCGGTAATCTTGCCGCTGGTAAGACTAGACAAAAAGTGAGAGCCTTATGGACTGGAGTATTTTTGCGCAAAAACCAATGGCTAATGGTAACCAAAATTGAAACGGTTAAATTTGAAAAGAAAAGAGGTCAACTGGCAGCTACCGAGGGAACATTTCAATATGTGGCAAATAAAGTGCTCCCGCTAAAGGCTCTATACCAGAAGGACAAGGAGGGCGATTGGAAGGTTAAAGCCATTGATTACGGCGATAATGGTTTTATTAAGGGTTTTAAATTATCAGGTTAAGGGGTCTAATGTCAACTTACTTTAAAGGTAAGGATAGCACTAATGGATTACTGCTTTTTGTATTCTGGTTCCGGAGCCAGTATGATTACTTTGGGGGATTATGTCTGATCTATACATAAAAGCGTCTGAGGTTGCTGATCGGACGGATTACACGATTGGTGATGCTGTCAGTTTATAGAGGGAACCCAACCTAGGGGCACCCCCACTTTTCTAGCGATGGCTAAACGGTAAAAACAAAGGTACAGGAAATGCCGGTAAAGGCGCGAGGATTGGGGATATGAAGAAGTTTGGTTTGGTGACAGATTAGGAAGGAGAAAAACTGAAATGATCGCACTGATTGCCCATGATGGTAAGAAGGCTGACATGGTCGCCTTTGTTAAGAACCATGTCGACCAATTAAGCCAATTCCAGTTAATAGGTACGGGGACAACAGCTAGTCATGTTGAATCTGCTGGACTTAGCATTACAAAGGTATTGTCTGGTCCATTGGGGGGTGATGCCCAAATAGCAGCCGAAGTCGCTTGCCATAGGGTCAAGGCTGTCTTTTTCTTTCGTGATCCGTTAGGTAAGCATCCACACGATCCCGATATTTCAATGTTAATGCGGATATGTGATGTTCATAATGTCCCATTAGCAACGAATATGGCTACCGCCGAGTTGATTCTGACAGGAATTTCAGGTGAAAATGAGTAGAAACGGCAATTTCGAAACCATACAGGGAATATTCCCTGTATGAAAACTGTCACTGTGGGGATGGCCTTGAGATGAGGAAATTGTTATTGAGCAGTCTAGAAGGTTATCGGGAAGTTATTATTGAGATGATGCGGTATAGCGGGGCCGTTGATCAGATAGCAGATGATTTAAATTGTTCTGAGGAAGATCTTGTTGAGTATATCAAGTCATCCGGTATCGATAAACAGCTTAGTCGGAGATCATGGAAGTGGAAAGCCACTGATAAAGGGAAAAGAAGAGTTATTGGATCTAGCTAAGGGGGTCTCTATGCTTACGCAGGAACAACTGGCTCAATATCGTCTAGATGGGTATGTGCTGGTGTCAGGATTGATTTCAGAAGAGACGATTGCCAATGCAGAAGCCGCAATGTGGTTTACGCTTGGGATGAATCGGGATGATCCTACTTCATGGTCTCCTTTCCCAGAAGAAACAGATGGGTTGACAACAAACGTCAACTTGGGTTTGATTGAACATTTCGGTCTTCAAACTCCGGCGTTATTGGCTTGTTGTACACCCGCGTTTTACGAAGTGCAAGACCAGTTGGCCCAGAAGAATCCAGGTGCGTTTCACTGTCAGAATCCACAGCCAGAAGCAGTCTGGACACGCAGTGTCTTTCCGGTTTCGAGTGACTGGAATTATTTCAATGGGCACGTTGACGGTGGATATCGACCTTTCAATGTCTTTCCTGGATCATTCCGTGTTTCCTCCCTAACCTATCTCGATTCTGGTGTTACGCAAGGTGGTGGAACTGTGATCTGGCCATGGTCACACCGGAAACTCAGTCAGGCGGCAATGCAGTCCCCTGATCGATATAATATTCTGTCAGATTTTAAGAACCCGCAACAAAGGTTCGATCTGGGAGAGCCCATTGAGTTGAGGCCATCCCGAGGAGATGTACTGTTTTTTCATTATTTGTTGGTACACTCCGGATCACTCAATACAAGCAATAAACCGCGTTTTGCACTCCGGTTGATGTGTACTTGTGCAACATGCCGCATTTGGGAAAAGAATGGCAAGTGGAATATCTGGATGCCCTGACCTATCTTCGATTAATCGAAGTGAGAAACTAAGGCGATGGGGCGCGGAAATCGCCAGATGTGTGATGTTGATAAGTATGGGTTCAGGCGCAAAAAGAAAAATGGCACATTATACAGTCCTAACATGGTCAAGCGAGTACACGGATTCCAAACGGGTGGCATGGTCAAAGCTGCGGTACCCAAAGGGAAATATCAAGGTACGCATATTGGTAGATTGGCATCGGTCCGTGCCAGTGGTAGTTTCAGCATCAAGGCTAAATCTGGAATGGTAAGTAGCAACTACAAGTACTGTGAAGTAATCCAACATGCCGACGGCTATAACTACACGATTGGTGATGCGGTTAGTTTGTAGGGGTAACCTAGGGCACCCCCCGCTTTTCTAGCGATGGCAAAAGGTCAAATCAAGGGTGTGGGAATGGAATATTGGAAGTATCTATGTTGAGGTTTCTATTTGGTGGGTTCTTAAATTGCCTTAACTCAAGAAAGGGTGTGGAATAAGATATTAGTTTCAGCAGATTGCCAGTATTATTCACCAGACACTTGTCCCTCTTAGGGGGATTTATGTGACAGCAGACTGGGCAGTCAATTCCAGGAGAACAACATGACTTTCAAGGATAGCTTTATCACTTACGAGGCTTTCGGCGCGACTGGCGACGGTGTGACCGATGATCTGCCGTCCATCTGCGGGGCGCATGAGTATGCCAACGAGCACGGGTTTCCCGTCAGGACGAAGCCTGACGCAACGTACCATCTCGGTAGTCGGGCGCTTACTGTCATTATCGCCACCAATACCGACTGGAACACGTCGCGCTTTACTATTGACGATACGCTAGTTGAGGATCACAAAACGCCGCTATTCGAAGTGCGCTCGCTGCTGGCGTCTGAGGAATTGCGGATCGATCGGCTCACACGAGACCAGAAGCGGTTGGCCGCGCGAATCGAACGAGACTGTCATGTTCTGGTGGAGAGCGACAACAAAAGGCGCTACATCCGGCGGGGCCTCAACGAGAACCAGGGTGTGCCTCAGCACGACTGCTTCATCCTGCGCCGGGACGGAGCAGTGGAGGGTACCATTGACTGGAACTACGACAGCATCACTCGCATCGAGGCCCGTCCGATTGACGAAAAGCCACTCGTCTTGTGTGGCGGTGTCTTCACTACCTTCGCCAACCGGATGAAGCAAGAGATCGGCTACAACTACTGGTCTAGGAACATCGTGATCACCCGTTCGAACACGGAGGTTGAGGGTCTGACCCACTACGTCGTAGGGGAGACCAGCGTAGGGGATCCCTACGCTGGTTTCATCAGCGTTCGCCAATGCGCCAACATTACATTGCGCAGCTGCTTCGCCACCGGGCACAAAGTCTACTCGACCATTGGATCAGCGGGGCAGCCAGTCAACATGGGTTCGTACGACTATAATGCAAACAATGTGGTGAATTTCCGCATGATCAACTGCCGAATGAACCACATCTGCGACCGCACGCGCTGGGGCGTGATCGGCTCGAACTTCTGCAAGAACATCCTGCTCGAGGACTGTACTCTCTCCAGAATGGATACGCATATGGGGGTTAGTGGCACCTACACAATCCGCCGTTGCAACTTGGGTCATATGGGACTCAACGCCATCGGTCGAGGTTTGCTGACAGTTGAGGATTCCACCTTGTACGGCAACTCCCTGGTCAATTTCCGCAGCGACTATGGCAGTACCTGGGAGGGCGACCTGGTCATCCGAAACTGCTGCTGGGTTCCTGCCTGCGGAGACGTGACCAGGCCGTATATGATCGGTGTGCGGAACGACGGGATGCATGATTTCGGCTACCCCTGCTTTATGCCACGAGAGATAACCATCAACGGCTTGTTCGTCGACGACAAGAATCATCCCGAAGATTACCAAGGTATGTACTTCTTCACCAATCCGGACAACAACCATGCTGGTGGTGAAGCTATCATGCCAGCGGCGGAGGAACGGCCTTTTCCATACGCGAGGTGCGAGAAGGTGCGGGTTCAGGGGCTGTCAACAGCCAGCGGGAAGAAACCGCGGGTCTCACCGAATGCTGAGATTCAGAAAGGCACAATCGTGGTTGAGGAGACGTGATCATTGTGCCCACAACGACAATGCGCCAAAGGCATAGAAAGATGAAGCCGAACCAGCAGGTGTAGGCGACGTCTTCATCTTCGCTTAATCAGCCACGAACATAGCTTCCAGCCGTCATCATTGTCGCGAAAAGATAACTCATGTACGGGGTATTACCACAGGTAAATTATTCAAAATTTAATGGTCTTGGAAGTAACTACCAAGGACGAAGTTCTAGGAGAATATGCTTTATGAAACCAAATGTTTTATGGATCTATGGTGAGGACCTGTATCCAGACCTGGCTTGCTACGGAACCCAAACGGTTCAAACCCCTGTACTGGATCATTTTGCCTCTGAGGGAGTTTTATATACCAACGCTTATGTGACTTGCCCTGTCTGCTCTCCCAGCCGTTCAGCCATGATTACGGGGCGTTACCAAACCAGTTTTGGTGCACATAACCACCGTAGCTGCCGGCATAAACCACTTGATGAGAATATTAGACTCGTTACCGACTATTATAGGGAGGCGGGTTATTTCACCTGCAATAGTAGTGGTCCACCTCACGAACGACCAGGTAAAACCGATTTCAATTTTCTTCGAACAGACCCATTTGATGGTGTTCACTGGTCGGAAAGACAAGCTGATCAACCATTCTACGCCCAGGTCAATATTACGGATACTCACCGTGATTTTAGCCCTGATCCGGAAAACCCCATCAATCCAGAGGAAGTTGATCTACCGCCGTATTATCCAGATCATCCCTTAATTCGGAAGGACTGGGCAATGTGGTTGGAAAGTATTCAGGTGTTTGATCGTAAGGTGGGGCAGGTTCTGCATCACTTGGAAGAAGACGGACTGAGAAATAATACAATCGTTTTTATTATTAGTGATCATGGTCGTGCCCATATTCGGGACAAGCAGTTTTTGTATGATGGAGGTATTCGTATTCCTTGCATCGTTCGTTGGCCGGGCAAAATTGATGCGGGTTCTATTTGCGATGATTTGGTTAGTGGGATTGACTTTGCGCCGACATCTCTTTCCTTATGTGGATTGGATATGCCGGAAGGAATGGAGGGTAATGTTTTTTTGGGAAAAGATGCGAAAGAAAGAGAGTATATCGTTTCAGCTAGGGACCGGTGCGATGGCACCATGGATCGCATTCGGTGTGTGAGGACAAAGACACAGAAATATATACGTAATTACCATCCGGATCGTCCATATATGCAATTCAACGGTTACAAGAAACAGCAGTATCCATTGTGGACACTAGCACCTTTTCTAAATAGAACTGGCTTGCTGTCGGATGCTCAGCAAAAATTTTTAGCACCGTGTCGCCCTTACGAAGAGTTTTATGCCCTGACTCTGGATCCATATGAAATGGATAACCGAGCAACTGATACCAAGATTCAAAAGGATTTTGCTTATCTTTCTGACCTTTTAGACTCCTGGATTGATAATTACGGAGATCAGGGAACTATACCAGAAAATCCAGCAGTAGTTGCTGAAGAAGCGGAAAAAATGCACACTTCACATATTAAACGCATGGAGGCAAAGGGATTAAGTGCAGATGTGAGTGACGAAGAATTCATAGCCTGGTGGGAGTCCCAATTGCTGGATGAATCGAGGTAAAGCGTTCGTCTTCACGATATAGTTTTAGTAAATCATTCAAAAGGGGCCATCAGATGGATAATACCCATTTGCTCAGCGATGGCAAAAGGTCAAATCAAAGGTGTAGGAAATGCCGATAAAGGCGCGAGGATTGGGTATATGAAGAAGTTCTATAAAGAAGTGGAGCAAGCTATTTAGTGAACGGGGATAGATGCTCGGATATCTGGCGCAGTACGCGTGGACGGAAATAGCCTGGATCGCCACAGCGGTTTTTTTGATGGGGGTGAGTAAGGGGGGATTCCCCTTCGGGGGACTGGCCATGCCGATTTTGATCCTGATCTGGCCGGAACAGGCGACGGCGGCGCGCTCGGTGGTCGCTTTTATGTTGCCGCTGATGTGCGCGATGGACGTGGTCAGTCTGATCTTCTATCGGAAGGAAGTGAGTTGGGAGGCGATTGCACCGCTGGTGCCGGGGTCGCTGGTGGGAGTGGCGCTAGCGAGCGTGCTCTTCGTGTCGAACACCGGCGTGTTGATCGCCATCTCCGATCGGGTGCTCAAGGGGTTGATCGGGGCGATAGGGATTCTCTTTGTCGCGTTTCAGATGGTCAGGCGCTGGGTCCTCGGACGGCTGACAGAGGCCGAGGGGATGAGGAGGCCGGGAAAGGTGCGGTCGGCCGTGCTCGGGGTTGCGGCGGGCGTGCTCTCCACGATCTCCCATTCGGCCGGTCCGGTGGCGGTCATCTACTTTGTGCCGCTGCAGCTGGGTAAACTGAGGCTGGCGGGGACCATGGTCGCCTTTTTCTGGGGATTGAACCTGATTAAGCTGGCGCCGTTCGGTATGTTGGGGCGGTTGGAGGTGGGCAACCTGATGCTGGCGTTGTGGATGGCGCCGGTGATTCCGATCGGGGTCGGGATTGGATATTGGCTGGTGCGCATCTTAAAAGAAAAACACTACGCCGGTTTGATCTACGGGGCGCTGGTCGTCACTTCGGGGATGCTCGTTTATCGGGCGCTTGCAGGATGAGCAGGGTCTACATTTATCCAGGGTTATTTGATGTAGTCCTGATATTGTTGTTGATGTTGCAGGTCTTATTAGGTGTTTGTGGTGATGATGATCCTACTGACGAATGGGTTGGAATGTGGACACTGAAAACAAGGAATAAAAAACGACACTAGGACGATTAATTCCCAGTGTCGCTAGTATTGAAAATGGCTAATTATTTTCAACAGAGATAGTCTAACTTACGGGTTGTACTTTTTACGACATTAAATACGATGGTATGCAGAATAAAAAAGGTCGAACCATTACTTTTCGTACGAATTGTTACTAAACTGTTATAAAAGGCTGAAAATTAGCCTTGCTCTGGGTGGTGTGTTTGCTTCGAGGTTCACTTTTATGGGCAGGTAGGCTTGGTTACGATAAAACCACTTAGAAGTTCCCGGAAATCGCTTAAATCGCAAAATAGGCCCATTATCGGGGCTGATAACGGGTATTGGGTGGGCGTTTTTGGTGTAATTCGCCTGGTGTCGGGTTCGTAATTTATCATTTTGTTAAAACTGTTATAGCGAAAAGGTGGAAAATATGGTCTTAAATAAGAGCAGAATCTTAGCTGTGTTGTTGGTGGTAATGGTGGCAGGTTCGGTTTATGCTGAGGATGCTAAGGTCAAGAACGGAGGAGTGAGAATCGCACAGATCGTCGATTTTTAGGCGCGTGAATTCTCCACAAGTAAATACTATGGAAAATGAAAGAGAGAAGTTCTTCAGACAGATAAACCTGAAGGGTGATAAGTGTGTGCGTTCACACATTTCAATCACCTATCCAGTGTGGAAAGAATACAGAGAGAAGTTGGACTGGCTAGAGGGATTCTCGCCGTATGTTTCGGTGGGCATTGGCCGCTCGCCGGGGCGTAAGGCGAACGACGAATTGACGGACAGCTGGGGATGTCACTGGATCTATCCGCTGGAGTCCCTTGATGGTCAGTGTATCGGCCATCCAATCGACTCCTGGAATGACCTGGGGATATATCAGCCACCTGACCCTGATGATTTTACCGATTGGGAACAGGCGAAGCAGAGTGCCGAACACACTAAATCGCAGGGAAGGGTTGTCCATGGCGGTACAGATCACGGTTTTATCTTCCTTCGTCTCACCTATCTACGCGGTTTTGAAAAGTTTATGCTTGATACCGCAGAGGAACGTCCTGAACTGGAAGAACTAATCGAAATCGTAGAGAACTACTGGTTTGAGGTTGTCCGACGGTGGATCGAAATTGGCGCAGATATTATCGGCTTCGGGGATGATTTGGGTCTACAGTACGCACTCCCTATAAGTCCTGATTCCTGGCGCAGATATATAAAGCCGTCCTACAAACGAATCTTCTCCTACTGCCGTTCTAACGGGGTTCACGTTTCCCTTCACACCGACGGATACGTTCGTGACATTATACCGGATCTAATCGAATGTGGTGTCTCCATTCTCAATCCGCAAGATTTTGTTAACGGTCTGGATCATCTCCACACGTTGGCAAAGGGGGAGGTATTCATTCGGCTCGATGTAGACCGGCAAAAGGTCACTGTTTTCGGAACACCGGAAGAGAACGACGCACACATACTCGACTGTATTCAAACCCTGGGTTCTCCAAAGGGCGGGCTGGATTTAATCTGGGGCGTTTATCCACCGACGCCGCTCGAAAATATCGAAGCGGTTGCTAAAGCTATGGATAAGTATGCTACTCACTGGCTGGATGTTTAAACGCCTGGTGTGAGTTTTCTCAGAAACCGGTTGAAAGAGCAGGTCGAGGTTCAAATCCCGACAAAGTCCCAAATCCGTACACTTTAATAAAAAAGGTGATAAGATGAAACCGATGACATCTAAAGAGCGGTGGCTTGCAGCCGTCCATGAAGCTAGGGATCTAATGGGTGAACCAGATAGTATAAAAACAGGAACTTGGGAATATGAGTTTATATCTCCAGGGGATCCAGATTCACCGAATATCTTAATATATAAAGTTCCATCAAGGCATAGTTGCAAAAAAATGGAAGTTGATATAGTTGGTGTTTGCCAATGATTGGTTACACAGATTGAGGTACTAATCATGCAGAAGAATAGAAGCAGGTCCGTTACGTTTCGGATTGACGAAGATAAGTTCGACAAGTTGGAAGCATATGCTAAAAACCGTAAGACGTCCGTTTCCCAGATTTTACGGGAATGTGCTGATTGCGATACTAAATTCGATCTGTCCCAGGATATAAAGGAACGGTTAACCAAAATCGCTGCGAGCAGAAAGCGGTACACAGTAGGAAAATTGATTGAGAACGCAGTGAAACAAGTCTATGGCCGGGGAAGCCTGTAAGACGAAAATGGCGTTTAGGGTGCGAGGAAGTGAGTTATCCCTAGACGCTCTTAAGCCGAAACGAATCTCTGTTTTAACCGCTGCTAAGCAGGCGAGGATGGCTGACTGCTCAATTGACTCTAGATCGAATCCCTATATTTTTTCATCGACGTGCGGCTCTTTTGTCGGTGCTGTTCCATCTTTTCGGGATCGCTTTGGATTTTCAGCCATTGCTTTCTAGCCTCGACCCTTTTCTTGCAATTTTTATGACAATATTTCTTGTCATCCCTGGTGGTTTCGAAGGCATTACCGCATCCAGGGCACTGTTCGAACCTAACTTTCAGGCGCTGTTCACTAGTCATGACTTCGACTAACTGATGGTATGCATATGCGACTAAGTCTTCGGCTGTCTCCTCCCTGATATAAACATATTCTCCTGTTGTCTCCGATTTCCTGTAATCAAGAGTGATAAAGCAGCGCCTGAGATGTTTGTTGATTTCATCTAAATGCGACAGGGCATCCTTTTCCCACTTGGCTTTCAACCCTCCGGCAGCGGCGACTTTCGCTCTGAATTCGGGGGTCATGCCGATTTCCCCGGAATGCAGCTTATCGAAAAGCCTATCGACGAGTTTTCGTGATTCCGCATCGTGCTCTAGAGACTTGCCAATTTCCTTGGAAAGAAGTTCGGCGGATAGAACGCCCTTTTCCAATCCAAAGTAAAGAAAGGTTTCACGGAAGTCATTATAATAGTCCCTGAGATGGCTGACTGTAAAGATGCGGGACTTGGAAACGGTATCGAGCATCCATCTGCCCACGTGATCAAGATTGTGGGAAACCATGAATTTCATGATCTCCTGGGTGTCCTCGAAGTTGATATTAAAAAATTTGAGATAGAACTTGGGTTCTTCAGGCATAATTATCGGTTGTTTCTGTGTGATTTCAGTACGGGACTCAGGGAGTCTGGCCACCGTTACAGCTGCCGCAGGTGAGCCTGCCAGAGCATGGTAGCTATCGTATATAGAATTAGGAGTGCCTTCAGCGCGTTCCCAAATTATGTCCTGAGTATCCAAGATCCAGTTGCATAGGCGTTCCTCCTCGGCTAAATCGAGGTATTCCTCCCATTTGTAAGTGTCAAATTCAGTCATTTCGGCCTTTTCCTAAATAATTTTAAGCTTATTGGTTATATTGCAGTTATATAGGCTATTAAGACCTTAGTTTAACATTGATAACTTGCGGAAACTAGGATAAAATGCATCAGTTTCAAACTATGAAAACCTTCAAGGGAGGTGTCAAATGTTGCGCGCCAAAGTAAGTGACATTGCCAGATTGGCTGATTGCAGCCACCACTTCGTCAGACGGTTTGCTGACGGGGGGTACATCAAATTTACTAGGGATATCAATAACTGGAGAATTTTTCCCAACCCAAGCAAAGCCGCCGAGACAATCCGGCAGTTGCTTGGTATTGATCAGTTGGGGACTGAGGTCTCCGTAAAGGATTCGAGGCAGGAAGGGGAAAATGAGTCTGTTGGACCAGATTAGGCAAATTGATATTTTGAAGCACGTCAGTAAGTACGTGAACCTGCATCAAGAAGGCCAGCAGTGGCGTGGGTCAATGGAAAACCCTAATGGGGATCGGTCCAGATCCCTCGTAGTCTACCCAGAAACGAATTCTTTTTACGATTGGCGTGCGGCTAATGGTGCTGCAGGCGGGAAGGATTCTGGCGGCAGCATCATTGATTTCGAGATTCAGAGGTTGGCTTGCGACACAAGAACCGCGATTGAGAACCTTTGCGATCAATACGATATTGAGCCTGATGAGTGGAAAAATTTGACGTCAGAAGATCGTGAAAAAGCGCGAAACCAGCGATCGGAGCGGAAATCGGTTCAGGAGTTGATGATGCAGGCGTTCCAATTCTACCATCGGCAACTGGGTGATCGCCGTCAATACTATCATCAGCGAGGTTGTTCTGACGAGACCATCGATAAGCGACTGCTTGGGTACGCAGGGGTGGGAAATGTACTGAGAAGTCAATTCAAGGACGCCTCTCCTGACCTGCTGGCGCAGACTGGATTATTCTTCAAAAATGATGGCGGCAGCCTGACTGACCGCTACAGGAATTGTTTCGTTATGCCATATTGGAACTATGGTTCAGTGGTTTTCAGTATTGGCAGATCAGTTGATCCAGAAACAGAAAAGAACAGGAAGTACGTCAAGCACTTGACGACTCCGCACTACCCGTATGTCAGCGAAAGTGCCGTTAGGCACATCCTTTGGGGGCAGGACAAAGTCGGATTTAGATCTCAAGTGATAGTGGCAGAAGGAGTTTTTGACGCCATTCTGGCAGATCAGGCTTATGGAGAAACCTACACGGTTATCTCGCCAGTGACGAGTCGAATCAACGATGCCCAGATCGAAAAGATTGTCGAACTAACGCTTGACCGACAAGTTACAGGACTTACTTTCGTTTTCGATACTGAAGACGGTCAGATTGGTGAACTGGGCGCCATTGCAACAGCGCGGAAGATGAAGAAACGTTTTGACGAGATGGCAGCAGATAAAACCACAGTTTTACCCTACTTGAAAATCGCAACTCTCCGCTGTCCCCCAGAAGTACAAAAAGTTGATCTGGCTGATTATATCGCTAATGGAAAGACCGAAGAAGCACTCTACTGGATTGAATCGGCCCGACTGCTGTCTCACCAGGAGATGTATGCTCGGAATGTCTCCGGACGCTTTTTTGAAAAGAACAGCTTTGTGCCCAAGCGGATGGCAGACGAGTTGCAAACTGAAGGTAGATATTATTTCTTTTCTGCTGAGCAACTTTATGGTTATGATCACGGTGTCTATCATGCCAATGATCAAACCGCACGGGTCATCCAGCAGAAACTGGATGATCGGTCGCGAGATACCCATATAGCTGAGACACTAAAGTTCCTCTCTGTTCAGTCTTCAGGTGTGGCTCAGGCCGAAATCAATCCAAATGATGGCGTCCTGAATTTGGAAAACGGGTTGCTGTCCATGGGAGATGGGGGCTTTGAAGACAGACACACGCCTGATCGTTTGTCAACGGTCCGTATTCCCGTTAAGTACGATGCTCAAGCTGTGTGCCCAAAGATCGATAAGTTTCTTTCCGAAGTTCTGCCACCAGATTGCCTTGACCTGATTTACGAGATGTTCGGTTATTGTCTGATACAGGATGTAGTGTATCAAAAGGTCTTCATGCTGACCGGAACTGGAGCCAACGGGAAATCAACGTTGCTTAATCTGTTGACGGCATTTATCGGTAGTGGGAATATTTCCACAATTCCACTTCAGGAACTTGATGGCCACCGGTTTAAGCGTGCTGAATTATACGGAAAATTGGTCAATCTGTTTGCTGATTTGGATGCGAGATCTTTGAAGTCTTCCACTTATTTCAAGATGGTCGCCGATGGATCGGAAATTGATGCGGAACGGAAGTTTGAAGCACCGTTTAAGTTTCGGCCTTTTTGCAAGATGGTGTTTTCCGCCAACGAACTCCCAAGAAGTCAAGATCGGACTTTTGCCTATTACCGGCGCTGGATAATCATTCCGTTTCCAAGAAAATTTACGGGTGAAAACGACAACAAAAACTTGATCCACGAATTAACTTCGACTGACGAGTTGTCAGGATTATTAAACCGAGCGATCCAAGGTCTTGACCGTTTGGTTTTAAATGATCGGTTCAGCGAGGTTTCGTCTACCCAGCAGGCGTTGGAGCAGTATAAAGTGGAAAACGATAATGTAAGGCAATTCCTCGATGAAAGATGTGAGACTGTTGTGGACGCTGAAACCTCGAGGGAGGAACTGTTCGGTAGCTACAAGAAATTTTGCACTATCAATGAATATCATTCAGTTTCTCAACGCGAATTTAACAAGAGACTTACGGAAATGCTACCGGCTGTCTCGAAGGCAAGATCTAGGGATGGGAGGCGGAAAGCCGTCTGGAAAAATCTTCAGACACGGTTTTGACACGGTTGGTACACGGTTTACGACACGGTTTAAGCCAGTCATATCAAGGTTCCGACACGGTTGACACGGAAGATTCACTCTAAGAGAGATTTGATATGAAAACAATGAATAACTATTTAGATATATTAATTAATAGGATCTAACCGTGTCAACCGTGTCGGGATCAGTCGTAGCATGGTTTCTTCCGTGTCCGAAACCGTGTCAAAACCGTGTCGATGGGATAAACGAGAGGCCTGAGTTATGGATTGGTTGGAAAACAAGCGGCAAAAATTAATAAAAAGACAAGAGTTGGAAGCATCCAAAAAATTAGTATGGTCAGCCAACCAGTTCGAAGCAGATGACTGCACTTTAGCGATAAATAAATTGATCGGCTTATTTGAGCAGCTTGATCTGGGCATCCCCAAGTCTGAAGTTGAAGCCTTCACTAAGGAAGAACTGGAGGAACAGGTTGAGCGGGCCACCCTTTTATTGGAAGACACGGAACTGCTGAAGCAGGTGGAAGAGGTTCGGCAAGCAAGACAGATTGGACCAGATGGTGGCAGCAGCAAATTGTGGGTCCACCCAAATGGGATGATTTACTCAGATGGATCTATGTTCCGTAATGGGGATGACCCTGATTTTGGCGCGGTGGAAGAGCGGACCTTGCTTCCGCCGAACCCGTATCGCCTAACGGAAACGATCGACGCGCCTCTGGAGGAATTGGAGGAACTGGTACCTGATGAGTTCAAGGCCAGGCTGGCGGGACTTGAAGTTTCACCTGACACGATGAGGAACTGTTTCAGGCTCTATTTGGACGGCCAGGAAGCCATGGCCGTGAAGTATTTATCTAATCGGGCTGAGAGGTCCGAAAGCTGAAAGGAGATATTATTGTGAAGAATGTTAATAAACAGCAAATGTTGATGGACTTTTCCTATGAACGGTCAAATGACGCTCATGGAAGTGACAATTATACAATTATTCAAGCTATGAAGGCTCTTCATTATCCAGATCTTTTACGGCTGGTTCGTGAGAGGAAACTGGATTTAATATGGGAAAAAGGGTGGGAGAAGGGGAAAGTGCGTATTACGTCTGACTCTCTCTGTGAGTACGCCAATCTAAGAAAAATAGGGCCTCTTTACCCTCCCGAGTACTACGACTTGGTGACGTTAGTCCTCAATTAATCCATTGAGGGCATCCAGTAAAAACCCAGGCTGTTATTGGTGATTTTATGTTTAATGTCCAGAAGCGCCCATCTCACGATATGGTATTCACTGTAATTATCCTGCAAATTGGTTTAAGGTTTTTGTTCTTCCTCGATCACCTTTGCCATGCGGTCAACGAGATCGAACTTGCGGACTGCTTTAAGGTAAGCGTCCATCATATGGACCACAACCTTGTTCTTGGTCTTGCCCTGGGCCTCGCAATGATCGTGGAACTCTTGCCACAATTGGCGGGGTATCCGAAACCCCATTCGCACCGTGTCTTGTTTCATCGTATCTTTCCTGAAGCTTTAAACTGCGCCACTTGGCGTCAGTACTTAAGAATACATTATGGCGCCACATAGAGTCAAGTTTATTTCCGGATTTTCTTTAAGCTTTTTAAGGATTGCTTAAGGGATTTAAGAATTTCCTTTAAGCCTTTAAGGGGTTTAATCATAGTTATAGTATAGATTTATTGTGTGATGTTTTGTGGCGTAATTGTCAAAATGGTATGCCAACCTGATATCAAAACGCAAGGTGAAAAAAATACATATTGGGCATAAATGGCGCCATATTTCACTTGACACTGTGTTTCCTATGATGTAAAATGGCGTCATATTTGAAGTTAAACAGCAACAAAAAAGCGGGCTGGAGTGTTCGCAGCATTCCAACCCGCACTACTTGACAAATACGAGGTTAACGCAATGTCAATCAAAGTAAATCATAACATAAGCTTGCTGACCAGTAACAGCAAAGCGGACAAAACCAATAACTTGCTATCACAGTTTGAAGTCAAGTTTTTGCAGATGGCACCGGCCAACGAAGCCGACAAATACCAAACTGTTTGCCGATACTCAACACCGGGTTGTAGAAGTGTATGTATATATAGGAACGGGAACGGCCGATATCCTAATGTTATCAATAGCAGAACAAACAAAACTTTGTTCTACTTGAACGACAACGGATTGTTTATGGAAAAATTGACAGTTGAGACTGCCATGTTCGAAGCCGGTGCAAAAATTCAAGGCAAGGTACCTTGCATTCGGCCGAATGCTTTATCGGATATCCCATGGGAACAAAAACATCCGGAATACATGGCCAGGTTCGCCGATGTTATTTTTTACGACTATACAAAATGGCCGTATATGCAGCGGCCTGATGAAAGCTTGCCAGCTAACTATCATTTGGTATACTCGCGATCTGACAAAACATCAGATCATGAAATAGATATCAATTTAACCAATGGCCGCAGCGTTGCTGTGGTATTCAGAAATGAATTGCCGGATAAATATTATGGTGTCAAGGTAGTCGACGGTGACAGACACGACCTAACGTTCCTACATTCGGCACCGTCTATAATCGGCTTGCTTGCTAAGGGCATGGCAAAAACTGATACAAGCGGATTTGCAGTAGATAAGTAATTAACCTGAGATCAAGCTTGCCTCGTTGAAATATGCGAGGCATTTTTTTTGCCTTGAATCCAATCCAATCCGGCCTAAACATGCTAGGTTAGCCATGCTATAACATACCATTGCGCGTCCATATCTTCGATTATAGGCCATGGTTTGCGATTGCATAGGACTAAGCTATAGTCGTCAATTGCGATTGCATGTGCGCAAACGTGTGGGTATGGACTTAGGCCGGCATGGTTTGATAGCCTTGCCATAACTGGATTTGGTCGATCCGAACCCCGACCTAGGGGTACCCCCGTCTTCTGGCGATCAACAAAAGGTCAATCAACGCAGGCGCGTCAGCTTGTGAAGCTGTGGGTATGAGCGTGTCACTAATTGGGTGGGCAAAAAGAAAATTCTTGATCTAAATGACGGGATGGTATAGAATGGAAGGACAATAAAAAAGCCCCCACATGAGTAGGGGCAAGTCGAGACTTTTGATCTCTTATAACAACGTCGGGAAACGTTATTATACTGGATCTCGAGTCTCCGATCAACAACTTTTTTGATTAGGAGATTTTTTAATGCCTATCCATACCCAAAATGTAAGTGTATCCTCCTCATTCACCCTCTCCCAAACCGATCAGATCCCGTTCTTCTTTTGTGCTATCCCATATCATCTTATCGATGATGAAGTCTTCCCGCAGTTGAAAGGCAACCACATCAAGTTGCTGTTGGTGATCGATCGGTACCGCAACCTGAAACTGAAGCAGCGTAAGTTCGACCAGCAGCTGATTTCCGGTTGGACCATACCAGTTTCTCAACAGGTACTAGCCGACAGATGT
>MDTC01092355.1_pt1 | contig 17299 bp, 17 predicted proteins | sample 811181 | NCBI WGS metagenome assembly MDTC01 (sample SAMN05326644, study PRJNA326480) | marine metagenome | isolation source: seawater | place: Pacific Ocean: North | collected 2011 | reverse complement strand
TATTAACCTCATTATAACCAGCAATAGTCTGTTGTTCTCTCATATAATCAATGAGTTTTTGAAATAACTTCCAGCCTTTAGGATGCCAGAAGATCGCACCTGGCGCCTCATCTTGAAAGTGAAACAGATCCATGAGTTTACCTAATTTTCTATGATCTCTTTTTTCTGCTTCTTCTAGTTTAAAAAGGTATTTCTTTAGATCTTTATTGTTTGACCATGCAGTTCCATAAATTCTTTGTAACATTTCATTCTGAGCATCACCTTTCCAATAGGCACCTGAAATTTTGGTTAACTTAAACACACCTATCTGCTTTAAAGAGGGGAGATGGGGCCCTCTACAAAGATCTATAAAGTCTGATGAGCCTTGTTGGTATATTTGAAAATTCTCCTCTTGACTTGAATTTTCAAGAATATCAATCTTATATTTTTCATTACGTTCTTTAAAAAGATTGATAGCCTGATTTTTAGTTTTTAGTGATTTTTCTATGCTTGCTTCAGAAGCAATAATTGACCTCATTTCTTTTTCTATTTTAGGCAGGTCATCAACTGATAGTTGCTCATCAAAGAGAAAGTCATAATAAAAACCATTTTCGATAGTAGGTCCAATTGCAAGTTTTGCTTCTGGATAGAGATTTTTTACTGCTCTGGCTAGGACCTGAGCTGTAAGAGTATGCCGCATTATCTCTAAACCTTCATCACTATTAATAGTGATTATAGAGACATCAGCATCAGTATGAATTTCATCACATAAATCTTGCTGAGTACCATTAATATTGATTGCAACTGCAGCTTTTGCTAGATTTTCACCAATAGAACTTGCAATATCTCTACCATTAGTCGGTTTTTTGAATTTTTTTTCTGAACCATCAGGAAGTTTTATTGTTAACATTCTCTGTTCTCGAATTAGATAAAATCATTTAAGATTAATTTATGGCATTATTGTACTTTAAATTAGAGAATCCGTTAACAAAGAAGTTTTTTTTATAGAAAATACTTGTTTTATTTTTGAAAAATAATTATGAAAAAACATAAAGTTAATAAAACTAAATATGATGAAAAGCATGACCATGATCATGATTTGTGTATTGAAGATGCTCTCAATCAAGCCACGCTAATATGTAAGAAAAAAGGCTTGAGATTTACGAAGATTCGCCAAAAAGTTCTTGAATTAATTTGGGGAAGTCATAAACCAATGGGTGCTTATGATCTATTGAGCGCGCTTAGAGCGCAAGGATTAAAGGCTGAGCCACCAACAGTTTATCGTGCTCTGAGTTTTTTGATAGAGGCAGAGTTGGTTCATCGTTTAGATTCACTTAATGCATTTATAGGTTGTTCTAATCCAACTAATTCACATCAAGGTCAATTTCTTATATGTCGTGAATGTCGCAGTGTGTCAGAAGTAGGTGATAATGATATCCTTGATTTGGTTCGAATTAAGGCGTCTAATTTGGGCTTTTCAACTGTACAACAAATGCTTGAAATTCAGGTTCAATGTCAAAACTGTCGCGCTAGTGAATTACATTAAGACTATTTTCTAAAATATTGTAAAATTTAAAAAACTGATTTAATTATGAGCGACATTCAATCAAAAGATTTTATTCGACAAATTATTGATCATGATCTATTCGATGATCCTTCTAGTAAAGTCATCACAAGATTCCCACCTGAACCCAATGGTTACCTTCACCTAGGGCATGCCAAGTCAATTTATTTGAACTTTAGTATCGCTGATGAAAGAAAAGGAACAACTTATCTTCGTTTTGATGATACAAATCCAATTAAAGAAGATGCTGTTTTCGCTGAATCTATCAAGAAAGATGTGCAATGGCTTGGATTTGAATGGCATGATAAATTAACTCATGCTTCTGATTATTTTGAAAAGTTGCATCAAGCAGCAGTTTCTTTGATAAAAAATAATCTAGCTTACGTGGATAGTTCATCTCCTGAAGAATTAAAAAGTTATCGTGGGTCACTTACAAAGCCAGGTACTAATAGCCCTTTTCGTGATCGATCAATTGAGGAGAATTTAGATTTATTTGAGCGTATGAGAAATGGAGAATTCTCAGATGGTAAGATGATTTTACGCGCAAAAATTGATATGAAATCTCCAAATATGAATCTTAGGGATCCAGCAATATATCGGATTAGGCATCACCAACATCAGAGAACTGGAGATGCTTGGTGTATTTATCCAATGTATGATTTCGCGCATGCATTATCGGACGCTTTTGAGGGTATTACATACTCATTGTGCACTTTAGAGTTTGAAGATCATAGGCCACTTTATAATTGGTTTATTGAGAAGGTCAAAACTGAGGGTCAACCACGACAAATTGAATTTTCACGACTTAATTTAGCTTATTCACTTACCAGCAAAAGAAAATTAAAAGATTTAATTGATAAGAGAATAGTTGATGGGTGGGATGACCCAAGGTTAGTCACGATTGCTGGAATGAGAAGAAGGGGTTATCCACCTGCTGCTATCAGGGACTTTTGTCAACGAGTGGGAGTGACGAAAAAAGATAATTTGATTGAAATGGGAGTGCTAGAGAATTGTGTGAGAGAGCATCTTGGAGATACAGTTCAAAGGAGAATGGGAGTCCTCAGACCATTGAAAATTACTCTATCTAATTTTGATAAAGATCAAATAGAACATCTTGATGCAAAGAATCATCCTAATGTTCCTGATTTAGGTAACAGAAAAATGCCATTTTGCAATGAGTTGTATATCGAGCAATCTGACTTTCTTGAAGAAGCACCCAAAAAATTCTTTAGATTAAAGCCAGGTGGAGAAGTTAGATTAAGATATGCTTATATTATCCGTTGTGAAAAAGTGATTAAAAATTCTGACGGGGAAATATCTGAATTAATTTGTACCTATGATCCTGACACTAGGAGTGGAACAGGAACAAGTGACAAAAAAGTCAAGGGAACAATACATTGGGTATCAGCTAGGCACTCACTCGATGCTAAAATCAGACTTTATGACCGATTATTTAAGATACCCAATCCTAGTAATATTGAGGATATAGAAAATTCAATAAATCCTAATTCATTGGAAACTGTGAGTGCAAAGTTGGAAAGTTCACTTGATTCTGGAGATGCTCCTGATGTTTTTCAACTTGAAAGAAATGGTTATTTTTGTATCGATAAAAAAGAAAAAGATAAAAAATATAATCGTATTGTTACCTTGAGAGATTCGTGGGCAAAAATAGAAAAGCAGGCACTTAATCTTTAGGCTAGTTATTTTGCAATAACTTTATTGTGCGATGATTTTGCCCAATAGATAAAGAATGTATCAATTATAGAGATAATAATCTTAAATAAATATTTCACTACACCTAACTGAATCGCAGTTTTTAAGTCGACGATACCCCACCATGCAACTAATGAATAAATAGCTGTATCAATTATTTGGGAGCTCATTGTAGAAAGATTATTTCTTAACCAAAGATGTTTTTCACCTGTTTGTTGCTTTATATAATGAAATGCCCAAACATCAAATCGTTGACTAATGTAGTAGGCCAATAATGACCCAATTAAAAATCTAGGAGTAAAATTAATAATGGTTGCAAAAGCATTGTGAATTTTCATTGAAAATTCAGCAGTACCAACCTCAGTGCTAGGTTGATAAAGTAAAGCTAGGCTCATCATTAAAATCATGATCATACTGACAATAAAGCCCATCTGCACTGCATCACGCGCAGCTTTTTTCCCATAATTTTCGCTTAATACGTCCGTAGCGAAAAATATACTTGCGTAGAAAATGACTCCTAGACTAGTTTGTAGTCCAAATATAATAGTGAGCTTTGGTCCTTGCAGATTTGCTAAAAGGATACTAAAAGCAATAGCCACCTGTAAGCCAGTTTTTCCAAATAAGCGATAAAGTAAAATTGTACAGGAAAGGTCTGCAAGAAGAGTTACCAACCAAAGAACTTCTTGATTAATGATAAAGAAATTGGAGATCGCTTCGAGAATCAAATTATTCTTTATTTGTCAGACAAATTGATGAATCTTTGTAAATGAAAATCAGCATTACCAAACATTATTCCTAATGAGGATAATCTTTTAAATAGGTGAGCTATGTCTAGCTCCCAAGAAATTCCCATTCCTCCATGCAATTGAACGGCTTCCTTACCAACCTGTTGGCCAGCAGTACCTATTTGATATTTTAAGGCACTGATAGCTTTTCTGACATTACCTTTATCTGCCATAGTCGCCCATAAAAGCAGAGATTCACTTTGTTCGCAAGCCATCAAGTTATCAACCATTCTATGTTGAAGCGCCTGAAAACCTCCAATTGGCATTCCAAATTGAACTCGATTTTTTGAATATTCAACTGTCTTGTCGTGTAAGGAGCGCATTATTCCTATTGCTTCTGCACAGATTGCTAAAGTACCTTCATCAATTGTGCTCTCTAGAGCATCAAAACCTTCATCAATCTTTCCAATTATTGTATCTGATGAAGCTTCCACATTTGACATTGTTATTTCTGTTGCACTGTGCCCATCGATTGTTTTGTAGGTATTTAAAGCTAATCCTGGATTATCTCTAGATAAAGCAAATAATGAGATGCCATGCTTATCACATTGTGCTCCATTCGTTCTTGCAGGAATAATTATTAAATCTGCACAAGACCCATTAGGCACGAAAGATTTTTTTCCATTTATACTAAAAAAATCTCCTTTATTTTTAGCACTAGTAGTTATATTTTCTAATTCAAAACGAGATTGTGGTTCAGTAAATGCAAGGGTTGCTTGAATTTCTCCTTCAATAATTTTAGACAACCATTTATCCTTTTGATCCTGACTTGCCTGACGTTTTAGAATTCCTCCAGCTAGTATAATATTTTCAAGGAAAGGCTCTATTACTAGACCTCTCCCTATTTCTTTCATGATTAGCATCAATTCAACTGAACCACCATCAAGCCCTCCATCTTTTTCGGCAAATGGAATCGCTGAAAAACCCTGCTCAACAAAGAAATTCCAAACTTCTCTATCATAAGCCATCTTACTTTCAGCAATTTTCATACGTCGTTCAAAGCTATACTCGTTATCAATAAAACGAGCTAGTACGTCTCTTAGAGCTGATTGTTCTTCTGAAATCGAGAAATCCATAAATTTTCCAATATTTAAATTATTTATAAACCAAGGACATGCTTTGCAATAATATTTTTTTGTATTTCATTGGAGCCACCATATATTGATGCTTTTCGATTATTAAAATAAACCAATGAGCTAACACTATCAGCCTCAAATCCAACATGATTTTCTGGATCACTTTCAAGTGAATACTGATCAGGGATATAGGGTAAAGAAAAATAACCAGCTGCTTCCATAAACAATTCATCTAAACGTTGTTGAATTTCTGTTCCTCTAATTTTTAACAGAGAAGATTCTGGTCCAGGCGCTTTTCCTACAGAAACTGCAGCTAAGGTTCTCAGCTCAGTATATTCAAGTGCTTTTAATTCTATCTCTAGAGCAGCAACTTTCCTTTGGAATACACTGTCATTTTTTAAAGATGGTTGTGACTTTTCTGAATTTTTGATTTTATTTTTTAATTGATTGAGCCGGTATTCTGAGCGAGCTACACCAGCTATACTGGTTCTCTCATGTTGCAATAATACTTTACCATATGTCCAACCTTTACCTTCTTCACCAATTAGATTGGTGCATGGTACTCTTACATCCTCAAAATGAACCTCATTAACTTCATGATCACCCTCAATAGTAATTATTGGCTTTACGGAAACTCCAGGTGTTTTCATATCTATAAGTATAAAACTTATACCTTCTTGTTTTCTCGCAACGTCGCTACTTGTCCTCACTAAACAAAAAATCCAATCAGCCATTTGTCCTAATGTTGTCCACGTTTTAGTACCATTAATAATGTAGTCATTACCATCAAGGTCGGCTCGGGTTTTTAGTGAGGCTAGATCTGATCCTGATCCTGGCTCAGAGTATCCTTGGCACCACCATACGTTACTTGCAATAATATCTGGAAGGAAGCGTTTTTTTTGCTCCTCATTTCCATAAGTGTATATAACTGGACCAACCATCCCAAGACCAAAGGGTACAATAGCTGGTGCATTTGCTTTGGCCATTTCGTTTGCAAAAATATATTTTTGAACAACAGACCAACCGGTACCACCATATTCTACTGGCCAATTAATTGCAGACCAACCTTGCTCATAAAGTGTCTTTTGCCATCGAACAAAGTCCTCTTTTATGAGTGGAATAGCTTTGTCTTGTTTTTCTCTGATGTCTTCAGGGTACTTTTCATTAAAGAATTTTTTAACCTCTTCTTCAAATTGAAGCTCTTCTTCTGTGAAATTAGTGTGCATATACTCCTTACCTTTCAAAAACTATAAATATTGAAATCATAATGAACTAAGTTTTATATCAATTATAATAACCACATGGCTATAATAGCGCCTGTGAAAATTTTTTCTTTATACTAATACACCTTGAAACAAAATTATTAATTATTTTATATGAATACTAGCAATTCCAAAATTACTGGACCAAGAGATCAATTGAAGCGTCCACTTCGTGATTTGAGAATATCATTGTTAGATCAGTGTAATTTCAGGTGCACTTATTGCATGCCCATAAAAAAATACCATAAGAATTATCAGTTTCTTAGTAAAAACCAACGTTTAGATCATGATGAGATAGTTAGATTGGTTGGAATATTGGTACCGATGGGTGTCTCAAAGATTAGATTGACAGGCGGTGAACCATTATTAGATAAGAATATTACTCGCTTAATAGAGAGCATAAATAATATTCAAGGAATTGATGATTTGGCTCTGACTACCAATGCTTCTTTGCTTAAAGACAAAGCTAAAAGCCTTGCTAAAGCAGGTTTAAATAGAATCACTATTAGCTTAGATAGTATAAATCAAGATGTATTTTTCAAAATGAATGGAAATCGCGGCAAAGTTTCAGAAGTTATGCAAGGTATAGAGGCCGCTGAAAATGCAGGTTTATTGCCAATTAAAATTAATACAGTTGTTCAGCGAGGTGTAAATGATCACAGTGTGCTAGATTTGCTTGCTCATTTTCGGGGTACTGGTCATATAGTTCGTTTGATTGAATTTATGGATGTTGGAACTCAAAATAATTGGAATCGAGATTCTGTGGTCACCGCTAATGAATTGCTGAGTATGATAGAAAATAAGTGGCCTGTAAGCCCTATTGAGAAAACATATAAAGGTGAAGTAGCAAAAAGATATGTCTATGATGATGGTGCTGGAGAAATTGGCTTTATTACGTCTGTTTCAAAACCATTTTGTGGAGATTGCAGTAGGGCTAGATTATCTGCAGATGGGGTTCTTTATACCTGTTTATTTGCAAGTCAAGGTGCTGACATTAAAAGTTTATTAAGATCAGGTGCTAGTGACGAAGAGATAGAAAGCGAATTTACCCGAATATGGTTATCGAGAAATGATCGTTATAGTGAGCAGCGAAGTGGCTCTGTAGCGAAAACTCAAAAAATTGAAATGTATAGAATGGGTGGTTAAAAGCCAATAAAAAATGAAGAAAATAACACACTTAGATAAAGAAAATAAACCACAAATGGTGGATGTAAGTAGTAAAAAAATTACTACTAGATTTGCACACGCTCAAACAAAAATAATATTTCCATCACTCATTAGTGAACGTTTCATTAATGGTGATATCAATACAGCAAAAGGGCCTGTATTTTCAACTGCTATTATTGCAGGTGTAATGGCAGCAAAAAAAACCCATGAGCTTATTCCTTTTTGCCATCCAATAGGATTAGATGACTGTGATATCAAAATAGAATTTAATACTAAAAAAGAGGTTATTATTGACTGTATTTGTAAAGTTAAACATCGAACAGGAGTTGAAATGGAGGCAATGACAGGGTCAAGTGTTGCAGCTCTTACTATTTATGATATGTGTAAGGCACTCTCACATAATATCATTATTCAGGAGACAAAATTGATCTCAAAGTCAGGCGGAAAAAAAGATTTTCATCGTGAAAAATAATAAATATTTATGGGGATTAATCCTTACAGGCGGCCAAAGTAGAAGAATGGGTTTTGATAAAGCTCTTATAGAAACCCAAGGTCAATCTCAACTTTCTAAAACTTATAATTTAATGGAGCAGAAGCTTACTAAAGTTTTTGTTTCTGTTAGAGAGGATCAGAAACAGGATGATATGAGAAGTCAGTACCCATTGATATCTGATATTTACACAAATTTAGGTCCATTAGCCGGAATATTGTCTGCAATGAAAAAATACCCTAAGGTCAGCTGGTTAGTAGTTGCATGCGATTTATTAAATTTAGACAAAGAAACTCTTTCTTGTCTCATTGAGAATTTTCCATCGAACTCCTTTTTTTTAGCATATAAGAGTGAAAATGATGGGTTACCAGAACCTTTATGCGCTATTTATAGTAATGAATCCTTAGCAATAATTGAAAAAAATGTAGCTAATAATGTGAAATGTCCAAGAAAAATACTCATCAATTCAGATACCTGCTTGTTATCACAACCAAATAAAAGTGCATTAGAAAATTTTAATACACCCGACGACCTAATGAGAACGTAAAATAGGAATTAAGTATGAAAAAATCAATTAAGGTAACTTATTTTGCTCTTTTTAGAGAAAAAGCAGGTATTGCAGAGGAAATAATCTCAACCAAGGCGCAATCAACCTCAGAATTATTTTACGAATTACAAGATCGCCATCAATTAAATGAACCACTGGGGCATTGTAAAGTCGCAATTAATGATGAATTGGCAGATTGGGACTCATTGATTGAGGATGGGGATACGGTCTTGATGTTTCCACCAGTAGCAGGCGGGTAAGATGAAAGTCTCCTCAAGTATTATTGATGTTAGTCGATGCACTGACCTTTTGGTGGACTCTAGGGCAGGTGCTCTAGTTGGGTTTGAGGGCTGGGTAAGAAATCATAATGAAGGTCATAGTGTTCTAAAGCTCGAATACGAGGTATTTGTTCCAATAGCAGAGAAAGAAGGAAAGATTATTCTTTCAGAGGCAAAAGAAAAATTTGAAATAATTGATGCGTTTGCAATTCATCGAAGTGGCCTCTTAGAAATAGGCGAATGTGCTGTTTGGGCTGGCGTATCAGCAGCACATCGAGATGAAGCGTTCGATGCATGTAAGTATATTATTGATAATATAAAGACAAGGTTACCGATTTGGAAAAAAGAGTATTATGAGGATGGTCATTCAGGCTGGGTGAATTGCGAGCGATGCGCAGCTACTAAGTAATTGACTTCAAATCATCAACGGTATCGATATCTGTGAATACTGATTTATCAATAATGTGAATAACATCTTTTTTGTGTTTTAAGAATAAATTTTTTGCACCTTGGTCACCAGTTATTTTGAGCAGGCTTGAGAAATATTTTTTCGGTATTATTGCTGGTGGACCTTGATTTAAACTATCAGAAGTACAAACTATTTTTTTAGTATTTTTTTTCCATAGCTGTATAATTTTTTCAAGATGAGATATTGTGACTAATGGTTGATCAACTAAAATAACCATGATGGCATCCGCACTATTTGGGAGTATTTCAATGCCATGCTTAATAGAGCTGGACAAACCATCTTTATAATTACCATTGATACTAATGAATCCTAATTGTGGTTGGTGAGCATGATATAGTTGTGTTGAGTTATCACCCATAATTACGATGTAATTGGAGCCCATTACTTTTTCAACCATTTTGATGCAGCGCCCTAATAAAGTCTCATTCTTATAGATTGCAAGCTGCTTTAAAGAACCAAAACGAGAACTTTCACCAGCTGCTAATATGATCGAATAGATATTTTTAGTGTTCACTATGTGCTCAATTTAATTATTTCTATGAAGTTTAATTGATATGCTACTCCATATATCATTGGACGTTCATATTATCTTAAATAGCTATTACCTATAAACCAAGGATTTAAATTGCATATTATTAATTCAATACAGGATGCACAGGCATTTGAAGGAACTGAAATCGGTATTTCACCATGGGTAATTATTAATCAAGCCCGCATTGATGAATTTGCCTCAGCAACTGGAGATGATCAATGGATACATATTGATCAAGCTCGGGCCGCTAAAGAGATGCCTGAGGGTAAGACAATTGCTCATGGTTATCTTACTTTATCCTTGATACCTAAATTAACAAATGATTTTATAGAGGTACCTAATCTAAAGCAGATGATCAACTTTGGGTGTAATAAAGTGAGATTTTACTCTGCAGTTAATGAAGGTGATAAGGTACGAGCAAGGGGAACTCTAATAAGAGCCAAGGAAAGGGCTGGTATGATGCAGCTTCTTTCAAAAGTAACAATTGAAATCGAAGGTAAAAAAAAGCCAGCATGTATTGTAGAGATGCTGGTTTTATTGGTGATGAAATAATAAATAATTAGGAATTTAACTCAAATTAGAGATATATTTGTGCTTATTTTATAAATAGAATGGTTAAGCAGTAAGGAGTCAATTTATGCACGGTTTGATGATGGATACACCTTTATTAATTTCCTCTATCGTGGAACATGCAGATATTAATTTTCATGATCGAGAGATAGTTTCAGTAACAGGTGAAGGCTCAATTCATCGATACACTTACGGAGATTGTTTTAAACGCGTTAGAAAACTTGCTAATGCTTTATCTAGATTGAAGTTATCTGAAGGTGATCGGATTGCAACAATAGCCTGGAACGATTATCGTCATCTTGAGGCATATTATGCTGTGGGTGGAGCTGGTTATGTATGTCACACTATAAATCCGAGGCTATTTCCAGAACAAATTGTATTCATGATTAATCATGCTGAGGATAAGTGGCTGATGATTGATCCATTATTTATTCCTTTAATTGAAAAATTAGTTCCACAAATCCCAAATGTAAAGGGTTTTATTGTTATGGGTGATGCTGAGTCAGCTAAAGATACTAATCTTGACAATGTAATTGCATATGAAGAATTAATTAAAAATGAAAGTGATCAGTATGAATGGCCCTTGATGGATGAGAAAACTGCAATGGGTCTATGTTATACCTCAGGCACCACTGGTGATCCAAAAGGAGTTCTTTATAATCATCGAGCAATGGTTTTACATGCGTTTGCTCTAATTGCACCTGATGCGATGAATTTATCTAATCGAGATTGTATATTGCCAGTTGTTCCATTGTTCCATGTAAACTCTTGGGGATCTCCTTATGGGGCAATGATGGTAGGCGCTAAAATTGTTTATCCAGGGCCAAAAATGGCTGATGGTGAAACTTTGTATAATTTAATGGAAGAGGAGGGTGTGACTGTTTCTCTCGGAGTTCCGACGGTTTGGCTGGTTTTGCTTCAATATGCAGCTAAATATAAGAAAAAATTAAAAAGCTTAAAACGCACAGTAATAGGTGGAGCAGCCGTTCCAGAATCAATGATTAGAGATTTTCGGGATAATCATGATGTTTTTGTTCAACAAGCTTGGGGGATGACTGAGATGAGTCCACTTGGTACAGTAATGTCATTAAAGCATGGTATGGAAAACCTATCTGAGGATGAGTTGATTAACTTACAAACTAAACAGGGAAGAGGTATGTTTGGTGTTGAGATGAGAATTGTTGACGATAATCATGAATCATTACCTTGGGATGGTGAAGCTTTTGGTGCTCTTCAGGTAAAAGGGCCATGGGTCTGCAGTGACTACTACAAACTGGAGGGAAAGGCTGGTTCTCATTCGATAGATGGGTGGTTTGATACTGGAGATGTAGCAAAGATTGATTCAGATGGATTTATGCAAATTACGGATCGTACAAAAGATGTTATAAAATCTGGAGGAGAGTGGATCAGTTCTATTGAAATTGAAAATACTGCGATGGGCCATAGGGCTGTTGCTGAAGCAGCAGTGATTGGAATTGCACATGAGAAATGGACTGAAAGACCATTATTGATAGTAGTGAAAGCAAAAGATCTAGAGCTTACAAAAGAAGAAATAATGACCTATCTAGAAGACAAAATCGCTAAATGGTGGATGCCTGATGACGTTGTTTTTGTTGAGGAAATTCCTCATACAGCGACAGGAAAAATCAAAAAAACAGCCCTACGAGAGCAATTTGCAAGTTTCAAATTGACAAGTTAATTTAAGTAAAAAATATGCAACCTATTCTCAATGATCTAATTCATTTACTCAAGCTTGAGCGGCTAGAGGAAAATATTTTTAGAGGTGATAGTAGAGACATTGGCAGTGCTCAAGTTTTCGGAGGACAGGTGGTCGCCCAAGCGTTATCAGCGGCTCAACATACAGTAAATGATCGTATTGCTCACTCGTTACATGCATATTTTTTAAGGCGAGGTGACATGCAGGCACCAATTGTCTATGAAGTTGATCGAGCCAGAGATGGAGGTAGTTTTTCGGTGAGGAGGGTTGTTGCTATTCAGCATGGTAGACCAATTTTTAATTTAGCTGCTTCATTTCAAAAATGCGAAGGTGGTTTTGAACATCAAACTAGAATGCCTGATGTTCCTGGACCAGAGAATTTGAAAAATATGACGCAATTACTCTCTAGTAAAATTGATAAAATACCAGAGAAATTAAAGAAATTTTTGACTAGTGAAAAACCCTTTGAGTTTCGCCCAGTACAACCAATTGATATCCTCAACCCAGGGGAATTACCACCTATTAATCATGTATGGATCAGAGCGATCAATAAGGTACCTGATGATAAATATTTACATCAATGTTTATTGGCTTATGTTTCTGATTTTCAATTATTAGGAACGAGTCTTAGGCCACATGGTCTAGGTATTCCTTTTGGGGGTGGAAAGATACAAGTCGCTAGCTTAGACCATACTCTCTGGTTTCATCGTGAATGCCAAGTTGATGATTGGTTATTATATTCATCAGATAGCCCTAATGCCTCGGGTGCAAGAGGCTTTGCTAGAGGTGAGATATTCAAAAGAGATGGTACCTTGATAGCATCAGTCGCACAGGAAGGATTGATTAGAAAAATTGAGTCAAATAAAGATAAAATTACAACATCCGACCCAAGATTGCGAATTTCTTAGCTCGGGTGATTATTCGCTCTTAGCTTGATTTACAACAGATTGAATTGCGGTTTCAATATCTTTTTTATTACCAAGAAAATTTCTTGAAATTGGATGAAAATTATCATCGAGCTCATATAATATTGGCACACCAGTCGGTATATTGAATTGGGTGATTTCCTCCTCAGAGATATTGTCCAGCATTTTAACGAGTGCACGAAGACTATTACCATGGGCAACAATTAAGATATTTTTATCATTTCTTAATTCAGGTAAAATGAATTCTTCCCAGCATTCTTGAACACGTATTAGAGTTGTTGCCAGTGATTCTGAGGCTGGTAGCTCATTTATATTTATATAGCGCTCATCATTGATTGGGTGTCGTTCATCATTAGTTGCTAATTCTGGTGGTTTAATATCATAACTTCGACGCCAGAGATGAACTTGATCTTTCCCAAATTTTTTTGTAGTTTCTGACTTATCTAGACCCTGAAGAGAGCCATAATGCCTTTCATTAAGTCGCCAATCGCGATGAACAGGTAGCCAGGCTCTATCTATTTCGTCTAATATTACCCATAGTGTATGTATCGCTCTTTTTAAAAGTGAGGTATATGCAACATCAATTTTAAAATCAAGTTGATTTATTATTTCACCAGCCTGTTGCGCTTCCAATTTTCCCTGTTTAGTTAAATCAACATCGGTCCAGCCAGTAAATAAATTTTTTAAATTCCATTTACTTTGACCATGTCTAACTAACACTAGTTTATTTGCCATAACGAATTATTGAGCCTCTAAATTAATTTCTGTGAATAGTTCGGTACGTTTAGTTAATTTTTCAAAAATTTTATTGATAACTGAGACTTCCTCTTCATTAAGTTCTTGGGTGAGTATTTGCTCTATTTGTAATGCTGCTTTTGAGAGTTTTTGATGGATATGTTTGCCTTGTTCGGTAAGCTTTAAGATAGAGCGTCTTCGATCTTCTGATTCATATTCTCTGTTTACATGACCATTATCAATCAATTTATTCAGAGCTCTACTTACTGCCACTTTATCCATTGAAGTCCTTTTTGAAACATTAATTGCTGACATATTAGGTGTGTGACCTAGCACCACTATAATTCGCCACTCAGGTATGGATAAATTAAAATGATTATTATAAAGGGTAGCTATTGAATTTGTTACAGAGTATGAAAGAGTAGAAAGTCTGAAGGGTAAAAAATCCTCAAGAATAAGATTTTTATTATCGGATTGTGTTGTTGTCATAATTATATTCTCATGTTTAGAAAGATCTTATTGATACCATTCATTCTAATTGAGCTAACAATGGGAGTCTTTTATCTTTTCATAACTTTACAAAAAAGTTTATCTTAATATAGCAACAAATTTCCTAATTAAGACTTATGCGCCAGCTCAAGATATTTTTTAGATGACATTTCAGCTAATCTACTTTTGGTACGTTGAAACTCAAATGAGAATTTTTTCTCATTATATAAGTCTTTTGATAAAACTTCGCTTGTATATATTAATTTTACATTTCTTTCGTAAAATTCATCAATTAACGCAATAAATCTCCTTGTTTCATTTTCCATAGATTTATGAAGATATGGGATATTTGATATAACTACATTTTGGTATTGTTTGGCGATTTCTATGTAATCAATAGTACTTCTATTACTTGAACAAATTGAATCAAAATCAAACCAGATAATAATTTCAGCGGCCATAATGCAATCAATATATCTATTATTAATTAAGATTTTAGTTTTACTTTTGCTATTAAAAGGTGCAATTTTATTAAAATACTCTAATAACAGATGATTGCTTTCTTTATTGTGTATTGAGCTTAAATCTATATTTGATTTATTATTTGTTATTCTATAATCACAACCTTTTTCAATATTAATAATTCTTGTATGTGACTTAATTAGTGCTATAGCTTTTAGAAATCTATCTCTTTGTAGACCATTTTGATACAGAGTATCTGGGTCACAATTTGATGTTGCCACCAGAGTAATTCCCTCTTCAAATAGACCTTCTAGGAATTTGTGAAGAATCATTGCATCTGCAATATCTTCAACAAAAAATTCATCAAAACAGAGAACATCGATATCTTTTTTCATTAATCTTGTTAGTTTTTTAATTGGATCTTTTGCTTGTTTTAGCTGCACTAAATTAGTATGAATATCGTTCATCATTTGATGAAAATGTAGCCTCCGTTTCCTTTTTGTTTTGAGAGTGTTAAAAAATAGGTCCATTAAAAAAGTTTTTCCTCTTCCTACATTTCCCCATAAGTAGATGCCTTTGATCATCTTTTTAGTTTGGAATAAATTTCTGAAGAATGACCTATCTAGATGATTAACCTCTAATTGTGATTGTAATTTTGAAAACTCAGTAATAACCTTCAATTGAGAGTTATCTTTTTTAATGCCTGTCGTAGCTATGTATTTTTTGTATATATCCAAGGGGTACCATGATTTATTAATGATAGTTACTTTCTAATTGCAATGATTGTAAGATAATTTATTATTACTAGAAATAATAGTGCAATATCTTTGAAGTTAAATTGTTTAAAATTAAATTTTAGAATTTAAGTAGATAGAAGTGAAAAAAATGACTGAATCTAGTGAAAGAGAGTCGATGGATTTTGATGTGGTAATTGTTGGTGCAGGCCCATCAGGCCTCTCAGCAGCATGCAAATTAATGCAACTCTCAAATGAGAAGGGCTTAGATCTCTCAGTTGTTGTGGTTGAGAAAGGATCTGAAATTGGAGCGCATATCTTATCTGGAAATGTATTTGAGGTAACTGCGCTAGATGAACTTTTTCCAAAATGGCAATCTCAAGGTGCGCCCATAAAAACAGCTGTTTCGAAAGATATTATTCATTATTTTCCAAATCACAAGAATGGCTTCAAGATTCCTAATTTTTTTGTGCCTAAAACTCTGCACAACAAAGGAAATTATATTATTAGCCTAGGAAGATTATGCCAGTGGCTTGGTGAAAAAGCAGAGGAGCTAGGTGTAAACTTATTTCCTGGATTCGCTGCATCGGAGCTTTTATATGATGAAAAAAATACTGTTATTGGTGTTGCTACAAGTAATATGGGTATTGGCTTGGATGGAAGGAAAAAAGAGAGTTATCAAGCAGGATATGAACTTTTAGGGAAATATACAATACTTGCGGAGGGGTGTAGAGGTAACCTTGGTGAAGAGGTTATTGAGCATTATAATTTAAGAGAAAATGCTGATCCGCAACATTATGGTCTGGGATTAAAAGAAGTATGGGAAGTTGACCCATCAGTTCATAAGGAAGGTCTTGTTGTTCATACGACAGGTTGGCCATTAGACAACCATACCGAAGGCGGTGGTTTTTTATATCATGCCAGCGACAATCAAATATATTTAGGCTTAATAGTGGCTCTGAACTATGAAAATCCTTACTTATCTCCATTTGAAGAGTTTCAGCGATGGAAGCATCACCCCAAAATTAAGCAGTATTTAAATAATGGGAAAAGAATATCCTATGGTGCTCGAGCTGTTAATAAAGGGGGCTTCCAGTCATTACCTAAATTATTTTTTCCAGGAGGAGCTTTAATAGGCTGCGATGCAGGTTTTCTCAATGGAGCAAAAATTAAAGGATCTCATACCGCTATAAAGAGTGGCATGCTTGTCGCAGAAGCCATAGTTGATAATCTTAATAATGATGATTTAAATTCATTTGAACTGTCAAACTATGAGAGTTCTTATAAAGCCTCATGGTTATATGATGAACTCTATCAATCACGTAATTTTGGCCCTGGGTTGCATAAATTTGGGACCTTAATGGGAGGCGCTTTCGCCTTTATTGATCAGAATCTTATGCAAGGGCGTTTTCCATTTACCTGGCATAACAATTCTCATGATCATAATGCTTTGAGTTTAGCCAATAAAGTAAGCGTGATTGATTACCCAAAACCAGATGGTAAGATAAGTTTTGATAGACTATCTTCGGTCTTTCTTTCTAGCACTAATCACGAAGAAGACCAGCCCTCTCATTTAAAATTGAAAGATTCTGAAGTTCCCATTAAGTATAATCTTCCTAATTTTGCAGAACCAGCACAACGTTATTGCCCTGCAGGTGTATATGAAGTTCTAGAAGAAAATGGTACTTCTAAATTTCAAATTAATGCTCAAAATTGTGTACATTGTAAAACTTGTGATATCAAGGATCCCACTCAAAATATTGTGTGGACAGTCCCTGAGGGCGGTGGTGGTCCAAATTATTCT
>MDTC01077722.1_pt1 | contig 17301 bp, 18 predicted proteins | sample 811181 | NCBI WGS metagenome assembly MDTC01 (sample SAMN05326644, study PRJNA326480) | marine metagenome | isolation source: seawater | place: Pacific Ocean: North | collected 2011 | reverse complement strand
GTGCGCGCCGTTACGCCCGCCTTGTCCGCGATGACGTTGTCCGGCTCCTTGCCGAGGAGATCCGCGAACTTGGCGATCTCCGCATCCTTCGTACCCTTTCGGATGTGCAACCCGTTCTGTTCGCTCACCTTGGGCTCCTCGCGCTTCTTGCGCGCCCGGCGCTTCTTGGCAGGAGGCGGGGCCCCCGTGCCCTGCACCGGTTCACGAGTGGTGTTGGTGCGGACCAGCGCGAGGGTGATGGCTCCGGGCGTAGTGCCGAACTCTTCGGCTACGTCCTTGACCGGCTTCGACTCCAGGGCAGCGACGATGTCGGCCCACTTGTCGCTCTCTTCGAGCATACACACCTCCCACGCATACGACGTCGTCGGCTCTAACCAGTCATTTGCGAAACACCAGGAATTGTCGTCTTTTCATTTTCCACATGAAAGGAAACACTACCTGATCCCTTTTCTACGGCACTCTGGTCCACCGCTCGGGTCTCGCTGGTCGGACATCCTCTTGACAGTCCGAAGCACCGCGCTCGGTACACTCAGGGTCGGAGGTGCGCATGCGCACGAGCTTCCTCATCACCGCCGTCGTCCCCCTGCTGTTCGCCCTCGGCTGCAAGCCGGACGAGACTGGCACGTCCGGTACCGACGGCACGGACGAGACCGACGACACCAACAACCCGGCCTACGGCGACTGCCACCCGCTCCTGGCGGAGTACCTGATCGCCCAGGGCAAGGACCCGCTGGACTCGGCCGACAACAGCCTCTGCTTCACGCTGAACGTCAACGAGCCCTGCACGCGCCGCGGCGGCCGCGAGGGCACCCGGGTCTTCCGCTTCATGGACGACGGTCGGGTGACCGCGGACGGCAAGTTCACCGGCACCGAGTACTGGTTCTGGTTCGAGGGCGACCCCGACAACTGGGATCAGGACGTGGTCGACACCCTCACCTACGAGGGCGCCGCCTCCGAGCGCTTCACGGGCTCGCAGCTCACCTGCAGCCAGTGCGAGGAGATCTACGAGGTCACCCGCACCGTCGTGGAGAACAACTCCGGCACGCCCTACGCCACCGACGTGGTGTTCGCCCTCGACAACCTGAACCCCAACGGGGGCTTCCAGGACGACACGAAGCGCAACATGTTCGTGTTCTACGGGCGCTACAACCGGCAGGGCGAGATCAACGACCTCGACACCGACTACGCCAAGGGCCAGTACACGCCCGACAGCATGGTCCCCGGCACCCTGCCCGCCAGCTACACCTGGTTCCCCCAGGGCGGCGAAGGCAAGTGCTACTGAACCGCGTGTGGGTCGCACTTCAGTCCGGGTGAACGCCCCGCGAAGGTGCTAGCAGGCCCCATGGTCCGTTGGGTCTTCGGCTACGGCAGCCTCGTGTGGCGGCCGGACATCGAGCACGATGAAGCCGTGCCCGCCCGCATCGTCGGGTGGGCGCGACGCTTCTGGCAGTCGAGCACCGACCACCGCGGCGTGCCCGGCGCGCCCGGACGCGTCGCCACCCTGGTCCCCGAGCCCCGCGGTCAGGTGATCGGCCGGGCCTACCGCATCCCCGAGTCCGTGCTGGACCAGACCCTGGCGCGCCTCGACCATCGGGAGCGCGGCGGATACGCTCGGGAGATCCTTCCCTTGCTGCCACTCGATGGCGACGGCGCCTTCGCCGAGGGGCTGGTCTACCGGGCCACGCCGGACAATCCCAACTGGGCGGGTCCCGCCCCGATCCGCCAGATCGCCCGCCAGGTGCTCGCCTCGGTCGGGCCGAGTGGACCCAACCCGGAGTACCTGCTGCGACTGCACGAGGCGCTGGCCGCCTGGGACGCGGTCGACGACCACCTGGACGCCATCGTGAGGGAGATGGAGGCGATCAGGTCCGGGCGCGCATGAACGCGGCGATGTCCTCCCACAGCGGCCGCGAGCGCGGGTCGGTCACGAGCCCCATGTGGCCCGGATCCCAGTCGAGTCCGTGCTCACCGCGGCGGGCGTAGAGGAACTCCGCCCGCCCGGGCCCCAGCCGCTCGGCGAAGGCCCGCACGCCCTCCACGTGGCCCATGATCGCGTCCCCGGCGCCAGCGACGCAGAGCACCGGCCCCTGCACCTGCCGGAGTCCGGCCAGGTAGTCCAGCCTTCCGGCGCGGTCGCGCCATCCGTCCTGCAGCCAGAAGCGACAGAGATCCTCCACATACGGGGCGGACTCGTCGACATTTCCCATTCGAATCGCGCGACTCGGCCAGTGACCGACCGCCTGAACGACTCGCCGAAACATCCGAATGGTCACGTCCTTTCTCAGCGTCCGCCGCCGGGATCCCTCGAGGGACGGCATCCACACGTTTCCCGCGATGAGCACATGCCCGTGCGGCACGACCGGTCCCCCGATCGTGCCGCTACAAGCCAGGGAGACGTGCGCTCCAAGGCTGTGGCCGACCACCCAGACAGGTCCGCCGCTGCGCTCCGCCACCCCGGCGAGCAGGGCGGGAACATCGTGCTGGACGAGGTCGTCATAGGACCACCTCCCCCCGTCGGACACCTTCGGTCCGGATCCCCCATGCCCACGGAAATCTGCAACGTGCACGTCGAACCCGGCGCGCGCAATCGTCGCAGCGAGGCCGTCTCCCACGGGTTTGTCGAGCGTACGGGAGTCGACCATCATCGCCGGGAGCAGCAGGGCGGCCCCGCGACGGCCCGGATCGCTGGCTCGACGGGTGCGCACCGCCAGCTCCCAGCCGTCCACCGTGCGCACACGGTACCCGTCCATTCCGTCGTCCACGCCCTCGCCTCCTGTCGGAGCATGGCATAGCCGAGCGCACGGAGGTTCGCGTGGCGGTGCGTCAGGTCCACACGTTCAGCGGCGGTCACGTCCGCCACCTCGAGCGGCTGGTGCGGGCGGACAGCCCGCTGCGCCTGCGGACGCTGCCGGTGCGCTTCGGTATCGTCGAGCACGCAGAGGGCCCGATCGTCGTCGACACCGGCTACCACCCCAGCCTGCACCAGCGCCTGCGTGGCCTGGGCCGGGTCTACCCGCGCGTGGTGCCGTTCACCTGCACCCCGGACGAGACGGTCGGCGCCCGCCTGCATCAGCTCGGCTACGACGCCGACGACGTGCAGGGCGTGTTCCTCACCCACCTGCACGCGGATCATGTTGGCGGCCTGTGCGACGTTCCCGGCGCGCCCATCTGGGTGAGCCCGGTCGCCTGGCGCGCCCTGCGGTCCGGCTCCAGGCTCGATCTCGTCCGACACGGCTTCTTCGCCGAGCTCGTGCCCGAGGACCTGCTCCCGCGCCTGCGCTTCGTGGAGCCGCCCCCCGCCGGAGCCGACCTCGACGACTCCGCCCTGGACCTGCTCGGCGACGGCAGCCTCGGGGTCGTCTCCCTGCCCGGCCACGCCCCCGGTCAGATCGGGCTGTCGGTCCGCGGTCCGGACGGTCAGCGAGCCCTCTTCGTCGGCGACGCCACCTTCAGCCGCGGCGCGGTGGACACGGTGCAGCTCCCCTCCCCACTGTTCCAGGCGCTGGTCGCCGATGACGCCGCCGCCACCCGGCACAGCCTCGCCCGCATCCGCGAGTGGCTCGGACAGCACCCCGATCTCGCCATCCTCGCCGCCCACGCCTGGGAGGGGCCCGACGAGGGCACCCTGTGGGGCTGATCACTCCATCAGCTTCTTCCTGACCCCGCGCTCGGTCACACTGAAGGGAAGGAGCTTGGCCAGCTTTCGCTCGACAGCCCCCGGGCCCATCGGGTGGCGCAGCCGGGTGCGCGGCCCCTCGAGCAGGGTCATGATCCGAGTGATGACCTCGTCGGGCTCGCGCATGGACTGCTGGACCATCGCCATCAGCCGTTCCTCGACCCGGGCGGAGATCTCCCCGTAGGGGCCACCGTCGGCGTCGGTATCGGCCAGCGTCCGGTTCCGTCCCCAGATGTCGGTGCGGTACGGCCCGGGCTCGACCAGGTACACGTCGATGTCGAAGGGCCGCAGCTCGTGGCGCCAGGACTCGGACATGCCCTCCAGGGCGAACTTGCTGGACGCGTAGGCGCCGAGCCCGGGCAGGGCCATGATCCCGCTGACGCTGGACAGCATAATCAGCTTGCCTGCGCGCTGGGTGCGCATGGCGGGCAACACCGCACACGTCATGGCCCACACGCCGAAGACGTTGACGTCGAACACCTTGCGCAGCTCCTCCTCGGTCAGCAGCTCCAGGAAGCCGCCGAGCGCCACGCCGGCGTTGTTGACGAGCCCATCGATGCGGCCGTGCTCGTCGAGGATCCGCGCGACCGCGGCTTCCCGCTGGTCCTTGTCGGTGACGTCCAGCTGGACCGGCCGCACGTCGAGCCCGGTGGAGCGCGCCACCAGCTCGTCCTTGGTCGCGAGATCACGCAAGCCGGCGTAGACCGTGTGCCCTCGCCGGGCGGCCTCCACCGCGATGCCGAGCCCGAACCCTGAGCGGCAGCCCGTAACCAGCGTCACCATGTCGACCTCCGGACCCGCGGATTGCCACGTTATGTCCGAGGCGTCCACCCGGCGAGGCGGGTCGCCGGATCCGATGGCATGACCATGATGGCTGGAGGAAGTGTGCTGATCCTGCTCTCGACCCTGATGTCCCAGGCCGCCCCGCCCACTGCGCCGACCACCTACGCCGCGGCCCAGCCGCAGAGCAAGGTCCAGGCGATCCTCGATGGTGCGGTAGAGAGTGCAGTCAGTGAGTTCTCGTGGGCCCTGCGGCCGATGGTGCGGCCCAAGCTCGCGCCCCTCGCCACCGCCTGTCCGTCCTACGACGTGCACATCGACGGGCCCGCATTCCGGATCCAGTGCAAGGGCAAGGACCCCTTCGAGTGGACGGTCGGCAAGAGCGACGCCTGGACCAGCCCCGACGGACGCCAGATGACGGTCACCCTGCGCCAGGAGGGCGCGCGCTTCCACCTCGACTTCGTGGGCAAGGAGGGTGGCAAGACCTACATCTACGACTTCGCTGGGGACGGTCTCGTCGTCACCCAGAAGATCTACGCGGACAAGCTCCCGAGCCCCATGCAGTGGACCCTGTCCTACCGCACGCCATAGGACCCGCGATCGCGTAGACGTGGCGTCCGAGGCGGATCCTCGGACGCCCCGGATCTTCACTCGAAGCGCACCCGCCCGGAGCCGGTCTCCTGGATGTCGCGCTCGGAGGGATCGCCGTGGATGGTGGCGCCACCGCTGCCGGACAGACGCGCGCGGAGGGACTCGACGACGGTCATCTCGACGCCGCCGCTGCCGGAGATCGTGATGTCTGCCTCGCGGGCGACCAGACCCTCCTGCTTGACCCCACCGCTGCCGGACAGGTCGATGGCGACCGAGTCGATCTGACCCCGGATGTCGTTGCCGCCGGATCCGCTGGACACCACCTCGAGGTTGCAGGCTTCCAGCTCGTCGATGACGACCCGACCGGATCCGGTGTGCAGGACCGCCAGCCCGCACGCCTCGGGGGCGATGGCGTGGGCGATCTCGACCGCGCCGGAGCCGTGGGAGTCGACGTCGGTCAGCGCGCCGGCGGTGCCGTCCACGACGAGGGCGCCGGATCCATCACTGCCGACGCGGGCGAGCATGGGGAAGTCACCGACCACCTCAAGCCCGCCCGATCCGTCGGAGCGCGCCTCGAAGAGCTCGGGCAGCACCACCTCGGCGGTGCAGTCGGTGCGGGGCAGCAGCGTCACGCCCGGCGTGGCGCGCACGATCAGCATGCCGTCGGACTCGACCTCGACCTCGATCTCGTCCAGGAGGTTGTCGTCGCAGGTCAGCTCGAAGCTGCGCTGCTCACCCGGCGACACGGTCACGTGGACCATCGTGCTGCTGACGATGCCAGTGGCACCGTCGATGTCGCGGGTCTCGGTGGCGGCGTCGCCGGATCCGACGTGGCCGACCACGCAGGCTGGAATGAGGACGAGAGCGGGGATCGTGAACAGGCGCATCATGGGTTCCTCCAAGTGTCGCCTGGTTGGACACCGGCCCCGGTCCCACCTGTCACCGCGGATCCCCGATTTCCTGACGAGCCCGGCAGCGACGGATCCAGCGAGCGGTGTCAGGGACCGGTCATCCAGTCCGGACCTCCCATACCGCACAATGCACATCCACCCCTGCAGTTGAAGGAGGGACCATGCGACCCTGGCTGATGCTCCCGCTCCTGCTCCCTGGCCTGTGGGCAGGCATCACGTTCGCAGCGCTCTGGCCCGCCGATGCGCCAGTGTGGCTGTTGCATCCGCTCACCCCTGCCGCCCTCGCCATCACCGGCATCATCGTGGCCTGGTTCATGGAGCAGGTGCGCTCCAACCCCCGCCGCGTCAGCCGCCGTGGCTTCTTCGCGCGCCTGTTCGAGCCCAAGCTGGCCGAGGAGACCGACGAGCCGATCGTCACCGAGCCCGAGCCCTGGATCTCGGCGCCGGACGACCTCATCGCCTTCGACGACAGCCAGCCCAAGTGGCGCTTCACGCCGATCCCGACCGACGCGCTGCACGTGGGCATGCCCCAGACCGCGACGCCGGCGCCGGGACGCTAGCAGACCTCCGGGCCTCCGCCTCGCCTACGCCGTCTGCGCCGCGGGGGTCTGCACCTGAGCCTCGAGCCACGCGATCAGGTCCGCGGTGACCTGGTCGCGGTTGGTCTCGTTGAGCAGCTCGTGGCGGGCACCCTCGACCAGCTCCACGTCCAGCTCGTCGAAGCCGCGGGCGGTGTAGAGGTCCACCAGGCGACGGAAGCCGACCTGGCCCTCGTGCACGGGATCCTCGCCGCCGCTCATGATGCGGATCGGCAGATCCTTCCGGATCTTCGCCACGTTCTCCGGCTTCTCGAGCTCGCGGAAGGCCTCCAGCAGGTCGACCCACAGCCCGGTGGTCGAGGGGAACCCGCACAGGGGATCCTCGACGTACTTGTCCACCTCGGCCGGGTCGCGGGAGAGCCAGTCGAACTCGGTGCGGCGATCGGGGATGGCGCGGGAGAAGGCGCCGAAAGACAGGCGCTGGAGCAGCCAGCTGACCTTGCGCCGACCGAGGCGCCAGCGCTCGAGCTTCGCGAGCTGCCGACCGACCTTCACCAGCAGACCGGTGTTCAGGGTGCTGCCGCTGATCACGGCTGCGGCGTAGTCGTCGTGCTCGAACAGGAGCGACTGCAGGGCGTAGGAGCCCATCGAGTGCCCCAGGATGGCCAGCGGCGCGTCGGGATGGCGGCGACGGGCCTCCTCGCTGACCGCGCGAACGTCGCCGACCACCTTGGCCCAGCCGTCCTCGTCGGCGAAGTAGCCGAGGTCGCGCACGCTGTGGGCGGTCTGGCCGTGGCCGCGCTGGTCGTGGGCGACCACCGCCCAGCCGCGCTCGGTCAGGGCACGGGCGAAGCGGGCGTAGCGCGCCGCGTGCTCCCCCATGCCGTGCACGATCTGCAGCACCGCGACCGGCTCTGTGTCGGGAGTCCAGTGGTACAGGTGCACAGCGGTGTCCTGCACGTGCAGCAGCGAGCTGTCCTCGTTCATCCGACCTCCGGGCGGCCTTCCTCACCCGCTTGACCGCCGTCCGCCAGCAATGAGGAAGGCGCGGCTCGCCCCGCCCTGCTAGCCTTGCGCCGTGACCCAGGGTCAGGACCAGCGCCGCTACAAGATCCTCGAAGTCCTCGGCAAGGGTGGCTTCGGGACCGTCTACCGCGCCGAGCTGATCGGGAGCGGCGGCTTCAAGAAGCAGGTCGCGCTCAAGGTGCTCAACCCCGAGCTCCAGAACAGCGGGGACATCGTGCAGCGCCTGCGGGACGAAGCGCGCATGCTCGGGCTGTTGCGCCACCGCGCCATCGTCAACGTCGACGCCCTGCTCCACCTCGACGGTCGCTGGACCATCGTCATGGAGTACGTCGACGGCGCGAGCCTGCGCGACGTGCTGTCCACCGGTCGGGTGCCGGTGAGCGTAGCGCTCGAGATCGTCGAGGAGGTCGCCGCCGCGCTGGAGGTCGCCTGGTCCCCCCCGGGAGAGGGTGGCCGTCCGCTGGGGCTGCTCCACCGGGACATCAAGCCGGGCAACGTGCAGCTGACCCCCCGCGGCGAGGTGAAGCTCCTGGACTTCGGCGTTGCAAAGGCCGACTTCGGGGATCGAGAGGCCCACACCCGCTCGCTCATCTTCGGCTCGATCAACTACCTCGCACCGGAGCGGCTCGACTTCGAGGACACCCACAAGGGAGACATCTACGCGCTGGGCTGCGTGCTCTTCGAGCTGCTGGTCGGCGAGCAGCAGCCCAAGGCGAGCATCAACCCGCGCAAGCACCGGGAGCGGGTCGACGAGGCGCGCCGGAAGGTGCTGGACGCCCACAACGATCCCGACCTGGCCGAGCTCATCGAGCGCTGCCTCGAGTACGAGCCCGAGCGGCGCCCCGACGCCCGCGCCCTCGAGCGCCGCGCCCGCGCCATCCGCCGCGGCTACCCCGAGCCCTGGCTGAAGGACTGGGCCGAGCAGGCGGTGCCCAAGGCCATGGCCCACCGCAGCCGCTCCGAGGACGAGTGGTCCGGCTCCATGATCGAGGAGAGCGGGTCCATCGGCAGCAACCAGACCCTCGGCCTGTTCGGTGACGAGGCGACCCACCTGCTCGAGGACGAGACCCTGCCGCCGCCGGAGCCGTCGGCGCCGATGCGCTCCGGTCCCATCCAGGACGCGTCCAGCCACTCCTCCGCGACGAAGAAGCCGCCGCCGCCGACCCTTCCGCCGAGCGCCATCCCCAAGGCGTCCGCCCCGACGCTCCCGCCGAGCGCCATCCCCAGCGCGAGCCGGCCGGGCGCGAGCCAGACCCCCGCGTGGAGCCACGGCACCCGCAGCGCACCCACGACCGCCGAGCCCCCAACCCCGCCGCCGCGCAGGCGCGAGGTGAAGGTCAGCCGCCGCAAGAAGCGCTCGGGTCGGGTGATGCGCTGGGTCGTGGGCATCGCGATCACGCTGCTGCTGCTGATCATCGCGGTGCCGGTCCTGCTGGTCGTCGCCGGTGGGGGCGGGCTGTACGCCCTGCTCGCCGGCACGGGCATCTGGCAGGAGGCCTGGCAGGAGACCGTGTCCGACACCATGGACGAGCTGACCGGCAAGGTCCGGGCCTGCCACGCCACCCTCGAGCGCGACGACGTGATCGGCATGCTGGCGCGGGGCAAGGATCCCGCCGTGGCCGACAAGATCTCCTTGCTGGAGCTGGTCGAGGTCGAGACCACCGTGGAGGACGCGGCCAGGGACCAGGTCATCGACGAGATCGAGTACATCCGAATCGAGCAGGTCTGGCTGAAGGTGACCGCGGACTAGGCCGGGGGGCGACATGAATCGAGAGGAGATCCTGGCAGCACTGCTCCAGTGTCTGGACGACGACGCGGTGAGCCGCTCGGAGCGGGCCGTCATGGACGACATCATCGATGAGCACCTGCCCGGCCGGGACGCGCGCATGGCGGTGCAGGCCCAGCTCTTCGACGCCGTGCGCGAGCGGCTGCGCCACCCCGACGACAAGCGCCTGCTGGACGGGCTCGAAGACGCCCTGCGCCTGCTGCGGCCGGAGCGCGCACGCGCACCCTCCCCCTTCGAGGTCCACTTCGGACCCGAAGCGCCCATGTGGGAGACCCTGAAGGCCATCGTCGACGGCGCCCGCGAGACGCTGGACCTCGCCGTCTTCACCCTCACCGACGACAGGCTCGCCGACGCCCTGCTCCGCGCCCACCGCCGCGGGGTCGCCGTCCGCATCCTGTCCGACGACGACAAGTGCTACGACCGCGGCAGCGACATCTTCGAGCTGCGCACCGCCGGCATCCCGGTCGCCATGGACGCGAGCCCGTACCACTTCCACCACAAGTTCGCGGTGGTGGACGATCGCATCGCGATCACCGGCTCCTACAACTGGACCCGCGGCGCCGATCGGGACAACCGCGAGAACCTGCTCATCACCCACGATCCGCGCATCGTGCGGGCCTACGCCGAGGGCTTCGAGGCGCTCTGGTCGGAGCTGAACGACTAGAACACGCCGATCCGCCCTGGCCACAGGAAGAGCAGGCTGGTCCGGGTCGCCAGCGCCGGCTCCCCTTCCCGGTCGGTGATCGGCACGAGGCCAACGTCGATGGCCACCGTCGCCAGCGCCACCCGTCCGCCGACGAGCGGTCGGACCTGCTGGGCGATCCCGGTGCGCAGGCTGGGCGCGTCGGCGGCGCGACTCACGGTCTGCACGACGCTGACGCCACCGTAGACGTCGGTGCGCAGGGTCCAGTAGCCCTGGCCGGCACGCACGCGCAGCCCCCCCCAGGCCTCGGCGACCGACCAGGACACGCTGCCGTAGCGGAGCGCGTCGAAGTTGGGCCGTCCGGCAAGCGAGACGCTGCCGCCCAGCACGACCCGATCGCGGATGGCCGCCTCCACGACGACGCCCCCCGACGCGGTCCCGTCTTCCGCCCCGAACAGGCTGCCGGCCAGGGCCGCGCGGAAGGACCCGCCGATGACGGAGCCTCGATCGGGGTTCTCGAGCGATGCGACCAGCGGCTCCACCCGGGAGGCGAAGCCCAGGCCGTCCCCGCGCAGCCGCCGGCTGACCACGCCGACCAGCCGGCCCTGCTCGTCGACCAGAGGACCCCCGCTGTTCCCCGGGTTCACCGGGGCGGTCGTCTGCACGGTCCGCGGTCCGACCGCGGCGATGATCCCCTCGCTGACGGACCAGCGCAGGGTGCCGGCGAGATAGCCTTCAGGGGCGAGCGAGCCGAGTGGGTGGCCCCACGCGCGCACCACCATGCCCGACACGACCGGCTCCTCACGCACGGAGAGCCAAGGTTCTCCCGCCAGTTCTGGCGCCTCGAGCACCGCCAGATCGTAGCGGGGCAGGCGTGTCTGGACCCGGGCGACCGCCGTGCGTCCATCGCGGGTCTGCACCCGAGCCCGCGCCCCGTCGGAGATGCAGTGGTAGGCGGTCACGATGCGCCCGTCCGCTCCCACGAAGGCCCCGGCGCAGGTGCTGGAGCCCTGGCGCACCAGCACGACCGCGGTCGACGGATCCGCGGCGGCGGTCACCTGGAGCACGTCCCCCGCGTCCTGGGCATGGGCGGTCCCTGCCGCGGCGAGCCCGACCCACACCAACCCGACGCCGCACCAAGCCCTGCCCATGAGGCCTCCCGGCCGCCACCGTAGCGCGCTACGGGGCGGCATGCGCTCCATCCATGCCGCCGCTGTCGTCGTCTTCGCCCTCGGTGCCTGCACCGGACAGCCCGCGCCGCCGACGGTGCAGCCCCCGCCTCCCCTGGAGGGTGCGACCGAGGCGCCGATCCCCGCCGAGCCCGCGACCGATCCCGCGTCCACCGAGCCCGAGGCACCCTCCATCGTGCCCACCGAGCCGCGCTACGCCGCGACCCACGTCCTGGTCGCCTGGCAGGGTGCCGTCGGTGCGGGCCCCGAGGTGACCCGCTCGAAGGCCCAGGCGCTCGCGCTCGCCCGGGACCTGCACGCCCAGGCCGCCGGCGGCGCGGCCATCGACGCGCTGGCCAGGGAGCACTCCGACGACGCGACCGCCCCCCGCGGCGGAGACCTCGGCGTCTACGCGACCGGCACCATGGTGCCCGACTTCGAGAAGGCCGTCGCGAGCGTCGATGTCGGCCAGATCGCCCCGCTGGTCGTCACGCCGTTCGGATACCACGTGATCCGCCGAGATGCGGTGGTGGAGGGTCACTTCCGCCACATCCTGGTCGCCTATCAGGGCAGCTGGCGCAGCACCGCCACCCGCACCGAGGCGGAGGCACGCACGCGGATGCAGGAGGTGCTGGACAGGCTCTCCGCCGGCGAGTCCTTCGACGCCGTCGCCAAGGTCTACAGCGACGACCCCTCGGTGAGCGTCAACGGCGGGGACCTGGGCCTGGTCGCCCCCGGCCAGCTCGTGCCCGACTTCGAGGATGCCGCGTTCGCCCTGAAGCCCGGCGGGAGGTCCGGCATCGTGCGCACCCCATACGGGCTGCACGTCATCGAGCGCGTCCCGTGAGGAAATACCACGTTGCCGCATCTGCCTCTGGCCCCGCCACGACAGCGAGCTAGGCGGCACGCTCCCCGTCCTAGACGACCCCAGGACCACTGCATGACCCGCCTGTCTCGCGACGCCATCCTGCAGACCTTCGCCTCCTACGGCCGCCCGCGGGAGCGCTGGCTCACCGGCGCCGAGTTCGAGCGGCACCTCCTCAAGCCGGACGGCTCGCCGCTCACCTACCCGGAGGAGCACGGCATCCGCTGGATGATCGAGCAGCTGGGCGCGCGGGGCTGGGAGGTCAAGAAGGAGGCCGACAACCCGATCGCCGCCCACATCGGCCCCCAGTGGCTGACGCTCGAGCCCGGCTGTCAGTGGGAGCTGTCCGGCACGCCCTTCCGCACCATGTCCCAGGTCCTCGCCGAGGCCCGCGCCTTCGACCAGCTCACCGACGAGCTGCTCGCCGAGGGCGGCCACAAGGCGAAGCAGGTGCACCTCGGCTTCACCCCCTTCGCGAAGATCGGCGACATTCCCTGGGTTCCCAAGGGTCGCTACGTGCAGATGCGCCAGTTCCTCATCCAGGTCGGCGACCTCGCCCACCACATGATGAAGGGCACGGCCGCGGTGCAGGTCAGCTTCGACTTCCTCGACGAGGAGGACGCCGCCGCCAAGATGAAGCTCGCGAGTCAGCTGGCGCCGATGACCACCGCCCTGCTCGCCAACTCGCCATGGGCCGAGGGCGGACCGTCGGGCTTCATGAGCTGGCGCGGCCACATCTGGACCCGCACCGATCCCGCCCGGACCGGCATCCCCGCGGATCGGGCCTTCACCTACGAGGCCTGGATCGACTACCTGCTCGACGTGCCGATGATGTTCATCGTCCATGGCGACGACTACGTCTCCGGCCGCGGCCTGTCCTTCCGCCAGTGGATGGAGGACGGCATCGACGGGCGCTTCCCCGGCTGGGACGACTGGGAGACCCACCTCACCCAGGTGTTCCCCGAGGTCCGAGTCAAGAAGCAGATCGAGATCCGCGGCGCCGACTGCGTGGATGTGGACCTTGGAGCCGCATTCTGCGCCATGTGGCAGGGTCTGTACTACTGTACGGGTGCCCTCTCCGATGCCCTCGAGCTCGCCGGCGAGTTCGCCGCGGAAGGCACCAAGGAGGAGCGCTTCGACCAGGCCTGCCGCCACGGTCTGCAGGGCACGATCAGCGGCCGCCAGACCGTCGACTGGGCCCGCGATCTGGTGAAGATGGCCGGCGAGGCGCTCGATCGCTGTCAGCCGGTGGACAGGCACCTGCTCGCCCCGCTCGAGGATCTGGTCGACGACGGCCGTTGCCCGGCGCGACAGGCCCTCGACCGCTTCGGCCCCCACCCGACGGTGTCGCAGATCCTGGGCGCGTGAGCCCTGGGAGTGGTCGTCACGCGGCCGACGCGCTACCGTCACCGGGCTGCGTGGAGAGAGGCACCATGGGCGCCGCAGATCTGAAGCTGGCACGTTCGGGGGGATCGGGCCCGCGACCGGGAACCCGGGAGCGCGCGCGGGGGCTGTCCCTCGCCCGTCGCATCGACCGGACCCGGGCGCTGATCCAGCAAGCCCGCCGCCGGGTGAAGCGCAGCGACGCGAAGGGCCGCAAGAAGGCCCGGGCCGCCCTCGCCACCCTGCGCGAGGTGCTGCAGGGCATGGAGCAGGACGCCCTGTCCCGCGGGGTCAGCGTGTCCTACAAGGAGGACGCGGTCCGGCTGCTCGGTGAGGCCGAAGAGCAGCTCGATCGGGTGGTCTCGCGCAAGAAGGCCCTCAAGAAGCGCCACCTGCGCCACCTGCGCCGGGAGATCACCGACGTGGCCCGCCGCCTCGAGGCGATGATGGCGACGGATCCGACGACGGACGAGGTGCCGCGCACAGCGCTCCGCGAGGCGTCGGCCGCATCGGACGGGCCGGTTGCAGACGCCGAGGCCAAGGACGCCGCCGCCTCCGCCGAGAACGCTTCCGACGGTGCTACTCCGTCGGGAACCAGCCGTCCTGACGCCGCTTCTCAGCCATGAGCACCGCGGCGGCGACGCTGACGTTGAGCGACTCGAGGTCACCCGCCAAGGGGATCCGCACGGCCCGGCTGCAGCGCTTGCGCTGACTCTCGGTGAGACCGCCCCCCTCCCCGCCCATGACCAGGGCGACGGGACCGGCGAGGCGCGCCTTGCCCATGGGCTCCCCGTCGAGATCCGCGGCGACGAGCGGGATCCCCGCCTTCTCCAGGTGCTTGGCCGCCGAGTGGAAGGACTCGCGCACGACCGGCACCTCCTCGGCGCCGCCCATGGCCACCCGCTGAACCACCGGCGAGAGCGAGGCGCCCCGACGGGTCGGCAGGATGACCCCATGCACTCCAAAACCCAGGGCGGAGCGCAGGATCGCGCCCAGGTTATGCTCGTAGGCGAGCTCGGAGCACAGGATGACGAAGGGGTGCTCGCCGCGGGCGAAGACCTGGTCGATCAGCTGGGCCGTGGTCGGCTGCACCAGGGGCTCGGCGTGGGCGATGACCCCGTTGTGCACACGACCGTCGGAGCGCTTGTCGAGCTCGCGGCGCTCCACCTTGGACACGGGCACGCCCTGGTCACCGGCGAGGCGCAAGATGGCGTTGATCCGGTCGTCCGGGCGCGCCCCCCCATCGAGCCAGATCCGCACGACCCGACGACGACCCCGCTTCAGGGCCTCGACGACCGGGTTGCGTCCTTCCAGCTGATCCATCGCGACCTCGACTACAGCAGCGCGGCGGCGAGCTCGGCGAGCTCGGAGCGCTCACCCTTGGACAGGGTGACGTGGCCGGCGATGTGGCTGTCCTTGAACCGCTCGACCGTGTAGGTCAGGCCGTTGGACAGGGCGTCCACGTACGGGTTGTCGATCTGGTAGGGGTCGCCCGTCATGACGATCTTCGTGTCCTCGCCCGCGCGGGTGAGCACGGTCTTGATCTCGTGGGGCGTCAGGTTCTGCGCCTCGTCGATGATCATGAACTGCTTGGGGATGGAGCGGCCGCGGATGTAGGTCAGCGGCTCGACCACGATGATCTTCTTGTCCAGCAGGTACTGGAACTGGGGCTCGGGGTTGTTCTTGCCCCGGCCGGAGCCCGGCGAGCTCTGAACGAGCAGCTCGAGGTTGTCGAAGATGGGCTTCATCCAGGGGTTCAGCTTCTCCTCGATGTCGCCGGGCAGGAAGCCGATGTCCCGGCCCAGCGGGAAGATCGGCCGGCTGACCAGCAGGCGCCGGTAGGTGTTGTCGTCGGCGGTCAGCTTGAGGCCACACGCGAGCGCCAGCAGCGTCTTGCCCGTGCCGGCCACGCCGTTGAGGGTCACGAGCTTGATGCTGTTGTCGAGCAGCAGGTCCATCGCGAACAGCTGCTCCTTGTTGCGCGCGAACACGCCCCAGGCGCCGTCCTTGTGCCGCCCCACCAGCCGGAAGCGACCCTTGCGCCCGTCCACCCGCACCATCGCGCTCTTGCCGCTGCCGTCGTCCGCGGTGAGCACCACGAACTGCTGCGGCTTGAAGGCATGGTCCAGGGCGTCCACCGGTGCGGTGCCCTGCTGGTAGATGGCGTCGATGAAGGCGGGCGGCACGTTGACCGCGGTCATGCCGCTGTACTGCTCGTCGACCTCGATGCGGCTGTGCTGGTAGTCCTCGGCCTTGATGCCGAGCGCATCGCACTTCAGGCGCATGTTGGTGTCGCGGGTGACCAGCGTCACCGGCCGATCCTGGTTGCGTGCCAGCGAGGCCACGCACTGCAGGATCCGGTTGTCGGCGCTGTCCTGCCCCCAGCTGATGGGCACCAGATCCGGCTCGTGGGCGTAGTCGACGCGCACGTGCCCGCCGACGTCGAGCTCGATGCCATCGCGCAGCGAGCCCTTCTGCCGCAGCGCATCCAGGTGGCGGGACACCGTCCGGGCGTTCCGGCCCGTCTCGTTCAGGTCCTTCTTGAACCGGTCGATCTCCTCGATGACGGTCATCGGGACGACGACCTGGTGCTCATCGAACACGAACAGGGCGTTCGGATCGAACAGCAGCACGTTGGTATCGAGCACGAAGACCCGCTTGGGAGCGGCCTTCGGCGCGAGGTTGGAGACGTTCGTCACGAGACACTCCTCGGTCCACCGACGTTGGATCCGCCGATCAGCTCGGCGCGCGCGATCCGTTGACGAGGGACCTGCACCGGGAGGTTGAGGGAGGGAGAAGGGGGAGCCCGAAAGGGGGCAAAGGAAGAATCGGAGGGGAGTGGGGAGGGTTGAGGCGGGCCTCGCACGCACTGTAGCGCAGTCCCATGCGATCCGCCCAGAGATTGCGTCATTGACGCCGTTCTCCGGGAGGGTTGCAGGCTTGCAGGATCGGGGCGCAGACGGTGGTGCCAGCCAGATCCGAGCGGGTCAGGGCGCGACGACCAGGGTGTAGCGGCGCACTTCGTCACCCTTGCGAGACGCGCCGAGGCCGTGCTGGATGTCAGGCTGCTGCAGGGTGACGCTGCCCCCCTGGTTGGATCCCTGGCCGACGTAGACGTAGAACCCGCCGCCCCCCGGGTTCAGCGAGCGGGACATGATCATCACGTCGTTGGCGCCGGTCTTGAGGTACTTGCTGACGTCCATGATGACCTGGGCATCCCCGGAGCTGATGGTCTTCACCAGGGTGCCGTTCAGGTACACGCGGACCTCGTGCCCTCGGCTCGCGTTGTCCTCGGTGGCGAGCCACCAGCTGCCCGCGGCGACCGGCCCGCCGGCGGGGGTGCCGCTGGCGCTGGGCGTTCCCCCGTCGGACGCGCTGGCGACGGGCTCGATGCGGCTCGGACGCACCACCGCGGCCCCGGTCGTGACGTCGGTCCCCGACGCGCTGTCGGTGGGCTTGGGGGGCAGCCGCGAGGGGCGGACCGGGGTCGCGCTCTCGGCCGGCGCGGTGACGTTCGTGCCGACATCTCGGGGCGGCGGCATCATGCCACCAGCGTCCGCTCCGTCCTGCACCTGCACCTGGTAGCGGTCGGAGCTGATGTGCACGCGACCCTGCTTGTCGATGTAGACGTCGACCTGCTCGAAGCGCTTGTCCCGCAGCATGCGGATGTCGACGCCGTTGAGCGTGACGTCGGGCTCACCCGCGAGCGCCGTGCCGACCAGCATGGCGAGGAAGAGCATGCGGCCTCCTGCTGTCCATCAGCGGACGCCCCCGACTATCCCCGGAGGCGGCCCGACGCGAGAAACCGCGAGCGGACCGATCCCGTCCATGCATGGGGGAGGATCCGCTTGCCGGCCTCGAAACTCGGCCTCCCCGGGGGATTCACCCCCGGACCCCCGTGCAGATTCCCACGCTCCGCCGTTGCGAGTTCG